>Ga0316218_1001616_pt1 | contig 23590 bp, 21 predicted proteins | sample TBH18003metaG_FD_203634 | JGI IMG/M metagenome (GOLD analysis project Ga0316218, IMG submission 203634) | Freshwater microbial communities from Trout Bog Lake, Wisconsin, USA - TBH18003 | ecosystem: Environmental > Aquatic > Freshwater > Lake > Hypolimnion/Profundal zone | place: USA: Wisconsin...
AACAATTAATCCTTTAACCAACTTTTAGGGGGTCACTTTGAAATGGCGACAGGGGGTCACATTGCTCTGGCGGAAGGGGGTCAGTTTACTCTGGTATCAGGGGGTCAATTTGAGTGGTTTTTCCAGATATACAGCCCGATTTATATGATTTTCATCATATTTCCCAGTTGTGGAAATGAATGAATTTATTTGATAAAATCTTTCCACCCTTTCCGAGGTTGACCCGGGTAGGATAGCATACTTTTTCTTTCAACTGCAGAACCAAAGGAAAAATGAATTGACCACTGCGCTATGAAACCAGTAAAACCGTAAAGAAACACCCTGTTTTTCTTATTTTATCAGTAATTTAAACGATAATATTCCTGATCCCCTTTATTTGTACCAAATCATTCATCATGTGTGCTGTATCAAGAAGAAATTTGCTCAAAAATCTTGCTTTGAGTCTGCCTGTATTACCTGCAAGTGCATCCTGGGTATCAAACAATATTGAAAAACCAATACCGGGTAGTATTGACGCCGGCCCTTTTACTGGATCAAGAGCTTCTTTACGGAATTATGAAATTCCCGATTGGTTTAAGGATGCCAAATTGGGCATTTGGGCACATTGGGGGCCACAATCTGCTATTGAAGCAGGCGACTGGTATGCAAGGAATATGTATATAGAGGGGAGCAGGCAAAATAAATACCATATTGAAAAATACGGTCATCCTTCAAAATTTGGATATAAAGACACTATACCGAATTGGAAAGCAGAAAAATTTGATCCTGATTATTTGTTAGGGTTGTATAAGAAAGCGGGTGCAAAATATTTCATGAGTATGGGGGTACACCATGATAATTTTGATTTGTGGGATTCGAAACATAATAACTGGAACTCAGTAAAAATGGGACCGGGAAAGGATATTGTGGGCATGTTCAGGAAATCGGCATTGCAGAATGATTTGCGTTTTGGAATCAGTGATCATTTATGGATAAGTTATAAATGGTTTTCTACCAGTAAAGGGAAAGACAAAAACGGATTATTTGCCGGGGTACCCTATGATGGGGCTGATCCTAAAAATTTTTCTTTATACGGATTATGTGAAGAGGTGCTTAGTAAAAAACTTGATTGGAATGAAAACGGAATTCCCGAGACATGGAAAAAGCATTGGTTCAACCGGATGAAAGACCTGATAGATAAGTATGAACCCGATTTGTTGTATTGTGATGGACATGTGCCTTTTGAAAATTATGGTATGGATATATTGGCCCATTTATACAATAAAAGTGCTGCTAAGCACGGCGGTAAAACACAGGCAGTATATACCAGCAAACGACCAGAGGATACCGGGAAAGAAGGAGGTATATGTTTATTTGATGTGGAAAGAGGTGTGGTAGAAACCATTTGGCCCGAAGCCTGGCAAACAGATACCTGTATTGGTGACTGGCATTATAACAAAGACAAAATTGGCAAATATAAAACTGCTAAAACTGTGATTGATTTGCTGGTAGATATTGTTAGCAGGAATGGTAACCTGATGTTAAATATTCCATTACCGGCAAGCGGTATGCCTGATAGCGATGAAATTGCTGTGTTAGATGGGCTTGCCAAATGGATGGCCACGAATAGCGAAGGTATTTATGGAACAAGACCTTGGAAAATATTTGGAACCGGGGCACAATCAGCAACAACAAAAAATGACAAAGAAATTAATTCTTCTCAGGAGTTTAATGAAAATAAACGAAAAGAATACACATATGAAGATATCCGGTTTACAACCAAAGAAAAGAATTTATATGCTTTTTTCATGGGTTGGCCTGATACACCTGAATTAACAATACATGCATTAGGCAGAAATAGTGATCAAAAAACCGGGGAGATTCAAAAAGTGGAATTGTTGGGTGCTGGCTCACTAGACTTTGTAAGAGATGCTAATGCATTAAAAATAGTGCTCCCTTCCCAAAAGCCGGGGGAACATGTGTTTGCTGTAAAAATATATGGTAATAATCTTGTATAAGGGGAGTGATTTTATTGAATATACTTTTTTGGAATATCTGTCTTTAAGACTTTTTTAATAGTCTTATAAGGCAAGTGACTTGAGTTGGTCTTACCTTAGTGTTTGTTTTAATACGTATTTTCTTACGAAAAGCAAAGCTTAAGCGATTATATATCCTCATTTACCGCCATTTGACCGTTATTATAATCGTGTTAACATACAATTGCTTTTTTTCGCAGCATATTAAATATTATCTATGAAGAAACTTACTGTTTTGTTTTTGTTAGGCATGTTTGCCAGTCGTGGATTTGCTCAGTCTCAATATTCTATTACACCCGAAATAGGATATAATAAAACCAGTTTTTTTAATACTGCTCAAAAGACTCAAATTGTTACCGCCCCTTTGTATGGGATTGAATTAGGAGGATTGGTGACTAAATCAGGTAAAAAAGGTTTTTTTGTACAATCGGGCTTATTTTTTGAACAAAAAGGATCTTATCAGGGCAGGGGTTACCAGGCAATATATGGGTCAAATTCCAATATAAAAATTTCCTATTTACAGATACCACTCAATGTTGGCTTTCATAAACAATTAAAGAATAAAGATTGGGGAATTCTGGCATCAGTTGGGGTTTATGCAGCTTATGGAATTAGCGGGTCTGAAAAAGGATCATCACTCGGTATCAATGGTACCAGTTCGATTGATCGTAATGTCACTTTTGTTTCTTCTGTAAGTATTCCTAATAGTAATACGACTTATATCAAACCACTTGATTTCGGTTACCAGGCTGCTGTAGGTGCAAGTTATAAAAACCTGATTGCAAAAATTGGCTATAGCCGCGGATTTAATTCCGTTTCACCTGATGGCAGTACTTCTTATAAAAATGATGTTTGGACTTTTTCTCTTGGCTATAAGATCAATCTTTTATAGTTAGGCAATAATTTTTTTAAATGCCTGCACAGAAATTTTAGCTTTTGTGCAGGCGTTTTATTAACCAGACCTGTTGTATGAAATTCAGTGGGATAGCTTTACCAATGAAGGGGCTATGGCTAATGAGAATAATCAATTACACTCTTTTCCAGACCTTTTCTGTAAAATCGTATTGTTTGATGGGTTTTGCCGGATTACCTGCAGCTACACAATATGGAGGAATATCCTTGGTAACTACAGCGGCCGCAGCAATCACTGAATGCTTTCCTATGGTTACGCCGGCTGTAATTACGGCATTAGCAGCTATCCAGCAATCATCTTCTATTGTTATGGTACGGGTAATGGTTTCCTGATCCTTTATAGGAATATTGATATCGCTATATTCATGGTTTAGGCCGCTGGCAACAATATTTTGTGCAAAAATCACATTGTTGCCAATGGTTACCGGCCCAATAATCACATTGCTCATGCCAATTAATGTATTATCCCCGATAATTACATCGCCCACTCCATTATTAATTGTGCTGAAATCTTCTATCACCGATTTTTTTCCCAACATAAATTTCCGGAAAGGCAATACATCCATCCTTGTACGCCAACGTATGATGGAACCTGCCCCACGTTTATGTACAAAAGGGTTTATAAACCAGGTTACCCAAAGCCTTGGTCTTGCTTCGCCGGAAGGAACTAACATCCAATGCACCCATTTTTTTATTCTGGGGTTCTCTTTAATTGTATTTGCGAGAGACATACCTGCTATATATAAGCAACAAGTTACAGCTTTTCAATAAATCAAAAGCTAACTAAAATTTTGAATGAGATAAACCATTGGGTAGAGGATTAATATTATGTCTATCTTGTAATAGATTCAACGATTCGCATTTCAGAAACCACGCAGCAACCCATCCGCTACTATGTTTAAAAAGTTAATCAGAACCCTTAGCCAAAAATTATTGGGGTATGATGCTTACTTGTTTATTTTTTCCCTGGTAACGCTGAAACGAATTCAGTGGGGCCTGCATGAAAAGGAATTTCGCTATTTTCTTTCGCTAATACCCAATCGGGGAACTGTTTTGGATATCGGAGCTAATATTGGGATAATGAGTGTTTTGTTGGCAAAAAAATCGGATAAAATTTTTGTCTACTCATTTGAACCCATTCCGGATAACCTGAAAGCAATGAAAAGATTGATCAGGGTATTCTCTCTTACAAATATCGACGTAATAGCATCCGCAGTAGGGGGAGATGAAGGAAACCTGACTATGGTTGTTCCAGAGATTATGTATGCAAAAATGCATGGCTTAGCCCGTGTTATTTCTAATGTGCCAAATGCGGAACAAGAAACGGGGATGAGTATTACCGTTCCAGTTCTGTCATTGGACAATTTTGCACCTTTGCAAAAACTACACGAGATCGTAGCTGTCAAAATAGATGTAGAAAATTTTGAATACTATGTACTAAAAGGAGGGATTCAAATCATTGAAAAGCATCGCCCCATTATTTTATGTGAATTATGGGATGATGCCAATCGTCTTCTCTGCTTTGCTTTATTGGAGAAAATGAGATATTGTATAAAAGTATACCAGGATGGAAGCCTGGTTAGGTTTGATGGTCAGGATCGGATCAATTTTTTCTTTTTACCTGCAGAAATGAAAAATAGTTAGGATTTCTTTGCTTTAACCGGATTGCGCATTTTTGTTTCCCTGGCTATTATTTTAGGCAGTTCTTTTTTATAGGATTCCGGATTCCATTTCATTTGCCAGTATTGTACATATTCGGCCATGGTATTTAATCCAACGTTTGCTCTGCGTGTATCTACATTATCCGGATCATCTAAAGGGGATACATAGTATTCTTTGGTATCAGGATCTCGCGCTATCTGGCTTCCATAAATTTGTTTTTTGCCTTGCCGAATAGCAACCCGGTCTTCGAGTAATGCAAGATTAGCAGCAACTGCATTTCCATGAGCAACCGCTTCCCGCATCATAGGCAGGTATTTTGTTTGTGTAGCCAAATCAGCATGCTGAATAATCAGGAACAGGGTTGTGTTTCCCTGGTCACCAATAATATCCTTTCCCAACCAGCCATATTTATCAAGTATGGCCTTGGTTTTGATTAGATTAATTGAATCTTTAAGGCCAATTGTGGCCCAGAGAGTTTTCATTTCTTTAGATTCCCAGCCATAGTTCTTTTCAATCTCATTGATTTTGAGTCGGTATAACTGGTCATCCTTATATATGGAATCCAGTATGATCATCAGGCCTTTATTTGGTTTGGCATCTTCTTTTTCCTGATTATGCTTAATGATTTCCAGCAAGGGCTGCCATCTCGTATCAGTTCTAAGCGAGCTGAGATCGTAATCTTTAGAAATATGCTCGTAATCTGAATAACCTGCACCCACCGCAATCAGGTTAAGCTGAAAGAAAGCACTATCCGAATTATCAGCCATTGACCAGGAACAGGCAGCATTATACCTATCAATGGGCACCCCTTTCCATTGATTGATTTTGAAAGCTTCAGAATAAGTGATTCCCGATGCTTTGTATTGATGTGCATTATATAAGGAATCTGCTTTTTTAACCAGTAATCGATATTCGGGTGTTTGCGTAAATGCAAATACAGTTGTGCACAAAAACAACAGTAAAAAAATACTAAGCTTCATGTGTTATAAATTAGTAAAAGGGAAAATTAATAATAAATAACTTGTGCTCTTATTGATAGGCTTCCAACTTGCTGATTGTACTATCAAATTCAGGAAGTAAATCTTTCACCCTGTCAACCGACCATCCATGATACAAATCCCTGATCAGTATTAAAGTAGTATGTGCCTGCCTGGGGTCTCTGGAGCTCCTGTCAATAATTACTTTACCAACTTCCTCCTCGACTTTACTGATATGCTCCTGGTTCATATATAACCTTGTAAGCTTCGAAACGGTTTCAATATCCAACTTGGCCATAATATTATTATTTCTGGCAATCGTCCAGGCTGAGTTATCCAGGAATCGGTATAATACTCCTAGTGGCGCAATACTATCCAGGTGAAACTCATCATTCATAACGATTGTTGACAGTAGTTTTTTGTCAGATAAAGCCAGATCAATTTTATGTAGCACCTGCAGATTATATTGCTGCATTTCAAGAACGAATTTTTTGTTATTCTTTAGCTCAGAAACCACACTTTGTATTATGTTCTTAGTGGTTTCCTTTTCATGTTGTTTATTGATATATTCTGTCAGAAAAAGTGCGAGTACCACACTAAAAACGATCAAAGCAGATTCTCCAAGGTATTCTTTCCAGTTCCTTTCAGAATAGACATGTAGCTTCTCTTTTTTGGGCGAAGAAGTAGGTAAGGTCGGTTGATTCTCTAAAGGATTTTCTGTTTCCATCTATGAATATTTTTGGGGCTGACCAGATAATTAAATGTACGGATGTTTCCAAATTAAACCAATTTCGGCCAGCAGTATATAGTAGATTTTTTTGGCTTGATTTACATATAGCGAGTAGCTAAGGAAGTAATCATTAAAAACCATGATGGCGAATACAATATTAATTGCTTATTTGCATCGGCATATCAGTAATAATTATTAGATTGGTAATCTAAGTTGAATTATGCAGGATCAAAATTATACAAAGCCGTGGTATATATTTTTTTTGGTTCTTCCCTACGGCATCAGTTTTGGTTTTGTAACAGTTACGTTGCCCTATTTGCTTACCCATAATGGGTTTTCGGTAGAAATGGCTGCAGATATTGTGGCGCTGGGGGTTTCTGCTAATATATGGCGGTTTTTATGGGGCCCTGTTGCAGATATCACACTTTCCCTTCGGCGTTGGTTCTGGATAGGGATTATTTCATGCGTGGCTACTTTATTATTGCTATGTATGATTCCTTTTGAACACAAATACATTACCATTCTTACGATACTCGTATTTATTTCACAGGTTGCTTCAACCCTGATCTTGCTCCCCGTTGGCGGGTTTATGGCACACCGCATTGAAGATCATAGAAAAGGAATGGCCAGTGGCTGGTTCCAGGCTGGTAATTTAGGCGGTGTTGGGTTGGGAGGTGGCGCTGGTTTATGGTTATCGGTTCATTTTACTGTTTTTAGCGCCGGGGCTATTTTATCTTTACTGATTATCCTCAGCAGCCTGGTGGTTTTATGGATCAAAGACGTGCCCAGTCTTTCAAAACAAACCCTTCGTTTGCAAATGAAAGATATGGGCAAAACGGTACTCAGTATGCTAAGAGTACCTGCCATATTAGCTGTTATCATCCTGATATGGTTCCCAATTGGTTCCGGTGGGGCTTCTAATGTTTGGAGTGCTGTTGCCGGAGACTGGAAAGTGAATGCTGATACAGTGGCATTGGTTACCGGAATTATTAGTGGATTGGTATCTGCTTTAGGTTGTATTGCGGGTGGATATATTGCAGACAAATGGGGTGTCTGGTATGCCTATCTAACCACGGGGGCGATATCTGCGGTGGTAGCGCTGATTATGGCGGCATTGCCTTATACCCCAATGGTATACATAACCGGGGTACTTGTGTATTCTTTTGCCCTGGGGATGATTAACGCTGCATTTTCAGCGATTATATTATTTGCTATCGGCAAAAAAGCCGCCGCAACCAAATATTCTCTTTTGTCATCTTTAGGCAATATACCGGTTGTATATATGACCAGTTTAGATGGATGGGTACATGATCATGGTGGCAGTAAATACATGTTGGTTGTGGAAGCGCTGGCAGGTCTGCTAAGTGTGGCGATCTTTCTGGTTGTTTTAAAATGGATGCAGAAAAGAAAATTCTTGGTAAAACCAGTAGATGAATAAGTACATCTTACAAGTATATTTGTAAGTAAGGAATAAATTAAGATTGATTGCTAATTTAATGTCATACCTGCCATGAGAAAAAAAACATTCACCCGCATTCATACTTGTTTGTTAATCGTTTCTGCATTTTGTTGTATATCTGGCGGCTATTCGCAAGTTACCAAAATGCCCGCCTATCCATTACTAACTCATGATCCTTATTTTAGTGTTTGGTCATTTACTGATGAACTGAATGCATCTACTACAAAACACTGGACGGGATCTGACCAGTCGCTAAAAGGAGTTCTGGAAGTGGATGGAAAATTATATCCGTTTCTGGGAAAAGATGCCCCGGCTTATCACTCTCTGATCCCTACATCTGATGAGGAAACTTATTCGGTTGCTTATACAGAATCTGAGCCTTCTCAGGATTGGAACCAGGAAAATTTTGATGACCATGCCTGGAAAATTGGGGTAGCTCCTTTTGGCGATAAAGCCTCCAGGGTAAAAACACAATGGCTTAGTAAAGATATCTGGGTAAGAAGAAGTTTTGAATGGAATGGGACAAACATAGAGAACCTGTTTCTTAAGATCAGGCATGATGATAATACAGAAGTATACCTTAATGGAGAAAAAATATATATTAAAATTGGTTGGATGAATAAACTTCAATACATACCGATTGACGCAGCATTTATTCAAAAACTAAAAAAAGGAAAGAACCTCTTAGCAATACATGTGGCCAATACAGCAGGAGGAAGCTGGTTAGATGCCGGGCTTTCAACTTTGGAAAAGCAGAATGATGATCCAAGTATGGTCAACGCTATACAAAAATCTGTTACCGTAACTGCTACGCAAACAGAATACCGGTTTCAATGTGGTGGTATTGATCTTTCTGTTTTGTTTACTTCTCCATTGTTGATCAAAGACCTTGATCTGTTAACAAGGCCGGTGTCATATATTAGTTTCAGGGCGATCTCTAATGATGCCAAAGCGCATGATGTGAATGTACACATGGGGATATCAACTGATCTGGCTGTGAATATTTCCGGGCAACAGGTTAGTGTTAAAAAATATAATGCTGGCGGACTAACCGTATTAAAAGCGGGTACTACGGAACAGCCCATTTTAAAAAAGAAAGGAGATGATCTCAGGATAGACTGGGGTTATTTATATGTAGCGGCTCCGATTGCAGGTAATACAAAACAAAGTATTTCGCAGAACGACGCTACTGAAGAGGCAAGTGCTGGTGTATCATCCTCATCTGCTTCCATTGGAAAATATATAACCCTGAATACCAGTTTATCCCTTGGCTCGGTTTCAGCAAGAGAAAAACAAGTGATGCTTATGGTAGGATATGATGATCTGTATTCTCTGCAATATTTTGGTAAAGACTTATCACCCTATTGGAAAAAATCTCCTGAAGATGTTTTTGAAGGACAGTTATTGAAAGCTGCTTCTGAGTATACTACAGTATTAAAAAAATGCAATGAGTTTGATAAAATTATTTATACAGATGCAGTTCAGGCAGGTGGCGAAAATTATGCGAAACTTTGTGTAACTGCTTACCGGGAATCAGTTGCTGCACACAAACTCGTAAAAAGTCCAAAAGGGGAGTTGCTATTCTTTTCAAAAGAAAATTTCAGTAATGGCTGTATCAATACAGTGGATGTTACTTATCCATCTGCACCTCTTTATCTGGTATATAACCCTGAGTTGATGAAAGGTATGCTAAACGGGATTTTTGAATATAGTGAAAGTGGCAAATGGACCAAGCCTTTTGCCGCGCATGACCTGGGTACCTACCCACTCGCAAATGGACAGGTATATGGGGAAGATATGCCTGTTGAAGAATCGGGTAACCTGATCATCCTAACTGCTGCGATAGTAAAAGCTGAGGGGAAACCCGATTATGCAAAAAAACACTGGAAAGCACTAAGCACATGGGCTGAATACCTTAGCAAAGAAGGTTTTGATCCAGCCAATCAATTATGTACAGACGATTTTGCCGGGCATTTGGCACGAAACGCAAATCTGTCTATAAAAGCAATTGTTGGATTGGGATCTTATGCAATGATGGCTAATGCCTTAGGAGAAAAAGAAATCGCCAAAAAATACCAGGCAATGGCCCAGGCAATGGCCCGGAAATGGATGACGATGGCTATTGACGGGGATCATTATGCCCTGACTTTTGACAGCAAGAATACATGGAGTCAGAAGTATAACCTTGTGTGGGACAAAGTATTAGATCTTAAATTATTTCCAATGGAAGTGTACGAAACAGAAATGGCTTTTTATGTGAAAAATCAAAATATTTTTGGTCTGCCACTTGATAGCAGAAAAACCTATACAAAAAGTGATTGGATTCTGTGGACAGCAGCTTTAACGGATAACCCACATCAGTTTAGTGCATTAATTGACCCGGTGTATAAATATAGTACCGAAACACCCACAAGGGTGCCACTTAGCGACTGGCATGAGACGATTAATGGAAAACAGGTTGGTTTTCAGGCAAGAAGTGTGGTAGGAGGTTATTTTATGCAGGTATTGAAGAAAAAAAATCAGTCTGATAAATAAGTAAAAATAATCAGTATCTTTAGCGTACAAGTATAGGTTTTAGCAGATAACAAACACTTTTAATTACGCTTAGTAATCTGTCTTATCAACAAGTGTGACAGTCCTCCCCCTTACAATATTGTAGAAGATGTAATCACTGACATAGACTTGACCCTTTGTGGTTCAAACTGTCTGCGAAATCCATATAAAATGATATGCATAAAACTTGTAAAAAAGTGTATGAGATCAGGAAAGGAAATATAAAATAAACCCAGATAGTTGGTGATAATTTTGTTGCTAAAATAGTCTGAAAAATAATTCAACTATGAGAATTTTACTGGCAGATGATCATACAATTGTAAGAGATGGGGTAATGCATATTCTGCATGAAGCTTTCCCTAACGCTGAAATAGTAGGGGTAAGTGATACAGTAGAACTGATGAAATTGGTGAATAAGCAAAAATGGGATGTGGTTATTTCAGATATTACCATGCCTCCTGGAGATTCTGGCTTAGAAGCAGTAAAGCAAATCAAAGATATTTCTCCATCTACGCCGGTCATTATTATGAGTATGCATACGGCTGAGCAATATGCAGTAAGGGCATTTAAAGCAGGGGCCCGTGGCTTTTTATCAAAAGATGCGGCATCGCTTGAACTGGTTAAAGCCGTAAACCAGGTTTTGTCAGGAAAAAAATATTTAAGCGAAGATGTCTCCATTATTTTAGCGGATTCTTTTTCTATTAATGACCATGCAAACTCTATTGAAAATTTATCTAACAGGGAGCTGGAGGTTTTCAAATTGTTGGCAAGTGGGAAGTCGGTAGCAGATATAGCAAAGGAATTATTTTTAAGCGTTAATACGGTTAGTACTTTCAGGGCCAGAATACTTGAAAAAATGGATTTTCATAATAATCTTGAACTCATCAAATATGCGGTAGATAATAAGTTAATTTGATAATACCTGTTACAACAAAATGGACTTAAAAATATATAAATCAAGAAGCACGGATTATTCCGTGCTTCTTGATTTATATAACAAACCGTGTGTATGGATAAAATACTGGAAAAATATTTTTACCGGATGAATAAAATATTGAATTAGTAATTACCTTAACGCCTGAGATTACCTTAAAAAACTAACCAAATGCAAAGAAGAATTTTTTTGAAAAACACAGGTCTGGCTGCTGCTTCATTAGCTGTATTACCCGGCAGTAAATTGTTTGCAGGATCTGCTGATGAGAAAGTTAAAATTGGTATGATGGGGGTGGGCCTGCGGGGACAAAATCACCTGGAACTTCTTTTAAGAAGAGATGATGTAGAAATCGTTTCTATTTGCGATGTTGATGAAAGAATGCTCAAATCTGCAAAAGAAATTATTGGTAAAAGCGGTAAGAAAATGCCTGAAATATTTACCGGCGATCCGTATTCATGGAAGAAAATGTTAGAAAAGAAAGCATTGGATGGTGTTGTGATTGCCACTCCCTGGGAATGGCATAAACCCATGATTCTTGGATCCTTAGATGCTGGCATTAAATACGTAGCATCGGAGGTTATCATCGGTATCACACTAGAAGATCATTGGGATGTTGTAAAAGCTGCCGAGAAAAATAATGCCCATGTTATGATGCTCGAGAATGTTTGTTACCGGCGGGATGTGATGGCCGTATTAAATATGGTTAGGCAAGGGCTATTCGGTGAAATCATACATCTACAGGGAGGATACCAGCACGACTTAAGGGAAGTAAAATTCAATGACGGGGTTAGTGCCTATGGAAAAGGGGTTGAATTTGGAGAAAAAGGCTTCTCAGAAGCGCATTGGCGAACAGAACATTCTGTACATCGGAATGGTGATCTGTATCCTACCCATGGAGTTGGGCCTATTGCACAATACATCAACATTAATCATGGTAACCGGTTTATGTCTCTCTGCTCTTTTTCCTCCAAATCAAGAGGACTTCATAACCATATTGTGAAACAGGGAGGAGAAAATCACCCCAACGCCAAAATCAATTTTAAACTGGGGGATGTAGTCACAACCAGTATTCAATGTGTTAATGGTGAAACCATTCTTTTGCAACATGATACCAATCTGCCACGCCCTTATTCACTTGGATTTCGTGTACAGGGAACAGAAGGGTTATGGATGGATGTAAATAAAAGTATTTATATCCAAGACAAATCCGACAAAAATGACCAATGGGATGAGGCTAAAGCATGGCTGGATAAATATGACCATCCGTTATGGAAAAGATGGAGCAAAGATACTGCGGGTGCAGGTCATGGCGGGATGGATTTCTTTGTGATGCACGGTTTTATCGAATCTATCAAACGCAAAACACCTACTCCCATGGATGTATATGATGCCGCCACATGGAGTGCTATTTCACCACTCAGTGAAAAATCAATTGAATTAGGAAACCAGACAGTAGATTTCCCCGATTTCACAGGCGGTCAATGGATGTATAGAAAACCAACATTTTCTTTTGGAGATGAGTATTAGTAAATGACGAATAACGAATGACCAATCATACTTTGATTTGTAAAGATGGAATATTTTTAATGATTAGGAGACCTCTATGAATTCAGGTATCAAATCAATACTGCTTCAATATTTACTACAGAACGGGGACATGCAGATTGCTCCTTTTGGAACGGGGTTGATTAATCATACCTGGAAAGTAGTATCTGGCGATAATGAGTATATTTTACAAAAAATCAATACACAGGTGTTTACAAAGCCTGATTTGATTGCTTCGAATATTGAGTCACTGGGTGCTTACTTGTCTATTCATTATCCAGAATACTTATTTGTTTCTGCAGTAAAATCGGTTTCAGGCGAAGGGATGGTATATGACCACGCTACGGATAGCTATTATCGGTTATTTCCTTTTGTAAAAGGGTCGCATGCAAAAACGCTGGTTGAAAATGCCAACGAAGCTTTTGAAGGAGCAGCCCAGTTTGGAAAGTTTACAAAACTACTTTCTGGATTTGATGTGCATTCGCTAAAGATTACACTTCCTTATTTTCATGACCTAGGCTATCGGTACCAGGAATTTGAACAGGCTTTACAAAAAAATGATGTTGAACGGATTACCGAATCCAAAAGCCTGATCAATTATATGAAAGAACAGGAGGGTATTGTTGCTGATTATAGGTCAATCACTAAGAACCCCGGATTTCTTGTAAGAGTTACCCATCATGATACCAAGATCAGTAATGTTTTGTTTGACGAATCGGATAAAGGACTTTGTGTAATTGATCTTGATACGATTATGCCGGGATATTTTATCAGTGATGTAGGTGATATGATGCGAACCTGCTTGTCTACTGTGACTGAAGAAGAAAAAGATTTTGCCAAAATTTTTATACGGGAAGATATTTATAAAGCGATCGTAGCTGGATATTATAGTCAGATGAAAAATGAATTGACCTCAGAAGAAAAGCCTTATTTTTTTTATGCCGGTAAATTTATGATCTATATGCAGGCACTTCGCTTTTTAACAGATCACCTGAATCGGGATACCTATTATGGGGCAAAGTATCCGGGGCACAATTTAGTAAGGGCGGGCAACCAGGTCACTTTATTACAACGTCTTTTAGAAAAAGAATCTTTATTGGCCGATTACCAGTTCAGTCAGGTATTTACTTAAGTAAACCCGATTACTGAAATAGAAATTCTGATTTTTTAGTGAACCGATTTTACAGGAGCCAGCATTCCCTTGCTATTCTCTGTTTGCATCAATTTTGTATCCAATCCGTCCAGTACTATTACCCCCTGAATAGATGAGTATCTGGAAGGGTCTTGTTTCCATGACCATACCAGTTCGCCTTTTGGGGTATATTCCAATAACTGCAATCCGGATTCACCCATTTTGGGTCCATGCCCCTGCCAGTTGGTTACTACATAATTTCCATTGCTCAGTATCTGGAACCCGGCAAAAAAAATAGGGTGAACAGAGTCTGGTCCTGTAATGCTGATAACCGGCTTGCCCTGGGCGTCAAATTCCTGAAAATTTGCTGCATACCCTGTGCTAACTATTGTATGACCATTTTCAATGCGAAGGGCTTGCCAAACATGGGGTTTATCAGGAGGACCTGCAATTTTTACTTTCCAGATCACTTCCCCGGTAAGGGTTCCTTCAAACACTGTGTCTTCTGCAGCAACCAATAAATTACCTGATAGGGTTTCCCGAACAAGACGCAGGTAGGTAAAACCACCATATTCAATTTGATTCACTTTATTCCCATTGGCATCTACTTCTACTAATACAACCCCTTTTTTATCCTGCCAGTTCATACCGGTAAGCAGGGTATTACCGTTACGAAGGCGATGAGCGGATAGGGTACCGGGAAATCTGATTAATTCATTTACTTTTTCGCCAGTTAAGAGGCTGCGTTCCTCAAACCCTTTTTCCGTTCCAATTAAAACAAGCCCTTTGCCAATTAACTGCATATCACGGCCTTTGGGGATGGGTACATACCAATTATTTTCCGGGTGACGGGTATCTTCAAAGCTTAGTTGAGAAATACCTTCATCCCTTAATATAAATTTTTCAGGACCGGTAATAGCTTTTTTAGCGGATTGCTGGCAAATGCCGGGTAATGCAAGTGTCAAATACAATAATAGAAGTTGGCATTTTTTGAAAAAAGCAGGCATTTGTTTCATTAAATAGCAGAGTTAGAAGATAAATGTACTTAGAATACAGAGCTCTTAGTAAACTATCGTAAAACGTGAATGGCAGGGGTTACATCAACATTTCATCTGCCAGATTTTGAATTGTCTTCATCTCAAAAAGGTCTTTTAGCTGTTTTTTAATCACTTTATATTGATGGTGCATGGGACAAGGGTTTACTTCAGAGCATCTTTTTAAGCCGAGTGCACATTTTTCAAGCACTTCATCTTCATTCATTGCTTCCAAAATGGCTCTAACTGGCAATTTTTTAGCTTTCTCAGTCATATAGAATCCCCCATTTGGTCCGCGTGCCGAACTAATGATTTTATTATCTTCTGTAAGTTGTTGGAGAATTTTTGCGGTAAAGGATTTAGGAGAGTTAATGCCTTTGGCAAGTTCTGTGATCCCTATTTTATTTTCCTTGCTGCCTTTCTGGGCTATATAGATTGTGGCCCTTAAAGCATATTCTGTGGCTTTAGAAAACATAGTTTGAATTTGGATACAGAAACAAATTTACTGTATCGCAAATTAAGGGTTTATAGGCAATTCATCTGCTCATTTTTCCCATTCTGCATAGGAATCATTTGTTTCGTAGATTTTTAATTTTTGCAAAACAATTCCGGGAGCTAATACTTCCTGTAAGGTACTACGAACAAACAAAAGAATATTCTCCGCAGTAGGTTCTATTTTCCAGATAGTAAGGTTTTCGAAATTGGTTACATATCTATGCTCTGCAATATACTCTTCTGATAAAATAAGGCGATGGTCAAAATGGCAAAGAATATATTTATTTACCAGTTCTTTTAATTCTTTAAAATCAATTACAAAACCAGGGGCCGACAGAAATTGATCGTCTGATATTTCACGTGATACGGTAACATGTAGAATATAAGAATGGCCGTGAATGTTTTTGCAATGGCCGGCATACCCATATATTGCATGTGCTGTTTCGAAGCGAAATATTTTTGTAACCTGTAACATAATCGGAAAATAAAAAAATTAAATCAATAGATAAGATAGCTGCTGCGACTACATTGAAAACCTGGGTTTTGAAAAATTACCTGGTTGTTTATGGCTGTATCAGGCACAAAAAATACAGCTCACCGAAACAGCCTGGTAAGCAGAATTATTTTGTATGAACAATTTGTTCTAAAATATATAAGGACAAATTTATCCTTATATATTATATTTGCCTAATAATTTTTTGAGAGGGGGGATAATGATTGCCATTTCTTTTTAGCAACTAAGGGCGGGAAGACTATTTTCTGTAATAAACGATTCATTTTGTAATGACAGGCTGATATCGTGGAAAAACATAAATTATTCAATAACAAATACTTGTAAGATAAATGGTGAAGAAAATAAAGGAATTCCGGATCAATCGGAAAAGATTGTTTGTCTGGCGTTTGCAATTCTTTTTAGTAATACTCAGGCAGGAGATAACAGAAAGAACTTTTTCATATGATAAAAAAATCAATTGAAACAAAACCCATCGTGTTTCCCTGTACGGGATGTTCCGGTGTGGAAAGAATTGCCAGCTACCTGGCAGCTGAGTTGGAAAAAAAAGGCTTGGTTGAAGTAGTTACCGAGAACCTCACCAATGATAATTATGGGGATGAAATGACTGAGTGGTTGGCATTCCGAAAACTGGTTGCAATTGATTCCTGTTCGTCTTCCTGTAGTAAGAGATGCTTATATAAAAATACCCTGATCCCTGCAATCCATATCCAACTGAACTATAACAGTGACGGAAAAAATGCACAGACCGAATTCAACAAAGAACAGGCCAATCAAATAGTAAATAAAATAGAGAGTTTACTTACGGGCTCCATCAATATGCATGATGTTAGTTATTACTATTACTATTATTAACAAAAAAATTGATCTATCATATATACGAACCCAAATCTCTAAATGCCCTTTATGATACAGCAAAGTTTATACGAAAAACTCGATGCATTTACTACTCCTGATGAATTAAAAACAGCAGGAATTTATCCTTATTTCCGTTCGATAGAAGAAAATTATGATACGGAAGTAATGATTCAGGGGAAACGTCTTTTAATGTTTGGTTCTAATAGTTATATGGGCCTCACCAATCACCCTAAAGTTAAGGAAGCAGCCAAAAAAGCTATTGACAGGTATGGAAGCAGTTGTTCAGGCTCAAGATTTTTAAATGGTACTTCACAATTACATATTGAACTGGAAGAAAAACTTGCAGAGCATGTGGGTAAAGAATCAGCATTGGTTTTTACCACAGGGTTCCAGACTAATTTAGGTACGGTATCTGCTTTAACAGGCAGAAACGGAGTATTGATACTGGACGAACTGGATCATGCTTCAATTATCGAAGGCAGTCGGTTATCCTTTTCAAGGGTATTGAAATTCGGACATAATAATATGGCCGATCTGGAAAATATTTTGCAGTCTGTACAAAGTGAGAAGATTAAAATGATTGTTATCGATGGTATTTTTAGTATGGAAGGAGATATTTGTAACCTCCCTGAAATTACGCGATTCGCCAATCAATATGAAGCATTGGTGATGGTAGATGATGCCCATGCTTTAGGAGTAATCGGAGAATTGGGTAAAGGAACTGCGGATCATTTTAATTTAACCAGTGAGGTAGACCTGATTATGGGAACTTTCAGTAAATCCCTGGCATCCGTTGGTGGTTTTATTGCTTCAACATCGGAAGTAATCAATTATTTAAAACATCATTCAAGACCGATGATCTTTAGTGCCAGTATCCCTCCATCTGCTGCCGCCGCAGCTTTGGCCGCTCTGGATATTATTCAGGCTGAACCAGAACGCCAGGAAGCACTATGGGCAAACACTGCATATGTTGCCAAATCGCTTACGCAACTGGGATTTGACATCAATACCTCCGAAACACCCATTATTCCCATATATATACGCGATAACCTGCTAACATTCCAGTTTACACAAGAGCTATTTGAAGAGGGCTTATTTGTGAATCCTGTGGTATCACCGGCTGTAAAAAGTGACTCTTCGCTGATAAGGATGTCATTAATGGCAACACATACAAAACAACAGCTGGATATGGCGATCAGTAAAATCGAAAAAGTGGCCAGCAAGCTTCATGTATTCAGCTAATAATCTATTAACTTTTAGTAAATTTTAAAATGCATTCGTAATATGGATATTTCAATTAAAGAAGTTACTGATAAAAAAGGACTCAAAGCTTTTATTGATCTGCCTTATAGTTTATACAAAGGGCACCCATTTTATGTCCCCCCATTGAGGTTTGATGAAGAAGCCACGCTGCGAAAAGATAAAAACCCTGCTTTTGATTATTGTGAAGCCCGTTACTGGCTTGCGTATAGAGGGAATGTGGCAGTGGGACGTATCGCTGCAATCATCAATAAAGCCTATATCGAAAAATGGAACAATCGATATATGCGTTTTGGATGGATCGATTTTGAGAATGATGAAAATATTGCAAGGGCATTGATAGGAGAGGTAGAAAAATGGGCCAAAGAAAAATCAATGATAGCCGTTCACGGTCCTATGGGATTTACAGATCTTGATCATGAAGGTATGTTGGTTGAAGGGTTTGACCAGTTAGGTACCCTTGCAGCAATTTATAATCATCCTTATTACCCGGAAATCATCTCAAAGCTCGGATACGCAAAAGATGTGGATTGGGTGGAATATAAAATCAAAGTGCCCACAACCATCCCAGAAAGCCTTGAAAAAATGGCTTCCATCGTAGAAAGACGATATGGTCTCTCAATCGTAAAAGCCAAGAAAGCGAAAGACATTCTTCCCTATGCAAAGGATATTTTTGACCTGATTAATACGGCTTATGCTGATTTATATGGGGTGGTTCCGCTTACTGAAAAGCAGATCCAATATTATACTAAACAGTATTTTTCCTTTATTCGCCCTGATTTTGTTCCGCTGGTCTTAGACAAATCGGGCAAACTGATAGCGTTTGGTATTACCATGCCTTCCCTGTCCATCGCACTTCAAAAAGCCAAAGGAAGTCTTTTCCCTTTTGGCGTCTTTCATATTTTGAAGGCATTAAAAAGAAATAACCTGGCCGACCTCTATCTTGTTGCCATTAATAAAGCTTTTCAAGGGAAAGGAGTAAATGCAATCCTTATGCATGAATTAAGCAAGTCATATATCCGCAATGGAATCGAGTTTGCTGAATCTAACCCAGAGTTGGAATTAAACAAGCAGGTTCAGGCTTTATGGGATCATTTTGATGCCAAACAGCATAAAAGGCGTAGATGCTTTATCAAATACCTGAACAACTAAATCATGGGTCTGACAAAAAGGAAGATTTTAATAACCGGGGCAAGTGGATTTATCGGAAGTTTTTTGGTAGAACAGGCAATAAGGAATCAATACTGTACGATTGCTGGTATACGAAGTACCAGCCCTAAACAATATTTACAGGATTCTGCCATACATTTTCTGGAACTTGATTTTACCAGCGTTGCCTCTCTGGATACAGCATTACAGGATTGTAAATTGAAATATGGCAAGTTGGATTTTATCATCCATAATGCGGGTGTTACCAAAGCTGCTGATAATTTATTATTTGAACAGGTCAATTATGAGAATACCCAAAGATTGATCACTGCTTTGAAGCGTAATCAACTGGTTCCTGGAAAATTTATTTATATCAGCAGCTTAGCTTCTTTTGGGCCTGGTAAAGGGACTGAACCCATTACGGCACTTAATAAAAAAGAGCCTTTAACCGCTTACGGAAGAAGCAAACTAAAGGCGGAAGAATTACTTTATGAGACTGCCGATTTCCCCTTTCTTATTTTCAACCCGACCACGGTATATGGGCCCAGAGAGAAAGATCTATTACTTCTTATCAAATCCATCAAAAAACATATTGAAGTATATATCGGAACTGACCGGCAATTATTAAGCTTTATCCATGTGAGAGACCTTTGCGAAGCAGTCTTTCAGGCAATGGAATCACCAGCAGTAAACTGTAATTTATTGGTATCTGATTGCCGGATGTATACTGCCAAAGAATTCAACACCATTGTTAAAAGAATCCTCCATACGAAAACAGTATCTCTTATTTTACCTGTTTCTGTTGTTCGTTTTGCAGCAATTCTTTCTGAATGGCTGGGTAAGTTAAGCGGGAAAGTCCCTGTCTTGAACAGAGAGAGACTCAAGGAATTCGAAGCAAAAAACTGGGGAATTAATTGCAGGGAAATATGTAACCTGGGTTATCTGCCACAATATTCTTTGGAAGAGGGTTTAAAGCAAACCATTTTTTGGTATAAAGCCCATGGTTGGCTTAAATAAGCACCTGGAAGTATAGAAATAACGCGATAAGCTGAATAAAATCTGCGAAAACATGATTTGTATCATTTTATAAGGGGGTAAAGAACTGTTATTTTGATCTATGATTTACAAAGCCCCAGCTATATCAGAAACAGTGAAAACAGAAGTGGTTTGTCCCAATGACACCAACCCTATGGGAATGCTACAGGGAGGCAAACTGGTTCAGTGGATGGATATAGCTGCTGCAGTTTGTGCAGAAATACATTCAGAAAAAATATGTGTGACTGCCATGATTAATAAGGTTGATTTTAAACACCCTGCTTTTGTGGGTGATATTATCACGATTCGTGCCAAAATTACACGGGCATTTAATACCTCAATGGAGATATTTGTTCAGGCTTCTTCCAGAAAAGTACTTACTGGAAAAAATATTGTGATTAGCGAAGCATTTTTCATTTTTGTAGCTGTTGGGGATGATAAAAAAGCCTGTAATGTGCCTTCTGTTAATCCCGTTACACTATCTGATAAAAAATTATACCGAGAGGCTTTGACGCGGAAGGAATCTTCGGTAAATACAAAATGATACATGAGGTTTGATTAGCAAGAATTTTCCTAAATAAGAATGCAAGTTAGAATTATAAAGGGGGTGGTTTCTAAAAATCTCCTGTACTTATTTAACCAGTTACTAAACTGATATTTTGTATGGATATAAATATTTCAAAGTTTATAGAAAGACAAAAATGTGCCAGTATCTGTTGTGTAGATGGAGAAGGTAACCCTTACTGTTTCAGTTGTTTTTATGTGTTTAATGCGGAGGATGGGTTATTGTATTTTAAATCCTCGCCAGAAACACTTCACATGAAATTAATTAAAGCAAACCCTGTGATAGCGGGAACCATTTTGCCTGACAAACTACCATTACTGGGTGTAAAAGGTATTCAGTTTGAAGGATTGGTTCTTTCTTTTGCTGATCGCTTATCAGAAAGAGGGAGCGAAGCTTATCATAAAAAATATCCATTTGCCCTTGCTGTTCCCGGTGAAGTTTGGGTAATTCAATTGCTTACCATAAAAATGACGGATAGCAGTATTGGTTTCGCCAAAAAAATTGCCTGGTCTATCAACTAACCAATCCTTTAGATTTTACTTAGACTCATTCCCTAAATTAAATAACAGCATGTATCCTATTCAGCAACACAAATTTCATATCCCTGTGATGGGTTTGGCGTATACCATTGACTCTCCTGTGAAAGTAGCCAGGTATGGAATTTCATCTGTTATATCTATTGTTGAAGACAATTTGATTGAAATGATGCGTGGCTATTACTATCCAATAGCTAAAAAAGAGTTTTTCCCGATACCCACAAGCGAAAAGGATTATCGTGCCAAAAGGATCACGGACTATCTTAATCTGGTTAATACCCTTGTGCATGACCAGGTTGAAAAATTAAAGAAAACTGCGTTTGAGACCGGTTCTGAAATTGTAAAATATTTTACAATGTTGCCGGATGATAACACGATTAAAAAGATATACAGGCAAATGACGCAGGTAACTGATTGTGCCGAAGTCGAAAAAATGCAGACCTTTTTGCGTTCTCAAATAGTAGCGGGTAGTATCGACGTAAATATTATGACCAAACTCGATCGGAACACTTATAACAAAGAAGGTGGGCTACTGGAAGATACTTCTGATGCAGTTGCCGCACTAAGAGGGTACGCAAAAAGCAAACTTTCTAACTCCTCTGTTATTTTTTCAGCAGGCATGAACCCAAGGTTATTCAATTACCTTGAAAATTGCCAGGAATTTGATGCAGATGAGAATGGTTTCTTTGCAAAGAAGATAGTGATTAAAGTGAGTGATTATCGATCTGCGCTGATTCAAGGTAAATTTCTGGCCAAAAAAGGAATTTGGGTGAGTGAATTCAGGATTGAATCCGGATTAAATTGTGGTGGGCATGCTTTTGCCACGAGTGGTTATTTAACGGGTCCTATTTTAGAAGAGTTTGCCACTAAAAAAGGAGAATTGATAGACACTCTTTTTTTGTTGTATGTACAAGCATTGGAAACAAAAGGTCGCATATCCCCCAGTAAACCCTACTCTATAAAAATAACCGCACAAGGCGGAATTGGCACTTTTGAGGAAGCTGAGTTTTTACATAGTCATTATAGTATTGAAAGTAGTGGCTGGGGCACTCCCTTTCTGCTGGTTCCCGAAGCAACTACAGTTGATGAACTGACTTTGGAACAACTTTGTAATGCCAAACAAACAGATCTGGTATTGAGTAATCATTCGCCATTGGGAGTGAGGTTCCATTACCTTAAAGGAACCAGCTCCGATATGGAAAAGAAAGAACGTATCAGGAGAGGCAGGCCAGGGAGCCCCTGTACAGAAAAATTTCTTTCATCTAATACTGAATTTACTGAATTGCCTATCTGTACGGCATCGGTAAAATACCAGGATCTTAAAATAAAACAATTGCAATCTGCTAACCTGTCCGAGGAGCAATTTCAACAGCAGGTTTCGGATGTTATGGAAAAGGAGTGTTTGTGTATTGGATTAAGTAACCCGGCAGCAAAATTATACCGGCGTCCTTTTGTGAAAAACCTGGAAGCAGTTACCATTTGCCCCGGACCAAATATCGCTTATTTCTCGAAAATTGTTTCTTTAGAAGCAATGACTGACCATATTTATGGCCGAACTGATATATTGAAAGATATACAAAGGCCTCATATGTTTATTGCAGAATTGCGGTTATATATTCAATACCTGAAGGAGGAGTTTGCTGCTGATAAAGGACGGATTTTGGATAATAAGCGTAAAAAATATTACCAGGAATTTTATCAGAACCTGACAGAAGGAATTAATTATTATCGTAATCTGCCTGGTGTTGCACAATCAAAAAGACAACAGTTCCTTACTGATCTGGGTATCGGGCAAATGGAAATAGATGGTTTGCTGGAAGTTATTGCTTACTAGCAAAAAAATAAAAAAGCTTCGAATGAAGCCTTTTGCCATATAATTGGAATAGCGATAACTGTAAATAATGTAAACATCCTCATAAATAGTGTAACGTTAGCCATTCTCCATTCTCATAATATTGCGGTTCAGAAACCTTGTGTATGTAAAACAGGGTGCACCTGATTGCTTTTTTAAATTCGGCCAATCCGCTCTGCCCTTTAGTAAAGGAGTAAAACTAATTTTTTGACAAGAGAAATTTAGTGATTCTATAGTAATAGTGAGCACGGTGTAAATACCAGACAAACTGATCCCCTTCCGCCAGAGCAATGTGACCCCCTGAGAACACCATCTCAAAAATTGATGATTAGGGCCTAAAAAAATGATAAAGAACTAACTGCTTTTGTCTTTCAAA
>Ga0316218_1001626_pt1 | contig 23404 bp, 36 predicted proteins | sample TBH18003metaG_FD_203634 | JGI IMG/M metagenome (GOLD analysis project Ga0316218, IMG submission 203634) | Freshwater microbial communities from Trout Bog Lake, Wisconsin, USA - TBH18003 | ecosystem: Environmental > Aquatic > Freshwater > Lake > Hypolimnion/Profundal zone | place: USA: Wisconsin...
GCCTCGGCCGCCCAGTAGGCGAGCAAGCCACCCCAGCGAGAGCCGTCTGCCCGGCTGCTCTCATCGACCGCGTTGAGGATGAGGCGCGCGGCGGTCATATCGATATGGGCGCAGCGCCTGGCAACCTCGCCGACGTCGTAGCTGCGCTGAAGCAAATCAGTACCGTATTCAGGTGGCACAGGGAACCCGCCCTCGGCCGGAACCGACTCGGAACCGCCCAGGGCGGCCTGCAGGCGCGGGTCAGTGACGCGATTGGCCCGAGTGTTTGAGATGACGGTGCCGAAGAACTCCGCCTTGCTCTGCCAGGGCTTCCTGGCTGCCAGGTTGTCGCCAACCTGAACGCCGGAGACGGCGATGCGGTCAAGCTCGTTGAGCCGCTCGGCGGCGGCGATGTCGTTTTGCAGAGACTCGCCGAGGGCCACGCTGGCCTCAAACTCGGTTTTCTCTTCCGGAGTCATGGCGCGATTTTCCGCGGCCTTCTGAAGCGCCTTGGCGCGGTCAATGGCCTCGGCTCGCTGCTGCTGCAACTTGCTCAGTTTCATGGGTTCCTTTCAGGAACAGGGAACATGGAGCAGGGCACAGAGAACAGTCCCTGAGCGCCACCCGGTACCCGTTTGTTGAAAAGCGTTGAGGCCGCGACGCCGCCGGGCCGCCATCGGGCAGCGCGCGAGCGTCAGAACAATGGCGGCTTTGGCCGCCGGAAACCTACTAGAGCAGCGCGAGGCGCATGCGCCGGTCGCGCGCTTCAGACTCTGCCACGGCCGCGGCGCCGTCTGGCTCAGAGCTGTCTTCGGCGGAGACCATGCCACAGCCCTCGCAGCCTTCAGCCTCGGTGTCGCAGCCCTCATGGGTACATCCGGAGCAGTCGCCGCCCTGGCAGGACCCACAGGCACAGGCGCAGGCCTCTGAATCGTCCACGCCGTCGCTTGGGTCAATGACCTCTGCCGAGACCTCGATCACCGCGGGATCCACGGTAGCCAGAATGCCGGGATTTGCGGCGGCCTGGGCCGGACTGAGATGGATCGCGGCCGACGCGCCGCCGCCCATGCGGACGCCGTATTTCTGAAGGACCTCATCGAGCGTGGCGACGCGATCGGCGAGGCCCTGTTTGACAGCATCTTGCGCGGTGAGGCAGCGGCCCTGGCCGAAGCCGCCGGCGACCGCCTTGACGGCGACGCCGCGGCCGCGGGCGACTGCCTTAGTGAAGAGCGAATAGAAGTCGTCAACGACGCCCTGCATGGCGGCGCGAGCATCATCGCCGAGCGGCTCAAAGCTGTTGCCCTCGGTTTTATATTTTCCGGCCGCGATGAGCGAGACCTTGACGCCCATCGACTCCAGAGCCTCAGAGTCATCCTCATGGAGCTGATAGACGCCGATGGAGCCAGTGAGCGAACTGGGGCTGACGACAAGCTCTGAGGCCTGCGAGGCGAGCCAGTAAGCGGCCGACGCGCATAGGCAGTTGGATACCGCGGTAATCTTCTTCTGCTTGCGCGCGTTGAAGATCTCAGTGGCCAGCTCGTCAACCCCGCTGACCGTGCCGCCGGGCGAGTCGACGTCAAGCACGATGGCCTTGACGTTGGGATCGGCCACGGCCTGGCGGAACTGCTGAGTGAACTGCTGGACCGATGTGCCGCTAGGCCCCGAGACATCGCCCGAGGCGCGCTGGTTGATGATGCCGTACAGCGGCATGACCACGACGGAGCCGGGCTTATCTGCCGAGAGCGATTGCATACGAGCCTCGGCGAGCTGGTTTTCCGCGCGGATCGCAGCAATCACCTGCGGTGAGGCCGACTCTCCTGAGATTTTTAACTCAAGAAAAGCGGCGATAGCCTCGAGCTTTTCAGGCAGAATGGCCCAGACGCTGGAATAAACGGCACGAACAATGGCGGAATAGCGCATCAAGCAACTCCTTCGACGGCCAGGGCCGCCAGTTTCATGGGCTCAGTGAGGCCTACCTGTTCGATCCAGACGGTTGCGGCGGCCGAGCCTTCTTCGCTCAACACGCGCGCTAGCTCATAGAGGCGCGCGTCGCAGGCCTGCTTTGCCTTGACTTGCTGAAGCGCGTTGAGATGAAAGACTTCACAGACGAAGCGGTAGTGCTCGGCGTAGAAGGCGCCGATCTCCGGCAGGGAGGCCTCATGGCCGATGAGCTTTCGAACGCCATTGACCTCGCGGCGCACGCACCGGGCCGCGGAGTCATGCGCAAAGAGCGCAAGCTGGCCACGGAGGGCGGCTTGCTGGTCGAGACTTTGTCCGGATCCTTCGTCCTCGTTTGAGTCCAAAGGATCCTCGGGCGGCGGGGCCGAAACTGAAGGCTTGACTGGCTGAGCATCGAGAGTGGTCCAGTTGAGGGCGCGCCAGTACTTCTTACCAATGCCGCCCGGAATCGGATTCATGTCTTCGATTTCACGGGCCTCATCCTGAGAAAGGATGCCATGCTCGATGGCTACCGCCTCATTTGCCGTGCGCGTGGCCGAGTCACCGCGGAGCAAAGACGCCATGGAAAACTTGCAGTAGAACCTGTCGTCGTCAATGACATCGCGCTGGAGGACCTGTTCCCAGCGGACTGCCATAGGCAGCACGCATTGCTGCGCGTGCATGAGGTTGAACTGCTCAACCGAGGCGTAGGTGGCAGCCTTGCCCGCGTCAATGCCCACCAGGTGGGGAAGCACGTTGAAGATGGAGCAGATTTTGACGTCGGAGGCCTTGATGCCATCGAGAAGCTGAAAGTCGCTGGGTTTTACGCCGACCGACTTGATATCGACCCCAGGCGGAAGCATCTTGACCCTATGGCGGTTTTCGCCGGTCGAGGCCGCGATAAACGCCTCTTCATACTGCTTTTCTTCCTGCTTGGTCTCGAAGTTCGTTCCGGTGATGACGAGGCCGGCAGTAGCGTCGTTTTTGAGATACTTTCCGGCGTAATCCTGCTGCCCGAGCGCCACACCAAAGACGTCAACCGCCATGCTGATGCGCGACTGGCCCACATAGCTCTGATCTGGCCATTCGCGGAGATGAACAACCTCATCCTGAACCAACACACGCGTGGAGCTTGTGAGTGGATCGTTGTAGATATAGCGGATGCGACCGCTGGAAAGCACCTCAGGGCGGACGTGATCCGGGTGCATAGGGATCATCTCGCCGACCAGGCCGCGGCTCGATGTGAGCTTTTCAGCGTAAGCGTTGCCGCGCAGCTCGACATGGCCCTGAAGCATTTCAAAGAACTCAAAGGCGGTCTGCAGGCTGTTGGGCCGTTTGTGGAGGAGGTTGAAATAGGGATGCTCCTTGGCGAGTCGCTTGCCACCGCCGGCGATCTCGGCATAGAGAAAGCAGGGCAGAACCCCGAGCGCACGGCATTTGGCTCCCACACAGGCAATCACAGCGCTGAGCCGCTTGGCTGTCTCAGGCGTGACACGCATGCCGCTCACCGAGGGCGCACCGACTGCCCGGTACCAGAAGTCATCCCAGGGAGCGGGAGCGCCCCCGACATCGGCGCGCAGGCCCTGGAGGCCCACCAGCAAGGATCGAACAAGACTCACGAATGCCTCCCGGGCTTGCTGGGAATACTGCGTCCAAAGAGAAGGCCGAGCGCGCCGAGCGCCATACCGCCGACGATGAAGCTGAGAGGACGCCATGCGAGCCAGAAGCCATACGAGATCGCGACAAGCCCGACGAGGACGGCGAGATCGGCGAAGATTGATTTCACCTTGTACCCCTTTACGCGTAGGCGATGAGCGGCTTTGTGAAGCGGCGCCGGACTTCGCCGGCCATGGCCTGGCTGATTCCGGTGATGAGCGCGGTGGCCGGATCTATCTTGTCTTTTCCGTTTTCAAGCTTGCGGGGAAAGACGTTATCGTTTGCGTCGACGCGGGCGACGACGCAGGAGATTGCCCAAGTGAGGACCGGATCGCCGTCGTGATGCAACCGGCCGGCGCGCATTGCGGCGTCAAGCTCCTTCATAGGCGGCGAGAGGTGCTGCACTGTCTGCGGAACAGAGGCGACGACATCGTCGCCGAGCTGCTCCTGGAGCTGCTGCTGCATCTGCAGAGCAGACCACGGATCGAACGCCAGGCGCTGCATATCGTACTCCTCGATCTCCCGCTCAATATCAGCCTGAATGGTGGAGAGTTGGATCTCAGGCCCGGGAACGGCATGGAGATGCTTATCCTCATACCAACGCTGGTAGTGAGGATGGTCGCCGTCCATGATGCGGTCGAGCGGCGCGTAATGGTGACCGAAAACATAATAGTGGCGGACCAGGATGCCCTGATCGTTCTTCTTCATGCGCTGGAAGATCTTGATGCGCGAAGCCAGATCGATTTGCGCGGCGAGGTCGTTGCCCATCCAGCAGGCCTCGCCCTTGAACTCGTCAAGCGAGAGGCTGCCGTCTTTGCATTTTGCCCAGGCGTCCATATTGAAGAAGCCGTTGAGGGCGTTGCCCCATAGGTCAAGATGCTTGGTTTTGTAAATGAATTGCTTGTGCGGCGAGAGCAGGGCGTCGTGGAGCTGCTTGTCAAGGTATTCGGGAAAAACACTGACGCCATAGTTGGGATTGGCCTTCTTTTGCGCTGCGACCGACTTCCAATCGTCGCCCTCGTCGGCGGCGTACATGACGCAGAAGAAGGAGTCGTTGTCGACCAGACCGTCGAGGATTTTTTCGCAATCCTTTTCAGCCAGGTAACAGGGGCTGGCCGTGTCAGTGCCGGCGGTGGTAATTTCAATGGTCAGGCCCTGGCGGCGAGCGCCCATGCCGGTGACCATGGTGTCGTGGAGGTTTGCGGTTGGATGCTCATGAAACTCATCAATGAGAGCACACGATGGCGATGCCCCATCTCCCGGATCGCCGATGAGCGGTTCAAACTTTCCATCATCGCGCTGCGCGACAATGGACTCGACATTCACCTCGAGGTCGAAGTGTTCCTTGAACCGCGGGGCCGTCTTTGCCATGCGGCGCGCAGTGCGAAACACCTCCATCGCCTGTTTTTTGGTTGTCGCGCCCGAGTAGACCTCAGGGCCGCACTCGCGATCCGCCACCAGCATGTAAAGGCCGATGGCCGCGGCCAGAGTGGATTTGGCATTCTTGCGCGCGACCTTGATATAGGCCTCGGCAAAACGCCGAAAGCCGGACGACTTGTATATCCAGCCAAAGATAACGCAAACAATGAACGTCTGCCAGGGCTCAAGCTTGATGTGCGGCACCTGGCCGTGCTGAGCGCGCGCCCACTCTCCCTTGACGTGCGGGAGCATCTCGATAAAACGGCAGACGCGGCCGGCGCGGGTGGCGTCGAACCGATATGAGCAATCGTCCTTTCGCGACTTTTCAAGGTCGTTGAGATGACGCTGGCAGGCCTTAATGACCCACTTTCCGGCGAGAATCTTGCCAGCGGCGACTTCACGAGCGTAACGGTTGGCGACGGCGGCGAAGTGACGATCAGCCACGGTCGCGCGGCGCGCGGCTCCTGGAGGCTTGAGATGTGGCTTACCCGAAGGCCTCCCACTGGCCGCCATAGCCTTCCGGTTTTTTGCCGCCACTGACCGAAACCTCATCTGATTCAAGCTGCTTGATAAGCGTCACGATCAACGCACGATCGGATGTCTTCATGCTGGTTGGATTCAGGCGAAAGCGATCCATCGCCTCACAAAGAAGTTCAAGAGTGACCCGTTTCAACGGTGATGCGTTCGGCACCAGGTCAGCAAACTCAGACCAGATCGCCTTCCAGCGCGCGTATTTGATAGCGCCTATCGCTTCGGGCGCCACGTTCCACTTGTCCGGGGGCGCTCCCAGCCTCGACTTCGAGGCGGTCGCAGCCCGGGCCATGCGCTCCCGGTACCGCTGGGGATTCTTGGCGACAGATCCGCGCGCTTCAAGCACTTTGAGCGAGGTTCGAGGTCGCGACATGGGAGCCTTTCAAACGACTCGGAGTCCGCGCGGCGTCTTTCGTGCTGCGTTGTCGCCTCCAGCGCGGTTTATTGCGTTTTGCGGGGCAATCCTACAAGCAAGCCGCAGGATTGCCGATTTTGGCTGATTTGTGCCGTTTTTCGTATTTTGTGGACGTAAAAGTTTGGTTTTGAACACGGTCTGCGCCGGATCGCCTTTGAAGATTTGAACCACCCCGGTCTACCGACCATCGGCTAGCCGCCATCTCAAAGACACCGCCGCTCGCGCGCGCATTCCCAAATGCGCCCTCCTGCTCAGCAGCCTTCCGGCTATTGCAAGATATGCAAACAGCCTCCTATCGCCCTTGTGAGCCACGATATGATCGGTCACCGTGGCCGGTTCTGGGATCTCCAGATGCACCTTGAACGGGTCAGCGCACAGCGGATACTTATCCAAACGGGCAGAACTCGCTTTAAACCACGCTCTCGTGTAATGCCGCCTCCACGCGCTCGGCCTTGCTTTCTCAGCCATCCTTGCCGGAGCATTTGACTTGCAGCGATCACAGTACCCGCCTGTTACCAATACCGCACAACCAGGAGCTGCACAGGGCCTCTTGATTCGTCCTGGCATTATCTCACTTCAGCCGGCACATACACCTTGCCGTCGCCCGTCTGGCCCACCAGCGCCATGCGCCGCTGCGCCGTTTTGCCGCTGTCATAGCTCACATGCACGCAGCAATCCACACCCTGGCTCGACTCCAGAATTACCTGGTCAAACGGCAGCCCGCTCTCCAGCCTGATCCAATCAAACACGTCGCACATCTCGACGCCCGGCACGCCAATGTCCGCCGCGCTGTTGCCGCCCTCGAACAGGTGTTGACTGTCACCCTTGCCGCCCACGCGCCCATTGTGCCCAGGGTCGCGATAGCCGTCATGCACCACCACCGGGCCAAACTTCGCCCGGATCGGCTCCAGCAGCTTCACGCACAGCGCCGTAGCATTGCCGATCAGCCGCTGCTCGCAGCCCGCCACGCCTAGCTCCGCATCCTCAAAGTGCAGCGTCAAATGCATTCGGTCGCCTCAATTCCCGTTGCTTCCAACATCAGCGCGGCAATCCTCGCCTGCACCGCCGGCGCGCGCATCAAAAACGAATCCTTCAGCACCGTCACAGTCAGGTTGCCCGTCGCCCCGTCATAACTCCAGCCGACCTGGACTCCAAACTTGCTCGCCTGTCCGCTCGGCCCACTGATCGCGATTCCTGCCGCCTGCGCCTTCTGGCACAGCACGCCGTATTCAGCCAGCGTCACACCCTGAAAAACCTGCGGCGTACTCACTACCATCACCAGCCCCAATCTTGACTCTCACTTCAACGCCCGAACGGCGCCTTTCGCATTTCGCTACTCAGCGCCGCTCGGTTTTTACAATAGGCTCTCGGAAACTGCAAGACCCGTCGATTCACGTCTTATGCACAAACAGCAGCCCGGTTCCACGCGATCCCCCAGGCCAGCCACCTCTCGACTCGTCTTTTCCGAACTGCGAGCCCCTCTGTTGGTTTGGTATCCCTCAAACACCTTACGTGTGATTCGGCGACGTTCCTTCGGGCGCTTCGGTGAAATCGACATAAAACACCTTGCCCGGCTGAAATGCTTCGATGACAGCCGGAACAGTGACCGACATCTCGATCTTCCCGCTCGGCGTCGCTTCGGCGAAGCGCTGATCTTCAGGGAGCTTTGAATCATAGCGCGCATCCAGAACAACCTGCGCGTGATTGCCCCGATACCGCGTCACATGGTCCACAACAAACTTTCCACGAATCATTGCATTGCTCCTCTTGATTGAATTGCAGCGGCTTAGGGGTCATCTATTCCGGAGGCGAACCGGCGCCAAGAATCCCGGCCACCACCGCCGCAAACCGTTCACAGTCCACTGCTATCTGCGAACGACTCCTCAAAACCCGTTCGCCGCCTCAGCCGCGAAATACCTCTGCGCGGTCACCCGCTCCGGTAATCGCAAATCAGCCGTCACCCGCACCCCAGCCGACTCCAACGCCGGCTCATCCATCAACGGCCTCACCATCGCCAAGGTCACCGTCACACCGCTTGCCATCTCCGCGATCTGCGCCTTTGAGCTGACGCTCTGCACCAACCCCAGCAGCGTGTTCACAATCGTCGCCACCATGTTGATATTGGTCAGCGCGGTCTTCTGGCTGTTCGGATTGGTAATTTTGGCCGCGCTCAGCAGTGCCATGTTCGTGTTCTGCTGGATCTGCACAATCAGCGCCTGCAGCACTTTAAGCGTCGTCTGGTTCGGGTTGACCAGATAGCTCTTTGCCGCCAACTCAAACTGCGGCGCAAACGCGTTCAAGGCCGTCGTCACCGGACTCACAATCAAAGCGCTTGCGGGGTCCAGCATCTCCACAACCCCACCCAACGTGTCCACCGCGCTCACAAACGCCGGCGTCCAGTTCACAATCTCCTGCGCCACGCTCACCTTCTGCGCTTGCGTGCAGCCGGTCAACATCGATCCCGAAAACAGCAGCGCAATCAGCGCCCACACGCCCAGCTTGGCCGTCGAACCCGGCTGCGAACCCGGCTCGCCCGGATCGCGCGCCAGCAGGCCAAGCAGCGCCGCCGCAACTCCGCTGATCAGCGTTACCACGCTGCCCGATCCCGCATTTCCCAGCGTGATGCCCTGCTGAGAAAACACGCTCGCAATCGTCACAATCGCAATCAGCAGACCAGCCGCCGACGTCTTCGGATGATTCCAGATATTCGAGAACATATCCTCACTCCTCACTTCCAACTGCCGGTTAGTGGCTACCGCCGCGCGGAAAGCCCTTCTGCCCTTCGATATGCGAGATGCGGCCCTCATGCTCCACCAGTGTGCTGTCCGTCTCGCGCTGCTTGTCTTTCAAATCGCGAATTTCAAAACCCTGGCCGCGCACACGTTCATCCATCCGGCCCGCATAGAACGCCCCAACCCCCCACTGGCCCACGATGCCCAGCACTGCCGCAATCGGAACGATCCAGTTCAAGTCTGAAATCGCCAACGTCTTCCTCCGCCGCTCTTGCAGTCAGCTGTTAGGTGTTTTCGGGTAAACGCGTGTCGCCCGATCGCCATAGATAGGTTCGCCGCTGCCGTCGTCAATGCGACTCGCCGGCTGCGGCCACAACCTGACCTTCTCCTGCGCCCGCTCAATCGCATCCTCAGGCGCGAGAATTTTTTCTTTGTCGTACTTCGCATGCCGCTGCAGCCGCTTCCACTCCGGCATGCCCTTTGTATGCGAACGCCCAAACAGCCCCGCGTTCATCTGCATCTCACTCAGCGTGATCGTGAGCGCAGGTTGCAGCTCCGGCATTACGCGGACCCTGGCTTTCACCAGGACCTGGTAACCTGCCAGCTCGCCGGTTAAGTAGAAGACCTCGCGCCACTGCGCAACCGCGACCCTTTCCGCCGCTTGCGCCGCCGTGACCTGGCCAATCACCGGAAAGCCTAAAGCGCTTTCCGGACCATAGAGGTTGAAGAGCTCGCCGCTGTCCGTGCGGCGCGCCGCGCGCGATTTGCCCATACAGGTTCGCGTCAGAGAAAGGAGAGAAAAACAGCGATCCGTTCAGCGATGCGCAGGAGCGCATCCGGGATTGTGAACGCAACACTTCAGCAGGCGCACGTCGACCTACCTTTACCACTGCCCACTGTCGTAGTGCTCGCCGGTCTTGCCGGCGACGGGTCCAGCTTCATCCCTGCATACGCTTTCAAGTCCACCGCACCGCAGGCTCTGTTCCATTCGCAATACTAGAAGAGTTTTCCGCCCGCGCCAGCGGAATTCCCTGAATCCTCAGATAACCTGAGCTTCGGAACCAAATCCCGCAACGAGACGTTCAACCGCTGCGCAAACGCCGTCAGCACGAACGGTGGGCATCGAAAATAGCCAACCTCGTAGTAATAGAGCTGCGAATCGCTGATTCCAGCCACCGCGGCCAGCTGTTTCGCGCTCAACCCCGCAACCTTTCGAGCCCTGCAAATCCGCTGGCCCACCAACACATTGAATTGCTTCTCTCGCTCCGACATCGCCTTTCGCTTAACCATCACGCAACCCGCTCCGCGGCCCGCATCAACCGCTGCACGTAGGGTGTCGGCTCTTTGATGCGTTCGCGCCAGCCATCGCGCGGCGGCTGCTTGCGCCACACCACCACATCGCTCGCCAGCGCCTCTTCCCGGTCCAGCTGCCGGTTCGCGGCCAACTGCCCCGCATCGTCCAGCGGCTCTCGTGAACTCACGATCCCGCGCATACACGTCGCCACCACCACAAACTTTCTCATCGGCCGGCCTCGCGACGCTCTCTGCGAATCCGCGCCAACGCCCGCGCGAGATACGTATGCGGATCCCCCTCGGCGCCTGGAAAATCACCCGGATACAAAGCGTATTGCTGTTGAACGTGCAGCATCGCGCGCCCGAGCAGCATCTCACCCTTAAACCAATCCTGCCGCTGCTTCACAGTGCTCTTCCTGCCCCGTCGCCCGGCGCCGATCTTCGTGCCCGCTGTCAGCTTTCCACTGTTCACTGTCTTCCCCCACTCCCCGTGCTCGCTCTGTTGCGCTCGGCTTTCTTTTCATCAATCCGCCAGCTGTTCCGGCGAGCCCAGACGCCCAGCCTGAAAAACTTCACCGCGCCATACTGCACCGCCAGCAGATCGCCGATCTGGTCGTAGTCGCGCCAGGCCAACGCCATCGCCGGCGCCACATCCCACAGCGGCCTGCCCCGCGCATGCTCCTGCGCCAGCACCGCCGCAATCGCGCCCCGCACCCCCCTCCCGCGCTCATCGCCGGAAAACCCGCACTCCTGCATCACCCAGGTCAGCGCCCTCGGTTCGTCCGGCAGCAGGCTCTCCAGTGCCTGCTGCCGTTTCGCTTTGGCGCACTCCTCCCAGGCGGCCTCGGCCGCCTGCCGGTTCTGCTCGCGGTAGTAGCCCTCCCACTCCCGCTTTGTCAGGCCGTGCTTTTTCTGCTCTTCCTCATCGCCCGTGATCGTAGCCAGGTGAGCAAGCTGCTCCTCGGTCAAGCCAGCTTCCCCCGCTGTCGGGGTCCCCGACGGGCGCCCTTTGCCCGTTGGGGTGACTTGCGGGGGTTGGGGGGGTAGATTTTGTCTTGCAGTCTTGCTTTTTGTAGTAATAGAAGGCTGTGCGTCCAGAGCGACAGTTTTGTCGCTCAGAGCGACAAATCTGTCGCTCTTTGCCTCAGGCACAGCAAAAAGCTCACCCTCCAATCTGTCGCTCTGAGCGACAGATGAAATCTCATCCTTCCCCTGTGCCAGAGTGGCTTCCATGGCATCCGAAGCCTTTTTCCTGGCCAGCTTTAGCCGCAGTGCGCGCACTTGCTCTTTCAGCTCGGCAGCCCTCGCCGCCGGCAGTCGAAAGCTACCGATCTCGCGGTCGTATTCCCCACCCTCCCGCGTAACCAGGTCTTTCACGTCTGCCAGCGCGTAACGCCCCTTTGCCTTCGCGCCGCGCACCGCTTGCAGCAGCCCAACATGTTGCAGCACCTGCAGGCAGCGCCACACCGTATCCACGCTCTTGCCGCACCATTCCGCCATCTCGCGCAAACTCACGCGCGTATCGCCGCCGCGCACCTTCGGCGACACAATCCAGGCCCCGTGCGCATTCCGCGCAATCCGGCAGTACACCCAGATCGCGTCCGCGCCCACAATCGGCTGGTAACAATCCGCAACCTCGTTATCCACCCAGAAATGACAAGGCTTGCGTTCGTTGCGCAAGCCCGTCAGATTTTTCAAGTCAGAGTTCACAGTGCTTTCCCGTGCGCGGCTGCAACAGGTACGCCGCGTCTATTCGTTTGTTTGTGCGTTGACTTCTAACAACACTGTTAGCTCTAAACAGGCGGCCGGCCTACAGCTTCTCCAGCCAGAAGTACCGCGTCTTCCCATCCAGCGTGCGCGAGCTGGCCATAAACCGCCCGTCTTTCTTCGCCTTGCCGCGCAGCTTCGAGCGCACATAATCGCCATGCTGCTCGCTCTCGAAAGCCACCTTCACCGCAGTTCCAGGCTTGAGCGCCGCAATCTGCACGTACAGCTCCTCGGCGATACTTCCATTGCGGGGGGGGGGCTCCGGCACATCCTGCATGGTCACCACACCGATCGCCGGCTTCCCATAGCGCTTTGACGGCACGCTGTTCAGCCTCCGCTTGTCCGCGCTCACCGCTGCTGGAATCGTTCCATTCGACATCGCTCTTCTCCTTTCAGTTGTTACTGCGCTTGGTACCACCGGCGTGTTCTTCCGCGCCGCGTCCTTCTTCACAATCGGCCGAGCGGGCCGCTCCTCGCGCTCCACCCAGGTGCTCACCTGGCGCGGCGGCATCGCATCCTTCACCACCCGCGCAAGGCCCAGCTCCTCCGGCGTCCGATGAATCACCGGCCCGTTGCAGTCGCTGCCGAACACCAGCTCGCCAAACTCATCGCGCCGCGGCGCCACACTCGAGTTTTCTCGAAAATCCATACTTCACCACACTTTTAACTGTTCGCGGCTCCCTGCCGCGTCGCCTGCTCCGCCATGCGCTCCTTTGCCCGTACCCCATACGCGCGCACATCCCCCTCGCGCACGTCGCCGGCCTCGGCCATCAGCTCCGCCGCCGCCGCAAGCCGCCCCATCCCGCGCTCCACATCCACATAGGCCGGCCGCCCCGTGCAGGGCGAGGGTGAGCCCCACCCATACAGCACCACCTTTGCAGCCTCGGCCGACAACTTCCCCGCCGCCATCACAAGCAGCGCCAGCCGCTCCACTTCCGCTGGCGATAGGCCGGAGAGCGTCTGCCCATCTCGCAGCGCATCGCACTTCGCCTCGCTCGCACGCGCCTCCGCCCAGGCCGCGCGCAACTCTTCGCGCACCTCCAGCAGTTGCATCCCCACCGCCTTCGAAAACGCCCGCTCCCGCTCAAGCTCGGCCCGCATACCGGCTTCCACCTTCTCGCAGCGCGCCTTCAGGCGCTGCTGCTCCAGCAACATCAACTCCTGGGCCGCCCTGAACTTCAAAGGCAGCCTCCTGCGCCAGGCCACCCACTCCACAACCTGCTTCCAGATGTTCTTCACTGTCCCGCCTCTCGCTGTCCACTGCTAACCGACCACTAGCGCGGTCCCCCGCGCCAGCTCACATTCTGCCGATTCAGGGCGCTGGCCGCGCGCGCCTTCAAGTTCTCCCGCCGCTTTTTTTCGCTCCGGTATTTCCGCGCGTCGGCCGCCATTCGCGGATCGTCGAACTCCCAGCATTCGGTGTGGTCAATGATCAGAAACTCCCGCATCTCCGCCAGCCTGTCCGGCGTGCGCCGCTGCCGGTCGCGGATCTCCGTGAACTCCTTGCAGCCATAGCACTCGAACGCGTTGAACTGCTCACGCCAAACCACGCCGCCATCTTCCGGCCGCTCCCGCTTCGTCTTGCGCACCGCCGCCGTCGCCATCGCTCACTCCGCCTCTTTCTTCACCGCGGCCTCAATCTCCCGCGCCCACTTCAAAACAATTTCCTCACTCACCGACTTAACGCCCGCGCCCACAAAGATCAGCCGCATCCGATCCACAACGGCCAGGGCCTTACTGATTCCTGATCTCTGATCCCTGGCTGCTATCGTCACAACTTCTCTCCCCAGATCTCGCCATCACTCAAGGACTTCGCTGACTCCGGCTCAACGTCAAAGATCGTGTAGTCCGCGAACATCGGCATCTGCGCCACCAGCTTGTCATCCTGTCGGCAGGCTGGGGGCGCCATCACTACTGCGTGATCATTCATGCAACGCCCCAACCGCCCGTCATACACGTAGTGCGGCGTATTCTTACCGCATTTCCGGCAAAAGTAATCGGCCTGCACCGTGCTCTTCGGATAGTGGTGTGGCATTACCGTCTACCCTTCGCCGGTTCGTTCTCGTCACGCATCACGCGCAGCACCTCAACCATCATCGACCCCACGATCTGCGCATCCTTGTGCCAGTTCCGTTCCAACCACTCCATCAGCCGCTGCGCTTCCGCGTCCGCGCGATCGGCACCGTACACCTTCGCCACCGTCGCCCGAAACTCGTCTTCCACCCGAATCGCCCGCAACATCGGCGGCTCGTTCATTGCCGGCAACATTCCCATGCGCTTACTCCTCCTCTTCCGCGCACTGCGCCACCAGCTCAGTCACCGCCCAGCCGGCCACAAACCCAATCGCCACATCCGCCAGCGACAAGGCCGTCACCTGGTTCTTCACAAATGCAAGCACCGTCAGGCCCAGCAACAGCAAAAGCAACCCACCCTTCATACATCGCTCCCTTCCGTCACGCGTTGACAGTTGTCAGTTATCAGTTGTCAGTCACGCGCAGCCGCACGCCGCGCACCCTTGCGCCGATTGCTCCGCGATCGCTGCGATACATCCTTCGCGCCGCGCGTCTTGCGCACCGATTTCCACTCCGGATACCGCCGCGCGTTCAGGGCGGCGAGCGCTCCAAGCGCCTGCATCCTCAAACCCGAATGAATCATCATGCCGCTCCGCCTTTCTAGTCCCTAGCCCCTCGTCCCTAGTCCCTGGTCGATCTACTCCCTGTTCTCCCCCAACTCCAGTCGCGCCGCCCGCTTCTTCTCCCGCCGGTCATGCTCCACGCGACTCACCAGATGCGGCAGATATTCCAACACCCGCTCGCCCGCGTCTTCCGCCTTACATCGCGGATCCACCGCGAACACTGAGTCATGCGGCCGGATCACCAGCACGCAGAGCGCGTCGCTCTGTTTGCGCAGATACTCCACATACCCCTCCACCGTGCCCGTCCTGGTCCAATCCGGCTGCGTCCGTGCCATCGCTCAGTACTCCGTGCTCGAAAACATGCAGGGCAGGTCATCGTCTTTGATGAGCTGGTCGAGATGCTCGCGGAACGTGACCAAAATCTGCTCGTCATCGTCGGAGCAGCCGACGTTCACCTTTCTGCGCAGCAGCGTCTCTTCATTCAGCTGAACCGGCTCTTCGACACCAAACTCCTTACACATCGCCGCAATTCCTTCCGGCGTGGTCTCGCAGCTATACAGCTCAGCCATCGCCTTCAGCGCGTCCTCCAGCGTTTCCGCCGCGAAACACTCCTCATCGTTCATCTGCCATACGCTCGCCATCACCCAACCCCAACTGTTCCCTGTTCACCGTTCCCTGTTCCCTGTTCCCTGCTTCTAAAACTCAAACCCCGTAATCTCCGCCAGGCGGTTCATCTGCCGCTCGGCGCACTCCAGCGCCAACCGCGTAGCTTCCGCGTGGTGCCGCGCCGCCAAAGCCTGCCGCTGCAATCCCTCCAGCCGCTTGATCAGATGCAGCGCATGCACCTGGTTGCCGTTCGCCAACTGCCTGACCGTCATCATCGGCCGCTTCGTCTTCATTGCTTGCTTCGCCATCCTTTTCCTCTTTCGTTTTTGCGTCCAACTTTTAGCTACCCACTGTCCACCATCCGCCGCGTTACTACTTCAACGCGCCCAGCATCACGATCAGCCGTTCCCGCGCCGACGCCGGTACCGGCGCGGCCACCAAGACAATCTGCTCAAGCGCTCCGATTGCAAGCGTCACCGCCGTCTTGCAGTTCAGGCAGAAGCCCTGCTTCGGGTGTTCCAGCACAATCACACTCGCTGCCGGCAGATTCACAAACGTCAGCGTCGCCGGTTCCACCATCTCCATCGGCTGCCTGCATCCCGCACACATCACCTGCATCCGTCGCTCCTCACTGACCACCGTTCACTGCTTTATCGAAGTGCGGCGGGAGGAACTCTAACCGGTTGTGAACCCGGACGATATCACCGCCGCACCTTTTCGCGCCGCTCGTAATCGGCGCGAAACTCGTCAACCCTTCTTCAACCCCAGCTCACGCTGGCCATGGGTGAAACTTGCCCAGCAGCGCGTGAACGCGTACTCCTTCATGAACGAGTGCAATCCCGCGCTGTTTTCCTTCTCGCCCTGGAACCAAAACTCCACCACGTTGCCATCCCGAGTGAAGCGCAAGCCTCCAAGGTCCACGCCTTCGATGTGCACCGCCGGTGTCGCATCATCGATCGCCGCGAAGAAGTCAACCGTCATGCTCTCCGCAACCGGAACCAGCAACATATCCGCGACCCCGTTGTCGGCCTTGAGAGCGAACCCGAAAGCACGCTCCACAATCTCAGCGCATTTCGCCGCCAGCTCAGGCGTCATCGTGACGATCAGCGTGAGACACCACAGACGCTTGCCCGTTTTTTTGTCGCGCCGCAACTTCGCGCCATGGATGTAAACTTCCGGCCTGCACCGCTCGAAAAACCGCATCTCTTGCTCCTCACTGCCCGATCGCTCCGGCGACACGACTGACAACTGACCCCTGATAACTGCGGTTACTGCCACCCTCCCGCCTGGATCCATTCCACCAACGCGGCGCCATAGACCACGCCCAGGTACAGCAAAACGCCAGCGATAAAGACCAGGCTCAGCACATCAGACACCCTTCCCGCCCTCCGCCCCGCGCACCGCAACTTGACCGCCGCCGGCGCATGCCGCTCAACCTCGCGCCCAAACGCGTCATCCAGCGCGCCAATCTCTTCCGCGCATCGCCGGCAAAATCCGCCCCGCATTCGCGACGCATTCCGCGCCATCACCGCCGGAGCTCCACAGCCACGCACACAGCAAATCATCCCCGCCGCGCGCCCGCGCAGATCGCTGACAACCGACAACCCTCCACCGCTTCGCGTCATCTGGAGTTCCTTTTCTGCCGCATCCGCGCGGCCCGTCTCCGCGCCAGCCGCTTCTGCCGGCGCTCCTGCTCGATCTCCGCCCAGCCCAGGCGCCGCGGCTGCGCTGACCGCCGACGCCTGAGCACATCGCTCCATCGCCGCATGCAAGTTGGCGCCGTGCACACCGTGTTCGTGGTGTCATGCAGCCAGCCGCACACATCCCCGTCGTTGTACGGAGGCACCTTGCACGGTCTGCTCTCCGTGCATCCGCAAAACCGGCAGGTTCCCGGGGCGATCCCACTCACCGCCTGGCCCCTTTCCCGGCAGCCTTCCGCGTAGCTTTCTTAGCCGCCTTCTTCGGCGCGGCCTTCACCGGCGTCTTCTTCGCGGGCTTCTTTTTCGCCGGCGTAGCCTTCTCCGCTACCGGTTCATGCGCGGCGCGCAACGACTTCCAGTCGACACCCACAACCTCAGCAATCTCTTCGAGATCGATCTTGCGAGCTTTGTTCAATGCTCCGCCGCCCGGCACATCGCTTTCATGCACGGTCAGCTCGCCGTCATGAATCGCCAGCCAGCCAATCAGCGCGCGCACATGCGGCGGCCGCTTCGCCAGTTCCGCGAAGGAGTTCTCCGTCTTCCATCCCGTCAATGCTTCCTTCGGGATGCCCGTCGCCTCGCCCAGGACGCCGTATTTTGTCGAGTCACTGCGGCGCACCGCGTAATTCGCAAGCTCCGTAACGATGCGATCGAAGGCCTTCTGCAGCGCAGGGCCAGGGACCGCGGCGATGGTGTTGAAGAGGACCGCGCGATAGGCCTTCTCCGCTTTCACCTTCGCCAGCAACTTCTTCCGTTCCGCCTTCGCCTTCGCCGGATCCTTCGGCGCTGACGAAAAGGTGTTCCGGCTCTTATGCTGCTTACATGTCGGACTGCGGCAAATTATGGTGCGGTGGCCCGCATTTTTGCCGGTGACCCAGATAGCCTCTTCCTGGCTCTCGCACGGCACCACCGGCTTCTGCCTGTCAACCAGCACTACGTCATAGCTCTCAATTACAGCAGGGCTCGACGAATAGCCGTCCGACAGCATCAGAAGCTTGCGCTTATCCTTGTCGGCCTGGGCGAGCTCATGCTTGATCCAGACCTCGACCTTTTCATCGAAGCAGTCCCGGTCCGTGCAGGTGTCCTGGGCGCAATCGTCAAAAAGCAGCGCCGCGTTGCCGCTGCGCTTGGGACACTCCGTGCAGGCCATCGGCGGCAGTTCATCATCCAGCGGAAATGGCGCATCAGCCAACACCCGCAGCGTCGTCCGCGCAATCTCTTTACGCAGCCCAGCAACCGAGGCGTCGGTACGTCTCCATTGGCTCCGCTTTACGTCTGCCGACTGCGGCGATTCACTCGGATCATCGTCCTCGTCTTCGACGAAGACATCCTCGCCGTCTTCGTCGTATTCGCCGTATTCGTCGCCCTCGCTGTCACCGTCGAACTGATTCGCCTCGGAAGTGCTACAGACGTATCCGCAATTGAGCCGCGACAGGTGCCGGATCTGCTGCTTCTCATCCAGCCTCGCCAGTTCCAGGGCGTGGCCCACTTCAATCGCGCCGGCCCTGAGAGCTTCGCGCACCGGCTCAACAGCGTCGAGCAGCTTCAACCGGCGGCAGACGTAGCTCGGCGCCTTGGCCAGTTTCGCCGCCACCGTCTCCACCGTCGCGCCCGGCGCACAGAGCAACGCACTGAACGCCAGCGCCTCTTCGAGCGGCGGCAAGTCCTCGCGCTGCAGGTTGCTGATGATGCGCAGCTCGGCCGCCTCGGCATCCGACATCTCGCGCACGATGCACGGGCAGGTAGCCTTCCCCGCGATCTGCGACGCAGCGTGACGCCGTTGGCCGGCGACGATCTCATAGAAGGTGCCATGGACGTCAGCGCGCAACAGTCGAACCATCAGCGGTTCCTGCACACCCTTCAGCGCGATCGACGCGGCTAGCTCTTTCAGCGCGACCTGGTCAACGGTCTTGCGCGTCTCCTGCTGAGATACCAGCAGCTTCTCAACCGCGATCTCCTCCACGCGCACCTGGTCAGGCTTTTGCTGATCACTGGCCACCGTCTCCTGTACACTCTTTTTCGCCGCCTTCACTTGGCACCGCCTTCACCCTTGGCGATGCGGGCCAGGTTCTCGGCTGCGAGCTCAAGCATGCGCGCGCGCATCAGGTTTTCGGCCGCGTTCTCCGCATGCCAGCTCGCCCGCAGGCGCAGCGCGCAACTCACCGGCACGGCCACCACCACCGCGCCCATCACAAAGCCAAACGCCAATCCAGTCCAGTACGCGGCGTTCATCGCGCACCCCCTTCGCTGGGCGCGCACGAGTTCACGCAGTCGGTGATGCGTTGGCCGACAGACTTGCCCACGCATTCATGGCTAGGCCAAACATTGATAACCAGCTGCCCATTCCGGTCGTAGATCTTCACGTAGCCAAACTCATCAACGCTCGGTTCCCACGGCTCACCAAAATCAAGAGCCGCGCGCGAGCGAATCCCGTCGCCCGCGCCGCCCATCTCCTCAACCGACGCAACCTCCTTTCCATTTGAATTCGACACAGAAACCTCACCCAGCCTGGCAAGCTCCGCCAGCAGCGCCAGCATGCGACCCGTTGTGCAGCTCGGCGTATGCGGCTGCCTGCCCAGGTGCTCATACATCAGGCACTCGGTACAACCGGAGCTTGTAATGTCGGCCCCGGTAATCGGGTCCTGCGCCAACACGCGGCCGGCGCGCAGGTTTTTCTGCGCCAGATCCCGCGCCAGCCCGACCAATTGAGCCAGCAGCAGCTGGCGAGTCATCGCACCGGCCAGGGCAGGCGCGGAATCATCGCGCTCGCGCCAGGGCAGCGGCGCCGGCGGCTCGTCGTTCAACAAGCGCCGAAGCGAGTCAGAAACGTCGGGAACCTCGGCCACCACGCGGCGCGGCCACGCATCGCCCGGAGCGACAGGGCAATCGAAGCTATGCACACGGCCGACGCCCGGCGAGTCAATGCCGGCACAGCAGTGCATATGAAACCCAAAACCGCCAGCGAGAGGATTGGCGGAGCCAGCGCAGACAGAAGTTGGCGATAGATACCGCTCGATCAGCTCAGCGTGGGGGTCGTCGCCCATATCGCTGAGATCGCTTTGCTTACCAGCGCAAGGCCCACACAGTACTTTCATGCACCGCGCGAGCAGATTTTTAATTGTTTGAGCAAGGAAATGGACGTATCGTGAGCACCAACTGGCGCCGATCTCATCGGCAGGTGCTCCAACGGCACACGCGAGGCTTAGCATGGGCTATCTCCTGATTTCTCAGTCGATAACCGATCTATGGTGGGCAGCGAGGGACTCGAACCCCCGACTTCCTGCTTGTAAGGCAGGCGCTCTAACCAGCTGAGCTAGCCGCCCACTTGTTGGCGATGAACCGTTGCGGCCTTCAATCATCATAGCAGCGCCGCGGCACAGCAGAGATGCGGGTGAGCCAACACTCGATTGTCGCTGATGTTGATACACTCAGCCCGTGGCTCGCCTCATTGTGAACGCCGACGACTTCGGGCTGACCTCGGGCATCAACCGGGCGATAGCGGAGTTGCATGCGGCCGGCGTGGTGACCAGCGCCTCACTGATGGCACTCGCCCCGGCTAGCGAGGAGGCAATCGAGATGGCACGCGCAGCGCCGTCGCTGGGCGTGGGCTGCCATGTGGTGCTGGTGGATGGCGCGCCGGTGCTTTCGGCGACTCGCGAGATTCCGCATCTGGCCGATCCGATCAGCGGGCGGTTCCGGTCTTCGTTGTTTGATTTTCTTGTCTGGTTGCATGGCCTGGAGAGCGGGGGGTATGCCCGCGTCGCGCTTCGTGAGAAAGAGATTGAGGCTGAGGCTGGCGCGCAGATTGCATTGTTGCAACGCGGCGGCTTGCGGCTGACTCACGTGGATACACACAAGCATGTGCATGTGTTTCCGGGGGTGCTGCGGCCGGTTCTGCGGGCGGCGAAGGCGGCGGGAATCGGCGCGGTTCGGAACCCGTTTGAGCCGCGCTGGAGCCGGCGGGCCACGGCTCAGGCCACTTTGCTGCGCCGCGCCCAGGTTGTTGTTATAAGTTCTTTAGAATCAATCTTTTACCGAATTATTGCCGAAGAAGGGTTTATCACCACAGATGGTTCGATTGGGGTGCTGGCTACTGGAAATTTAGAAAATGCCGCTCTGGGGGGTCTGCTTCGCAATGTGCCTGAGGGGACGTGGGAGCTGGTGACGCATCCGGGGTATAACGACGAGGATCTGGGGCGGGCGGGGACGCGGCTGCTGGCTTCGCGGGAGGTTGAGCGGCAGGCGCTGCTGGATTTGCGGGGCGAGATGGGTCAGGAGTTGATGTCTTTTGCCGGGTTGGACCGGCGCGCGGGGCGATAGGTTCTTGCATCCTCGCCATTGGCGAGAACGTCAAACGGGCTGGGCAGAGTTGAAGGGCACAGAAAAGGAAGAAGTTATGCGCATTGGAATCACGTGTTACCCCACCTACGGCGGCTCGGGCGTGGTGGCTACGGAGCTGGGGATTGAGCTGGCGGCGAAGGGGCACGAGGTGCACTTCATCTCGTATTCGCAGCCGTTCCGGTTGAGCGGGCGGGATGAAGGGATTCATTACCACGAGGTTCCGGTGTCGAGCTACCCGCTGTTCGAGTTCCCGCCGTATGACCTGGCGCTGGCTTCGCGTATGGCGGAAGTGGCTGAATTCAATGATCTTGACCTGCTGCACGTACACTATGCGATTCCCCACTCAGTGAGCGCGCTGCTGGCGCGGCAGATGCTGGCGGCCAAAGGGCGGCGGCTGCCGTTTGTGACTACGCTGCACGGCACCGATATCACGCTGGTGGGGCTGGACCGGAGCTACCTGCCGATCACCGCCTACGCCATTCAAGAGAGCGACGGAGTGACCTCTATCTCGAACTATCTAAAGGAGGAAACCTTCACGCACTTTGACATTTCGCGGGAGATTGAGGTGATTCCGAACTTTGTGAACTGCAACGTCTATATGCCTTATAAAGACCAGGGTGCTCGGGCCTCGGCGCGGGCGCGGCTGGCGCGGCCGGACGAGGCGGTTTTGATGCATCTGTCTAATTTCAGGCCGGTTAAGCGGGTGGTGGACGTGGTGAAGGTGTTTGCGCTGGTGGCCAAGGAGATGCCCGCGCGGCTGGTTCTGGTGGGGGACGGGCCGGACCGTTCGGCAGCGGAGTGGCTGGCGCATGACCTGCATATCCATGACAGGATTCACTTTATGGGCAAGCAGGAGCGGGTGAATGAGCTGCTGCCGCTGGCTGACCTGATGCTGATGCCGAGCGAGCTGGAGTCATTCGGGCTGGCGGCGCTGGAGGCGATGGCGTGCCGGGTTCCGTCGATTGCGACACGGGTGGGCGGGGTGGCGGAGCTGATTGACGACGGGGTGACGGGGCTGCTGTATCCAGTTGGAAAGGTTGAGGATATGGCTGCCGGGGCGCTGGGTCTGCTGACCGATCCGGCGCGTCTGGAGGCGATGCGGGAGGCGGGGCGGAAGACGGCGAAGAAGCGGTTTTGCGCATCGCTGGTGGTGCCGCAGTATGTGAAGTACTACGAGAAGGTGCTGGGCGGAAAGGGCTGAAGAATTGGGCCCAAAGGTTGGCATGGAAGGTGCGTTTTGGGCGTCAAAGGTTTGCTTGTAAGGTTCGGTTTGACCCCCAAAGGTTTGCTCGCAAGGTTGCATTTTTGTACAAAATGAACCTTGCATGGTGCCGGATTTGGCACATTGGCACCGTGCATGGTGCCGGATTTCGACAAGACGCACCTTCAAAGGTTAGGGAATGTTGCGAAAAGGCGTTGAAACGGGGTGGATTGGGCGCATATAAAGCTGAAACTGCTTGAGTTTTGGTGGATTTTGCGATTGTGGGGGAGGGGCGACTTTCAGCTCTCAGCTCTCAGCTTTCAGCTCTGGGGTTCGGCGGGGTCGGGGGCGAAGGTGGGGGTGAAGCCGAGGCGACGCCAGAACTGGTCAAGGAGGGCCGCGGTCTCAGGGCTGGTGCGGGAGGTGGTGCGGAGATTGATTTCCGTGGCGGCGCCGGCTGAGAGGGCCTGGGCTTCAGCGGCGATGGCGATGACTTTCTCGGGGCGGTAGGTGCAGTTGGCCAGGTCGGCGATGGAGAGCCGGGTGGTGGGGGTGGCGAGGACGGTGCGGGGCGGGGCCATGCGGTCGAGGAGCCAGAGGATTTCGAGCTTGGACTCCAACTCGTCGGGGACGCAATCGATGACGAGGTCGGCCTGGCGGACGGCGTCTTCAATGGTGGAGACGAAGGCGACGCTTCCGCGTTCCTGGGTGGCGAAGGCTTCCGCAGGGGCTAAAGCCCCTTCTGTTTTTGCGGCGTTGTGGCACGGCTGAAGCCGTGCCCTTTCAAAGCCTCGGTCCTCTTCAACGGGTGGCAGCCCCGCGCCGCCTGGGCCGAGTTGCTGGCGGAGAAACTCCTGCGCGTGGCGGAGGTTGGTGGGCATGACATCTTCAAGCAGGACGCGGTAGCCGGCGCGGGCAGCCGAGAGGGCGAGCCAGCGGCCGAGGGGGCCTGCTCCGATGATGGCGACGGTAAGAGGCAACGGAGTTACTTGACGGCCAGGGCCTGGGCTACGTCCTCGGCATTGGGCTTGGCGTTGAGGAGGTGCTCGGCGACGCGGGCGCGCTCGTCGGGGGTGAGAGAGGGGATGGTGGCCAGCACCCGGCGCAGGGTTACGGCAACGTCATCAATGTAGTTCATCAGGCGGATCGCTTCTCCGGAGAGCGGCATGGGTTTCCTCGGGGGGTAAAGTC
>Ga0316218_1001634_pt1 | contig 23348 bp, 14 predicted proteins | sample TBH18003metaG_FD_203634 | JGI IMG/M metagenome (GOLD analysis project Ga0316218, IMG submission 203634) | Freshwater microbial communities from Trout Bog Lake, Wisconsin, USA - TBH18003 | ecosystem: Environmental > Aquatic > Freshwater > Lake > Hypolimnion/Profundal zone | place: USA: Wisconsin...
GTTGTTGCTTATAAATCAGTTGTTTTTCGTAAGGAAGCATCTGCCATTGGCAGCCACCACAAACCCCAAAATGTTTACAAAAAGGCGTTACCCTGTTTGCTGAATATTCCTTAAACGCCAATGGATACGCCTCAGCCCAATCTTTTTTGTTTTTGCTTAATTGAATATCCACAATGTCTCCCGGCACCACGCCTTCTATAAATATCACTTTTCCATCTATCCTTGCCAAGCTTTTGCCTTCCGCTGCATAGTTTTCTACCAATACATTCTCCAAAACAACGGGCTTCTTATATTTTCTCACGGGGTAAAAATAACGTCATTTGTATTAATTAAGGCTAAGAACCTCAATTACATACCCCTGGAGAACATTTCCGTTGTACTGGAAAACATTTCCGTTGTACTGGAAAACATTTCTGTTGCACTGGAAAACATTTCCGGGGTAATAGGCAAAATGATTTTAACATTTGAAATAAGGAAATTTAATTAAAAATAGACGCTTATTGGACACTAAATCATCAATGGAGAACCGTATTGAGTAAATTGCACCCCTAAATATTTGTTATGACAATAGGCACTTTCTCTTATCCGATACCCGTAAACGAACCCACTTTGCAGTATGGTCCCGGCAGCCCCGAAAAGGCAGCTTTAAAGAAAACACTTAGTGAATTGAAGCATAAACCCGTGGATATTCCTATGTATATAGGTGGCGAAGAGGTGCTTACTGATAGAAAAATAGCCATTAATCCACCTTACGAAAAGGATTTTTTATTAGGATATTTTAGTGAAGGAGAGGAAAAGCACGTGGAGCAGGCGATAGATGCCGCCCTTGCCGCCAAGGAAAGTTGGGAGGCGATGAGTTGGGAAAACAGGGCGCATATTTTCCTGAAAGCTGCCGACCTTTTATCTACAAAATACCGCTATCACATAGTGGCATCAACGATGCTTGGGCAGGGAAAGAATGTTTATCAGGCAGAAATAGATGCTGCTTGTGAGTTGATAGATTTTTTGCGGTTCAATGTGCATTTTTTAGGGGAGATATATAAACAACAACCCATTTCGAGTCCTGGAATGAACAACCGTGTGGAATGGCGTCCGTTGGAAGGGTTTGTTTTGGCAGTTAGCCCTTTTAATTTTACTGCCATCGGCGGAAATTTATGTGCCAGTGCTGCGTTGTGTGGCAATGTGGTTGTTTGGAAACCTGCCTATACCCAAATTTATTCTGCCAATATATTTATGCAGGTATTGAAAGAAGCAGGGTTGCCTGATGGGGTGATAAACCCTATTTATGTGGATGGCCCAGTACTTGGAAAAGTGTGTTTTTCGCATCCACAGTTTGCGGGAGTTCACTTTACGGGTAGCACGGGCGTATTCAATACCATGTGGAAATCAATTGGGGAGAATATTTCGAAATATAGAAGCTATCCAAGAATAGTGGGTGAAACGGGCGGAAAGGATTTTGTGATGATTCATAAAAGTGCCGATGTAGATGTGGCTGTTACGGCATTGATTCGTGGAGCATTTGAGTTTCAGGGACAGAAATGTAGTGCTGCGTCGAGAGCTTATCTGCCAAGTAATTTGGCTGACGCGATAAAGAAGAAATTGGTAGATACTTTGGCAACCATAAAGATGGGTTCGCCAGAAGATTTCAGCAATTTTGTCAATGCAGTGATTGATGAAAGAGCTTTTGACAAGATTTCCAACTACATAGCTACAGCTAAAAATGACCCGACAGTAAAAATAATCTCTGGAGGAAACTATGATAAAAGCATTGGTTATTTTATAGAACCTACCGTTATAGAAACTACCGACCCTAAGTATAAAACCATGTGCGAGGAAATATTTGGACCAATTCTGACCATTTATGTTTATGATTCAGAAGCTTATGAGGAAACATTAAAGCTGGTAGATGTTACTTCGCCTTATGCTTTGACAGGTGCAATTATAGCTCAAGACAGAGCGGCAGTTGAACTTGCCACTAATAAACTTAGAAATTCAGCAGGTAATTTTTATGTGAATGATAAGCCGACAGGTGCAGTGGTTGGGCAACAACCTTTTGGCGGTGCTAGGGGAAGCGGTACTAATGATAAAGCAGGAAGTATCATCAATTTGTATCGTTGGCTAAGTGCAAGGACTATCAAGGAGGTATATGTTCCTGTTACGGATTATAGTTATCCGTTTGTAAAGGAGGCGTAACTATAAAGCTTTATTTTTTGCTGGAGCGATATCCTCTTCTTTTACGATGTGGATGTCTTTTCTTATTACCGCAAGCTTTTTAGTTTCTTTTTTTAGTTTGGTTAATATATATACACCACTAAAGAAGATAATTCCTTGAAGGAAAATTACGATTGTACAACCCAAAGGAAGAGCGAAATAAGTAATTGTTATAAACAAAGCAGCCACAGAAACGAGGGTGAATAAGATTTGTTTGTGATTGAAGCCTCTGTCTAATAAAAGATGATGAAGGTGCTTTCTATCAGGGAAAAAAGGAGAGTGACCGTGCAATATCCTTATCGAGAATACGCGCAACGTATCCAACAATGGAACTGCAAGTACCCCAAACGCCATAGCTGGAGTTGCCAACTTCGCATTAATCAATAATGTTGAGGAGGTGGCAGCCGTTTCGATAAAGTGTATGGCCAATATTGCATTTACTAGTCCCAATAACATGGATCCTGTATCACCCATGAATATTTTTGCTGGGGAATAATTGTAAATCAAGAAAGCAAAAAGGCTAGATGAGACTACAAACCCAATTAATGCATAGAACAAATCTCCGTTTAAATAAAAGAATGTTCCGAAAACACAACAAGTAAGAATACCGAGCGAACCAGCAAGTCCATCAATGCCATCAATCAGGTTAAAGGCATTCATGATTACAATGATTGTCATCAAAGTAAGTACGTAACCAAATGAGGGTATCACCAAAGTGACACCTAAGAAATTGTATAAGTTAGTAATAACAAGCCCTGCCTTGAAAATAAGTATGACCGATACTATTAATTGCCCAAGAATCTTTTTCATCGGGCGAATCTTTAATATGTCGTCCTTGATACCATAAAAGAAAACGACTAGAAAAGCGGCATAGAAATATTGAATCTGACTAGCCACTGCAGGAATACTTTGAGTAAGCAACAATCCCATCATAAATCCGATAAAAATCCCTAGTCCTCCCAATGATGGGATTGGCTTTTTATGAACTTTTCTTTCATCAGGTATGTCATACAACTTTACTTGGTCAGCCAATTGAATGATGATGGGTATTGCATAAAAGCTTATTATAAAAGCAATGATGACACCGATAATTATATTTCCCATAAAGTATTTTTATTTTCTAATGGCAATAATCTTAGTACTGCGGGGTATTAGAATGAGGCGTAAAAGTAGATATTTTTTATTATACCGAATGGAAGTAAAATATTTATGTATAAACGGCAAAAGGCAGCTACTCAGATGAGTAAACTGCCTTTGTGAAATTGATTTGTGAAAGCTGATTTCACACCCCACGCATGAAACCTGTACTTTTAGGAATAAAGCGAAAATAAGGTTATTAATCAAACTATCATCAGTGAAAACACTGATTATTAAGTAGTAGTATCACTTTTGTAACGCTTACTAAGAGAATTTTAAAAAATAGCCCCAATAATTCTTTTAATAATTGCACATTTGCTGTACTTGAATCGATAACTTATCATGACAAAAGAAAATAATTATACAAAATCAAGCGGAGATGCTGTTAAACGTATTGCCATTTTTGCTTCTGGCGCAGGTAGCAATGCCCAAAAGATAATAGACCACTTTAAGGGAAATAAACAAGTAAAAGTCACTTTGGTAGTATGCAATAAACCCGATGCCGGCGTTTTGAATATTGCATCTAAAGAACAAATACCCGTATTGCTAATTGAAAAGGAACCATTCTTTAGGGGTGATGCCTATGTAGGGGTATTGAATGACTATCAGATCGGTTTCATCGTATTGGCGGGATTCCTTTGGAAAGTACCAGAGGCTTTGATTGCTGCTTATCCTAATAAAATAATAAATATACACCCAGCCCTATTGCCAAAATATGGGGGCAAAGGCATGTACGGTCATTTTGTACATGAAGCTGTGATTGCAAATGGGGAGAAAGAAAGTGGTATCACCATACATTTTGTCAATGAAAACTTTGATGAGGGTAAACATATTTTCCAAGCTACTTGCCCTGTATTGCCAACAGATACCCCAGACACTTTAGCCGAAAGGATACATTTGTTGGAGCATGCCCATTTTGCAAAAGTGATAGAGTCTATCTTGTAACTCAAAAGAAGCACTCAATCCCTTGTCATTTACCGATATTTTTACCAATTAGCCTTACTTCTAAAATTAAGAATACACCTAACTATAACTTTGAACTTATTAAAAAACTTATTATGAAAAAAATCTTGCTTGTAGTAATCACATTTGCCTGCTTATTTCAATTATCAGCACAAACAAAACAAGGTACTATCAGTTACGAAAGGAAAATAAATCTTTGGAAAAGGATAACCGATCCAGAAAGAAGGGCTACTACACCTCAATTCAGGATTACAAGGCACACATTACTCTTTTGCGATACCGCTTCTGTATTTAAAACAATACAAGAAGAAGATGCAATAAATCCATTTGACGGTGGAGGAGAAGGTGGCGGCTTCGGTGGTGGTCGTGGCGGACGTGGTGGCGGAGGATTTGGTGGAGGCGGCGGTGGTTTTGGCGGCGGAAGGATGAGCCGTATGCTGGGAAGTTCAGATGGTGATTTGTATAAAAACTTTTCTGAAGGAATATCTATTCAAGCTACCGAACAAAGTGGCAAGAACTTCTTAATAACTGATACCATCAGAAAGCAACCTTGGAAGATAACTGATGATACAAAAATAATCTTGGGATATACTTGCCATAAAGCGACACTGAAACAAAAAGGTGGATTTGGTGGTGGTTTCGGTGGAGGCGGTAGTTGGGGCGGCGGTCGTAGGAGAGATAGGGAACAAGGGGGTGATAACAATACCCAAACTCCTGACACTACACGCAGGACTCCTCGTGAGGTAGAAGTGGTTGCTTGGTTTGCAGATAATATCTATGCACCCGTAGGCCCTAGCAACTATGGTCAATTGCCTGGTGCTATTTTGGAAGTTGATATAGACAATGGCTCGGCGGTATTTACTGCTACCGAAGTAAAGAATGAAGTATCTCCCAAAGATTTAAAAGAACCTAAGAAAGGAAAGAAGGTTACCCGTGAAGAGTATATGAAGTTGCTGGAAGACCTAAGAAAGAATTATGGCAATGCGGTGCCTGATGCAGGAACACAGCAATAGAATACAATAGTGACTTAAACAAAAAGCCCTTGAAGAATATCACTTCAAGGGCTTTTTTAATGCCATCTCTATCAAAATAAAATCATTAGACCTTTCTTAAATTCATGTAATGCCAAACTATCGGGGTGACGTCTTTGCGAGGCACGAAGCAATCTAAGTCATAAAGTAAGGTTGCTTTGTTGGGCACGAACCCAATCGCGCAATGACGTTCACAATTTTCGAAGAGGTCTGTTATACTATCTCCCAAACTTCTCTTCCTCTCAATAATTTATCCAAGTTACCTTTCCCTTTAGTGGCAATTGCTTCTTCTATTTGCATGGCCATCACATCTTCGTAACAAGCCCTATTTGCTTGATAAAATACCCCAAACGGACGAGGGAAATGACCTTCTATCCTTGGGTCGTCAAACATTCTGGTAAGTATTTGTGCTTTGTAAAAATCATTTTCATCATGAATCCAAAGGTCGCTAGTGTCTGCACCTTCTTCAAGGTCAACAACTACAGGCCTTAATCCATCCAACTTGATTCCTTTGTTTTTAGTTGCCCCATACACCAATGGTTGCCCTTGTTCCAAGAACAAAACCTCGTTTAGTTTAGTACCTTTTTCAGTGAATACTTCAAACGCCCCATCATTAAAGATGTTACAGTTCTGGTATATCTCCAAGAAAGAAGAGCCTTTGTGTTGATGGCTGCGAGTAAGCATTGTTTGCAAATGCTTAGGGTCTCTATCCATGCTACGGGCTATGAAAGTAGCATCTGCTCCCAACGCCAACGCCAACGGATTGAAAGGATGGTCTATACTACCCATTGGGGTACTCTTTGTAAACTTATTTTCTTCGGAAGTAGGTGAGTATTGTCCCTTTGTCAAACCATAAATCTGGTTATTGAACAACAGCACATTCACATCGAAGTTCCTGCGCAACAGATGGATGGTATGGTTACCACCAATGCTCAATCCATCGCCGTCACCGGTAACAATCCATACGCTCAATTCGGGACGGGCAGCTTTCAAACCACTAGCCACCGCCGTAGCACGACCATGGATGGAGTGCATGCCAAACGTGTTCATATAATAAGGAAAGCGGCTGCTGCAACCAATGCCACTGATGATTACGATGTTTTCTTTGGGAACTCCGATGGTAGGCATAATCTTTTGTACCTGTGCCAAGATGGAGTAATCGCCACAACCCGGACACCAACGTACTTCCTGATCTGTTGCAAAATCTTTAGGTGTCAGTAAAGGGGCGGCAAGTGTTTCTGTCATAATATGAAGTATAAACTGTCTGAAAAAACGAATGAAGGGCGCAAAGATAATGCACCCTACAGTATAATACACTGTTTTCTGTTGATGGTTTTGTAGGATGCCATTAATTCTTAATCTCGTAATCAGTTATCAGCGAACAGTTAGCAGTAATCAGTGGGGGTAGTGTTGCTGTCATTCCGCAGGAATCTCATCGAAAATGAAGTACTCTCTATTTCTACAAAGATTACCCTTAATATGTAGGTTATCGACTATCAATTATCAATTGTAAATTACCAATTGATTACCGCTTACATCACCATCCACAGTTTGAATACGCAAATGATAAACCCCATTAACCAACCCACTAACAGACAAGGTAGGATTAGTAGCATCCCTAAACGATACAACCTTTACTACCCTTCCCATATTATCAATCATTTGCACACTTACTATATGGCTTCCTCTAATAGTAACATTATCTTTTGCAGGGTTTGGATACACTGTTAACTGCTTACTCACTACTGACAACTCACAACTCACTACCTTACTGTAAGAAGCCCCCCCATCCTTATCCACACTCTTCAACCTGTAGTAGTTGATGCCATTGGCTGCGTTATTATCAGTAAAACTATAACTATTAGACCCACTGCCTATTGCTTTTACGGTACCTATGTCTGTAAAGGAACTACCATCTGTGCTGTGTTGAATAATGAAGTGGCTGATGTTTAGTTCGGTGGCAGTTGACCATCTGAAAGCAATATCACGATTCTCATTTACTGCTTCTAATGTTTCAATTGTAACTGGTGTTTGTGTTCCGCAAGCGGTTGGCACATTGGCAATAAAATTACCGAGACTAATAGGTTCATAACCAACAGATACTCCTATCAAATTATAGCCACCAATACTACTATTAACGCTTACTGTTTGACTATTTTGATTTACTACATATATAGCCTTTCCATCAGGAGTAACACATACACCAGATGGCATACCACCTACAGATAGCTTTCCATTTGTTGTATTGCTTGATGTGTTTATGATACTTACTGTGGCAGGGTAAGGGTCTCCCAAATTAGTGACATACGCTGTCGTTCCATCTGGGCTAAAGTTTAGACCATAAGGATGTATACCCACCGGTACTGTTTTCACTACAGTATTGTTTGCTGAATTGATAACACTTACAGTACTTGGATTTGAATTATTGCCATAATTTGCTACATAAACTTTTGTGCCATAAGGGTTAACACTAATACCTAAAGGATTATTACCTACTGTTATGGTTGATGTAACCAAATTTGTAGCTGTATTAATGACGCTTACAGTACCATCGTAATTATTTGAAACATACACACTTGTGCCATCTGGGCTGACGCATACTCCTTTAGGACCAACTCCAACTGTAACAGTTGCTGAAACGGTATTAGAAGTAGAATTGATAACGCTTACTGTACCTGGATTTATACCATCCCCATAATTTGCTACATAAACTTTAGTGCCATCTGGGCTGACACATACACCTAGAGGATTGATACCAACTGTAACGGTTGCTTCCACTGTGTTACTAGCTGTATTAATGACACTTACAGTGCCATCGTAATTATTTGCAACATAAGCTGCCGTTCCATCTGGGCTAACACCTATGCCTTGGGGTTGAGAACCTACTTTTACAGTTGCGATGACTCTATAGGTGTCTGTATTGATAACACTTACTGAGTTGCTACCATTATTTGCAATATAGGCATATGCCGTATAGCTTGAAGTATTTGTGAAAGTACCTATGCTAGAAACTGTACCTCTTGCCGTAGTAATTTTTATTGTGCCTGCACTTTTGGGTTGTATCGTGGCTATAATAGTATTAGCATTTTTAACGGTAAAAGAATCTACTGGTTTATTGCCAATGGATACAGCTGTCGCACCTGTAAAGTTGTTACCAAAAATAGTAATAATAGAACTAGTATTTGAACAAGACCCTGGTGGATTGAATGAAGAAATAGTGGGGCTTTGTCCATGAGCTAGGGAAACAAAAAAGAAAATAACAATCGTGAGTATTGCTACAGATTTGGAATAAAAAGGCAGAAATATTTTCATTGTATGAAATTTAGTATTAAAATTGAATTAGTGATTTAAAATGATTCTTATAGTTTAACAGGTTAACGGTTAAAAACTTCGGTCAGAGCTTCAACTTCTTTATTCCAATAAGCCCCAACCAAGCATTTTTCAGATAACATTCCCTGACCATAGAACCTTATTTCTCGAATATTATCATTAGTTCTCCACTTTAAATTGAAAAGATTATTAGGTTCAACTTTTTCTATTTCCAAAATAGCTTCACCATCTTCTTGTGGCCAAACCGTATCATAAACACCTTCAAAATTTATTGTAGTGGTATCATTGTTTCGTTTAACACTACTTTCTGTAAGAGGGCGGGGCTCTATATTATTTCTAAATTTTGAAGTTAAACAACCATCACCATCATTTCTAAATGCAAAAGAGCCAATTATATTACTCATCTTATTTCTTATTTATCTTACCCACACTTCAAAATCCGCAGCAGGTACTCGTAGCTATTGTTATAAAAGTGGTAGCTACACTTTAAAAGATTTTTTGAATTACTTAAAGGTTAGGTTAAATTAAGGTGGATGCATTTTCATTTTAATAGATTTAATTGCTTTGATAGGTATAAAAAAGACAACGTGGGCTAATTCCCAAGCTTGTCTCAGAGGTCCGACCAAGAACCCGTACACAAAGCAAAAGGAACGCCCACGCTTTACCGTGAGCGTCTCCACTTTTACTTCCCTGTGTACTGTCAATTGGTCGATTTCTGAAACAGGAATTTTAAGCGAAACGCTATATTTTTAATATGTTATCTATGCTGTTACATAATTTTTTGTTTAATGATGGCAATATTAATGATTAATTGTTATAAAAAACTAACAATTGTCAATATACATAATAAAGGAAGGCTTCGTTTAAAGCGAAGCCTTCCTTATTGCGTAGTTGTCTGAATCAGGATTAAAGGATTTTAGGATTAGTAAGATTAGCTCAGGGTGCATCCTTTTTAATCATCCTAATCCTACAAATCCTAATGCAGACAATTTACAACAGGCACAGGTAGCAAAAGTGTGAACGGGTAGAGACGGATATCAATCCGTCTATGGTGCATCATCAATTTGCGTTGCAAATAAGGCGGATTAATATCCGCCTCTACAGCGTACCATTTTCGGTTAGTTCCCTGCGGGATGAGAGCAAGTCGGCAATCCCTCTTAATCATCCTAATCCTACAAATCATGGTTCAGACAAACAATGTAGGGACAGGTCGCGACCCGTCCCTACATTGCAACCTACCCATTTTCGGTTAGTTCCCTGCGGAATGATAGCAAGTCGGCAATCCTCTTAATCCCCCTCACCCCATAAATCATAGTTCATACAACCCCTCCCCCAAAAATCTGGGAATTATGCAACTTTTTCCTATAATTCTATAACACTTTATCTCACCGATAGTCGTGTTTTGCTTCATAATAAAATAGCAACAATGATTACGTTTTTACACCCATTTATTCATTTTCCCGTCATTAGCAATAAACCTCACGAGCGTGGCATTAAACCTCACGAGCGTGGCAATAAACCTCATGAGCGTGGCAATAAACCTCACGAGCGTGGCAATAAACTTCACGAGCGTGGCAATAAACCTAACGAGTGTGGCATTAAACTTAACGAGTGTGACATTAAACTTCACGAGTGTGACAATAAACCTCACACGACATGCAATAAACCTCGAAGAAGTAACATTTTAGGGTAAAATGGCAATAGGCAAACGATTTTAAGGACAACAAATAATTGAATTAATTTATTAAAAAATAGTAAAATGAATAACGTACTAGAGGCAAAAGTAAAAAGGGACAATAGTTTGGCTACTACACTTGAAAATAATGCAACAGCTTATGCAGGCGATACAGCTTTTGAAGCAATCGTCACAAAACAAGCTGCCGATTATGCCACTACCGTCGCTGCAGCAACAGTCGCAGCAACAAATAATACAGGTTACAGCCTCGAAAAAGTAAATGCAAAAGATGCCGCCAGCGTTTTGGCTAGCGAATTGTGCGCCAGTAGTCAGGTAAGTTTGGATATTTCGGGTAATCTCATCGTTTCCAAATCATTGAATTCTACTGTTACCTTCTATTCAAAAGCAGCTGATGTAACTTCTGCTGCCCGTTTGCAAAATGCACACGATATAATGCACACAAATATCTTAATAATCACTCCCGCTTATGTTACAGCAGCCGAATTGACTGATTTACAAACTAAAATAAATAAGTTTACAGGGCTAAGCGGTACCACTACTTCCGTCAATAGCACTTCCCCAGTATTTACAAAAGCAGTGAACACGGCCATCAAAGTGGGCGCAGCAGATGTAGTGACAGTCAAAAAATTGATAAAGAAGTACGTAACTAGCAACTCTATTTTTTACAGTAGTGTGTTAAAGGCTTGCAAGATCCCACCAATCACCGTCCGCCACACCCCCGTAAATATTACCCTAACCGATTCAATTACATTGGTATTGCTCCCAGATGTCAAAGGCACACTCTCCAAAACAAAAGAATTGGGCTTAAGTAATTCGTTAGGTATCATGCCATACACCGATGTGTCCGCAGGCTTAGCCATGGCAACTTTCGCATTACCCGGCTATATCACAGGCATCAAACCTGTAAGAATAATAAGGGGTGCAACAAATACCTTCGCCTTCGCATTGGTCCCAGGAGTAATGACCGCAGAAATGGAAGCTGCCATAACCGCCAAAGTCGATGCCTTCAACACAGCACAAGCAGCCAAAAAAGCAGCAAAAGCCGCCAAGGAAAAAGCAAGGAGAGATGCGAAAGCAGCAAAAGCTAAGTTGTGAGCTATGTAATATAAGTCATGGATTGATAAGCAAAGAGGCTGTTTTAAAGGTAACACTTTAAAACAGCCTCTTTTTTTTCCTATTTCTAACCACCACTATCTCACATAAACCACTTGCTCTACAGGTACTGCCGTTTGCACTTTGGGTGCAATGCTCCTGCCATATTGCCAAGCCACTACGGTAATCTTTATGGGCAACTTAGCACGGGGAGGGATGGCATCAATCACTAATTGATTGTCTTTGATGGTGGCAGGGCCTTCTTTTATGTAGTAATATACGGGCATTGCGGCAGAAGAAGTGGCCGATAAAGTATAACTGCCCCCTGCCTTTAATTCCCCTATCTCTGGAAAGGTGATGGTTTGTGGGTCGCCATCTTTGTTCTTTTCGGGGAACTTTATCTGCCCTGCTTGCTCGGCATATTTGTAGGTTCCGTCCCCATCATGGTAAGCCATAATCTGGATATTGGTGCAATAACGGGTAGTGCCAAACTGCCTGAACTGTATGCGGAAACTATCAGGCGCAACCTGGATGCCACCACCACTCCATCCACCAATAAGGCTAAACTTTAGCTGACCCTTTGTACTATGACTAAGTGGTATGCCACCATTTGCAACACCCGTGGGGGTTTCTTTTAAAAAGTCCCCTTTCATTCCCATTGTTATCCCATCAGCCGCAGGCTCAAAAGCCAACTCATTTATCCATCCCGCAGGAACTTGTTTGCCATCCTGCACAAAGCAAACACGTTGCTCTTTCTTGCCGCCATACATACTTGGCAAGGCATCCACAGCCCTCGCCATCTCTTCATCAAACTCCCAAAAAGCAAGGGAATTGTCGCCTTTGAAGTCTTTGGCAGCAGTAGGTTTAAAGCGATTATCATCCAACATTCTAATGTCTGTGTACCATCCATCCTTCTCATCCAGATACTTCAAAACGACAGAATCACCAATGGGCGTATACGCAGGAATGCGGTAATGCGCCGCCTTTTGCAAGAACATGGAAGTCACAGTAGCCAAGCGATCATCGAAATTGAAATGCCCTGCACCAGGTTGAACAATCTCGCAGACCAATGAATTAAGGTACTTGCCACGCCTATCCAACAGGTCGCCACGCAGCCAACGCCAATGCTGGTCGAGGGGTTCTTGTTTGGTATTCCACGATTCATATTCGCCACTTACCGCCATCACGGGAATACAACCTATCCTAGATTTCGGGTCATAATAAGGAGGATTAGGGTCGGCAGCAGCGTGTAAGGTAAGGATACCGAACACCCTACCCGGCCTGCAATAAGCCATATTCCAAGCACCGTTGCCACCGCCTGAATGACCAACAGTAAAGAGAGGGGCTTTGGATATTTCGGCATAACCAGATACGGCAGCCAAATCATCTAATATCTTTTGCAGTTGGGAGAAGCTGCCCTTTCCCTCATCATAATTAAACTGCGTGAAGGGCCCACGGAACACCAACACGATGCCTAGGTTTTCTTTGGTGCAGGCTTCACGTATTTGGTTGTTGGCACAAAAAAGGTCTTCGAGAATTACCTGATTGGCGAGAATCAATCCCCTTACCTGCTTGCAACTTGGAGGTATCCAAAGGAATGCACGGGATTCTTTGTCCTTGCCCTCCAAGGGCACCGACCATTGATAGACGGCAGCGGAAAGGTGGGTAGCAGCAAGGGAGAGAAAGATTATTAAGCAGAGAGAAAGATATTTTTTGTTTGTCATACTGGTTAATACTTATTTTATTTCCTTTACCTCATTGCTTTTCACCACCCCATTTTCATTGAACACATCCACCGTAAACCAATAGTGAGTGCCTTTAACTAGTGAACGGATTGTGGCTTCGGTGTTGGCATAAACAATATAATTGAGGTATAATTTATCCTTCGCAATCCCATAGCGGATGTTGTAACCTATTGCTCCCGCAACTTTATTCCAGTTAAGTTTAACGATACGCCCATCATTCTCATCTCTTTTAACTTCAAAGTCATTCAATGCTGCGGATTTCTTTCCTGTTCCTTTACCAAATACCCTAAGCCCTGATATAGCGAACTTGCCATCGGGTGTATTTATATTCATCACCTTTATATACCTAGCTTTGATAGGTTTTGCTAGTTCAAAATAAGGATGGGGTAGGTCTTCGGGTACATATTTATCGTGACTAACCCCTTTATCAATAACTATATTCCAATGTTTATTATCATTACTTGCCTCAATTAAATATTCATAACCCTTTTGAACAGCAGGTCTTCCTAACGTCTTGGTATCTACATCGGCAAAGTTTATTTGAATGGCATTGATGGTTGGTTTTCCTTGTAAATCAATCGAAATAAACTCTCCTTTGTTTCCTGTTTTTGCACTCCACCAATCACGGATTTCTTCGTTAACGGCGTATTCAGGCTTGGTCTTTACAGTATCTAAAGTAGAGGAAACAGTAACGGGTTTATTATAAGAAAGCAACATCCAACCTTTGAAGAAACTTTCGGGATTAGCTTCTTTTTTAGTTGGGAAAAGGAAGGGATAATCACCAAAGCCAGTGTAAGTACGCATCGTTCCATCGGCATCAAAAGCTGTTGGGAACAAGCCAAGCCTTCTTTCAAAAGGATGTTTTTTGCTGATAGTCATGGTTGCTATATGCCAATAGTTACCAAACTTATCCTGAAAAGTGCCACTATGCCCAGCACCTGCAATGAAGCCTTGGGGCTTGTAAGAAAAGGGATTGGATGACTGAAATTTAAATGGTCCGAAGGGATTGTCTGCCACATAAACCCCATCGCAATACCCCTTGAATTGTGTTCCTGGGGCAGCATATTGCAGGTAATACTTGCCATCGTGTTTGGTCATCCACGTCCCTTCAATCCAAGGATTCACTGAACCTGTATTACTGTCTCCCATTACTTCAAAACCATATTCTTGCTTATTAGAAAAAATAGTTGCAACAGATGTTCCCTTGTAATGAAACCGATTGTTCATATCCAATTCCACCACTTTGGTTGGGGTTTTATTAGAGCAACCAAAATATAGGTACAATTTCTTATCATCATCCAAAAAGAGGCAAGGGTCTGTGACGCTGCTGTCTATTTCTCCAACTTGTTCCCAATTTCCATTGATGGGGTCGGTTGATTTATAAATCTTCTTCCCCTCAGAAGCTAGAAAGTACAAAGCATTATCAATAGCTACAACGGTGGGTGCATAATCTTCCCAAGGCAATGTATTATTGGTAATGAGTTTCCAATCTTTCATGTCATCCGACACCCAATAGCCCCCAGATTTAGAAGCAAACAAGAAGTATTTATCTTGAAATAAAACAATCATCGGGTCGGCAGCTTCCCTACGTGAAGGCATCTCAGGACGGAAACGATAACTGAGGTTCATCGGGTTGCAATAGGTGGTTTGGGCGGAAAGTTTAAAGCTTGTCAGCAAGAATAATCCCATAATTATTACGATTCTATGTTTCATCACTTAATGTTTTACAAATTAATATTATCCCTAAAAAACTATTTCCTTATCCCCTTTTGTCAGCTTTGCCCCTGTCTCTGTGAACTCAATAACATCCTTACGACCATGGCAAATAACCTCTATCTTGTTTTCATTGATTCTTTTAAATGTCAAAGGTTTATTCGATTTTCTATGGGGTTGCAACAGCATCAAGAAATCCTCATTGGGCTTTCCTGGTATTGCCAAGTATTTCTGGTATCTAAATGGAAAGAAATCAGCTTCGGGCCCTTTGGGTTTAATCCTTTGTCCCGTCCTCTGTTCGATGGCAACTGTTTTATCATCCAACCAATCTCCAATTGCGCCTTCCCTAATGGTGGTGTCAATGGCTCTATCAGGCGACACCATAAACAAATCCAAGTTCACTCCCCAAGGTGTTTCGCAACTGACCGAATGTTCATTGAATATAAAATCTTTCGCAGTGGTATGCAACAACCAATAACTATTTTGTGATGATTTGATTTCATCTTTGATAACAAAATAATCCGGCTTTACAAAAACAACACTACGAATATTTCGTTCCACACCCGAAGCAGCAGAAGCATCCATTGACGAATAATCTGCCTCATCAGTTGTTTTCCATGCCAGCACTTTTCCTGCAACTATTTTCTGGGATTTTGCTTTGGGAATATCCCCTAAGTATTTATTATCTTCAAAAACAACTGCATTATGGGCAACCGTTCTTTTGTGCCAAGCTGCGTGGCGAGGGTCGTTGTAATTGCCCGAACCCGCATCCAAGGCCAATGGATAGCCATAAGCAAATAAAGAAAAACTATTCCTATCCGCATTCTCGTGACCAGAATAGGAAGGCTCGCCACTTTTTTGTAAAAACCAAACTTCATCTGGCATATCAAATTTATCCCTCATCAATACATAACCCTTTCTTTTGCTGGCAGCACTTGTGAGAGTCTTTGGAGATTGGGCTTTTAAAGTTGGATCAACCAACAATGCCATTTCTCCTGTACATCCCTCAATTGTACTCCCTGAACGTTGCCACTGCCATTGAAGTTGAGCAGAAAGTTGAGGGTCGGTTTGCACATAGTGACGCGCATAGAAATTAAGCATCCCATAAGCTTCGGGTGCCCATGAGGCATCACCAATTGCAGGCATTAATGATATACCATTCGGTTTTGGGTTCTTTAAATTAGGAACTGTGGTTAGTGGTGTTGAATAAGTAACAGCCCACCCACACATCCGTTTAATAGAAGGGTGTTGGAACATATCAATACCAGTTCTATTGAGTAGCATCTCAAAAAATTGTGCGCAGCTTGTCAGGACAGCCATGTGATAACGGGCAGATTCGTGCCAGCAACCATCCCACTCGCCAGTGGTCAATTGCCAGTTTATTTCATTCATCGCAAATTCTACCCAGTCTTTTGATTGAGGTAATTCTGGAAAAGCCAATCCTGTTGCACCTGCGGCTACCACAACATCAGTCCAGATATTCATGTGATGGAAACCAATGTGAGGAGTAACTTTTGGGTTTTTGTAATCCTTTCCCAATGCCAACTCTATTGATTTCACTAATGAATCTCGATACTCAATCCTGTCTTTTTCTGCTAATAATCCAAAAGATTGCACAACATCATACAAGTCGATACTACGCCAAATACCCCGCATTGCAACCCCGTCAGGTTCATCCCTTTGTAAATTTTGTAGATTCCATTTTTTATTGTAGTCCTTCCAATACTTGATAAAATATTGTGTGGCCTTTTGCTTTTCATCATTATCCCCATCGGTTATCCAAACTTTAACCGGCAAATCCAGCTTCTTTTCAGATTCGGGTAGTTGGCTATAATTGCTCTTTAACTTTTCTTTTTCTTCTGCTTTTAAAATCAAACAAGGGTAAGAAGTTATGGGCTTAAACTGCCATTGATTAATAGTCGGCACAGTAAACTCATACACTACGTTCTCTTGGGCATCAACATGAGACGCTGCAAAAAGAAAGATTGTGAATAACAGAACGTGAGTAAGTCGTTTTAAGGTGTCGCTGTTCATGTTTATATAATTGCTGCCATCATTGGGGCATTTAATGAGTTCATCAGATAAATTATAGCACCCCATAAGTAAGTTATAGCCCGCTATAAGTAAGTTATAGCCCGCTATAAGTAAGTTATAGCCCACTATAAGTTAGTTATAGTCTCCTATAAGTGAGTTATAGCCCACTATAAGTGAGTTATAGCCCACTATAAGTGAGTTATAGTCCACTATAAGTGAGTTATAGTCCACTATAAGTGAGTTATAGTCCACTATAAGTGAGTTATAGCATGTAATAACTTACTTAGCCACATCCGTTCTAAACGGACTTGCAGGTAAGCCTTCTTCATTGTAAAGATTGACTTGAGGACATAGCCTCCACCCCATTCTTACGGCTTCGGGTTTATTGATGCCTTCAGCAGAAACTATTACTTTGTTGTCCTTGATTATTGCTGTGGCAGGAACAAATTTCTTGTCCGAACCAGCAATTGTAAAGTCTTTCAGGTCGCCATCTTTAGCCACCAATCCTTTACCAATATGTGTGAAGGTTAGCTCAATTGTATTGCCCACCACCTTCATTGATTGATAGATTGGCCCCATAAACTCTATCTTTTCTTTATACACCAAACCCCTTGCAGCCAATGCCAAACGCTCGCCCACTGGTTGTTTATTGCCCGGATGAACATCCAATGTGTCATCACAATCATTGATAACAGTCATAGAAGTATTGGGTATTTTTTGGTAAGTAAGCAACTGTGCTTCCCTCAATTCAGGCTGATGACCCTTCCAACCAGGTATCTGAACAATCATAAAAGGGAAATTGCCGATGCCCCAAAGGCTTCTCCAATTATTGATCAGCGTAGGTAACAAAGTGCGGTATTGAATGCCCTGACCACCATTCGCTTCACCCTGATACCACACCGCCCCCTTGATAGCATAAGGTGCCAAAGGCAAAATCATGGTGTTGTATAAACCACTAGGGCCACCACGTTCAGCGGGGGTAAGCGGCGCAGCGGGTTTGCGAGGAATTTCCTTGTGCGCTTCTACTGCCTTAGCGGAATCGGCACTGTATTTAGCCATTGTTTTGGCGATGTCGTCGTTGTATTTAGCCAACTTAGCAGGGAACTCAGCAAGGGCTTTATAGTAATTTTCTAAGATTGGTTTTATGAGCGGATTGGCCTCCAAAGAGTCTTTGCTAATCCAGTTTTGGGCAGGCGTACCGCCATAAGATGAGTTAATGATACCGATGGGAATCTTGATTTTCTTCTGCAGTTCCCTAGCAAACAGATACGCTACAGCCGAGAAATCTTTTACCGTAGTTGTATCGCAAACAAACCATTTTCCACCAGCGTCTGTAACTGGCGCAGGAATATCCTCGCTCTTTTTCAGTGGAACTTTATACTGGTGAATCATGGAATAGTTGGCTGCATCGGCAATTATCTCACTCACTTTCGGATAGTTTCCGATAGCCCTGATAGCCCGAACAGGAAAGCCCATATTGCTTTGACCACTGCACAAGAACACATCACCAACCAAGATATTCTTAATGGTAATGGTGTTGCTACCAGAGATAGTCATGGTAAAAGGACCACCTTCTTTTAGGGGTTTCAACTTAGCCATCCACTTTCCATTAGTAACAGAAGCCGTTACTTTTTGGCCAGCAAACTCCACGGTAACACTTTCGCCATCACTGGCACTACCCCAAACTGGCACGGTAACACCACGCTGCAAAATCATGTTGTCGGTAAAAAGACTGTTGGGTTTCACTTGAGCAAAACCACTTGCACAAAGCAAGAAAGAGAAAAGAATAACGACTGAATGTTTCATATTTATATTTATTAAAACGTTTATTTTGAATTTGTTTAACCACTAATAACTAACCCCTAACAACTATTTCAAGGGCAATTCCCAATTATCTGTCCTAAACACCGCAGCAGGTAGACCAGCTTTATTCCAAAAGTTTAAATCAGGCCATGGATGATCAGCCCAACCATACCTCACGGATTTAGGATTAGGCACATTAGGATTGGTAACAATTACTTTATCGCCTTCGATTATTGCATTGCCAACATAAAACTTCTTGTCCTCTCCAGCAATTGTAAACCCGGTGAGGGCAGTATCCTTAGTAACTAATCCACCACCAATATGGGAGAAACTGAGTATTGCTTTATTCCCTTTAAACTCAACACTCTTATACAAAGGGCCCGAATATTCTATCTGCTTGCCATAAGCCAAGGCATCTGCTGCCAATACCAATCTAGCCCCCAAAGGTTCTTTTCTTTTGTAATGGACATCGCCATCGGGTTCAACTAAATCGGTAGTAACAAGCAAAGCAGTATTCGGCTCGCTCAAAGCAGAACGCTGCGCATCACTAACAGTTGCAATGCCACTAGGCAAAGTAGGATCAGTCGTTTTCTTTCTATTAGGACAAAGTTGCACAATGAAAAAAGGAATATTGCCCTCACCCCATTCGCCACGCCATTCTTTTATCAAGGCAGGCAACAATTGGTAGTAAGTATTTGCCCTTCCTACATAACTGTTATTCTCCCCTTGATACCAAACCATCCCTTTTATGGCATAAGGAATTAATGGGGCAATCATTCCATTGTACAACACATTAGGGCCACGATAATCACCCACCATTCCTGCTGGCGCAGGCGGTGAAGGCAAGTGTTGTTCCTTGGCGGTTTCCTTATCGGCATTGTATTTATCCATTACTGGTTTCATCTTTTCTTTTCTGCGCTCATACTCAGCACGAGCAAGTGAAGGATCATTGTTGTTATCCTTCGGTAATCCTAAATCCATCAAAGTCTTTTCATTAATCCAAGCCTCAATAGGTGTACCCCCGTAAGATGAGTTTATGATACCAACGGGAACACCTAATTCTTTCTGCAGCTTACTACCAAACCAATAAGCAGTGGCAGAGAACCGCAAGGTTGTAGCTGGGCTAGAAGCTACCCATTTACAAGCCACTTCAGTTTGAGGCGTGTCTTTAGAATTATGAGGAATAGTCACTAAACGAAGCATGTCATTGGCTGAATTGGCTACAGCCTCCTTTCCTGATGTATCATAAATCATTGCACGCTCCATATTGCTTTGTCCACTGCACAACCACACTTCACCCACCAGAATATTTTTGATGGTAACTGTGTTAGTCCCTTTAATAGTCATCGTGAAAGGGCCTCCTACTTTCAAAGATTTCAAGCTTACTTTCCACTTCCCTTCTTTGGCGGTAGTCGTTAGTTTCTGTCCTTCAAACTCTACTGTTACAGATTCGCCTTCAGAGGCTGTACCCCAAACAGGTACATTGGTTTCTCTTTGCAAAACCATATTATCACTAAATAAACTAGCAGGCTTTACCTGCGCTCTTGCTATTGTGACCAAGAGGAATAATCCGTAAGTTATCTTCTTCATATTTTTTGTTATATTGTCGTGTATTGTTTTGATGTTGCCGTTCTTTCTAACTTTTTACTATCCCTTTTGCACCAATTAAATGCCTTTATTTCCGGATGATATGCCTTTTGAAAAATATCGATGCTCACACTAAGATTATTGTTTCTTGAAGTAAGAATATCGCGTCTTGAAGTAACATTATCGTGTCTTGAAGTAAGATTATTGCATCTCAAATAGTAAGTATCGTATCTAAAATAGTAAATATCGCATCTTAAATAGTACTTATCGTGTCTAAAAGTGTAATTTCTCTATCTTGAACCTCAATTTCGCTATCTGAAATAGTTTGAGGGTATTTTAATGACTAAAATGTTCTTTTATGAGGAAGGCTTCGCTTGAAGCGAAGCCTTCCTTTGCCTTTAATTCCCAAAGAACTTCAATGCTTCCACGATGGTTGTAACCAACTTCGGCGTAAATGCCTTGAAGAAATCTGAGTTTATCAAGGTCAAATCCTTTTTATCCTGATTGATGTATTCGGGGGTCTTATCCATCATAAAGCCATAGGTATCATTCACCAACACACTATTTGCTTCCATTATTTTCTTCACCCGTTGATTGAGTAAACTAATCTTTTCATTGTTTAACTCCCCAAACCATGCAGTAGGTAATGGTGCTTGTGTACCCCACATTAGTTTTGCCCCCGTATTCTTTAGCGTAGTAACAAGGGTTGTAATCTCGCTATCAAACTTTTTCAAACCCGCTTCCGAGAAATCAGTTACGCCATCATAGCCAATGGATAAATAGATTACATCATACCTAGTTCCGCCCAATGCACTCTCTACATTACTATTAAACGCTTTAGGATTATTGACAGAAACACCAGAATAGGATACATTTCCAAAGCCATTCAACTTCTTAATGATTTCAGGAGCAACTGCCAACATTCTGCTATCTGTCAACAACAAAATCTTGCGTTGTTTACCATCCGAACTGCCACCCATATCATACAACACTGAAGGCAGACTATCCAATGGTTTCAAACGGGATAGCTGTTGTTCCACTTTTGCCAATCGTACTTTTTGATCTACAGCCTCGGTAAAATCAAATACATCTTTTTTATCTGGGAAATATGAAGTACTTAAGCTACACTCCCAATTTGTCATTATTTGATGCATGATATCTTCCCCTTTTACATCACCATTTATCAAATCCAATTGGCAAAGCATATACTCACCCTTGCCTTGTTTTATACTTGCCAATACTGGGTCACGATTTAAATACCACATTGCCTGACGCATATCTTTTCCTTCATTAATGTATTCAGCGCCAAAAGGCGGCACACTCCAATCGTTCCGCCAATTACTAATCAATATCCTAAAGCTATCATTAACTGAAACAGGAGAAATACCTTTCATCTTCACGCCATTATAAAACATTGTCTTACCATTCCAATTGAGGGAAATGTTAGATAAACCAGATAAGAAGGGATCATAGTTGGGTTCAAAAGGTTGAGGGATAACAACGCTATCATAATATTCAACCCCAGTTTTAGGCGTACTTCTCAATGTCCAACTTGTAGCGGCTTTTACGCAACCTGCCTTTTCGTCTAAAAAAGGGTTTGTTAGGGTAAGGCTATCACTTATAAGTTTTTGATAACTCTGAACAGTTTTATAAGTAATATGATAAACTAAAACCTTACCGCCTTTTACTTCAAATGATTTAATACTTTTTATTTCTTCATCCGTTAAGGAGTGCATTCTTGCATCAATAAATAGTACTTCAATATTTTTCAGTGAACCGGAATTGATAACAGTGATAGGTAACGCATGGTTACCCATATTTTCAAACCATTTTAAAAAATCAGAATTCCCAAATACAGCTGTTGTCTTAGCTTTTACAATTGGATTATAACTAGTCGCTGCCTCAATTAAATTATGAAGTAACCAACCTGCAGCAGGTTCTGTTTCGATTGATTCAGGTATTTTTAATGTGGTTACCCAATGACAACCCTTTCCTAAATACATTTCATCAAGTGCAGACGTTTTTCCATCCTTATCTCCTGATATTAAAATACGCGAATTTCTATTAGGAATTGGAAAATGTTCTAAATAATCCGAAGGAAAAAGTGAGGGAATTGAATTATGACGATGCTGATAAATACCACCATATTCATTACCACCTTTCCAATAAGTGAGTTCTTCTTGACCAATACCATTTAGCAATTTATAGTTAGCACCATTCACAAATAGTCGCGCGGACCCTTTTGCCAAAAATTTTTCATTCTTATAAAAATGAATGACTTTTAATCCTGTTGATACCTGTGCTTGAGTTGTTTGTAGGAGCATTTCGTTAGTTACTAATAATATATCAGCATCAACAGTTGTTGACGATTTAGAAAGTTTAGTAAAAGGAATGTTAGCCTTTGTAAGCGCCTTTATTAGTAAGCCCTCATCATCTAGCACTGCCAATGTTTTCCCATTCAAATGCAATAACGAAGCAGATAGTCTTGGATAAATATGTCCTTCACGAACATCACGGTAACCAGGTTTGCCTTGATACCAAAACTCCCTAACTATATGAATGGGCGTTGCAGTGGTTACTGAAGGAATTGTAAAGTTCCATTCTACATCACGTAACATTGTTCCGGGTTGTAGGCTTTGTTTCTTGATGGTTTCGGATAATACCTTGCCATCTGGCGTTTCTATCTTACAATGGATTTCATCTACAAATCGTAGATCATCATATTGCAATAAAGGTGTTTTGATGGTTGTATTTTCGCCTCCAAAGAAAGAAAGGTTCTTACTGTCATACGGAAAACGCACCCATTTCATATCCTCTGCAAAAAGATAATAGCCAGGGTTGGGTTCATAGACTGGCAACGTAGAATCCCAGATATTAACAGGGGTGGCACAAGGCAATACTTGTCTTGGTTTTACGCCCGGCCCTTCCAAAGTTTTATAAATAGGGGCAATACCTCTGTAACGATTAAAGGGTTGCCAACGAAAAAACACACAACCAAAGTCCCAA
>Ga0316218_1001636_pt1 | contig 23344 bp, 18 predicted proteins | sample TBH18003metaG_FD_203634 | JGI IMG/M metagenome (GOLD analysis project Ga0316218, IMG submission 203634) | Freshwater microbial communities from Trout Bog Lake, Wisconsin, USA - TBH18003 | ecosystem: Environmental > Aquatic > Freshwater > Lake > Hypolimnion/Profundal zone | place: USA: Wisconsin...
TCCCAGCGACCATTATTAAACGGCACACCGGGTACTATGATGGCATCGAATGGCCTGAACCCCGCTGCTGCCGCAAAACGCTTTGCGGGTCCTTTTTTAGGTGTTATACATCCTATGAGTTGTGCGGCGGTCATACACACAATAATAAACAATGAAATGCGGAAAGCTGGCCTCAAATGGTATAGTTTACTGCTAAATTAACGATTTTTATACCGTAAGATATTTCTTCGACTAAATGTACTGATAGCAGTCTTTAGCTCACCTGCTCAATCATTACCGGCTATATCGCGGGTACTGCGGATGAGGCCGATGCCCGCAAAGAAAAAGATAAGACCGATGACACAGCATGTGCCGATCAGTTTCATATTGTGTTCGCCTGAGGAGTGGTTTACGAAGTTATAGGCCGCGAACAGCAGCCCTAATACGCCCAGCATCGTCAGTATCACACCTATTGCCCGTTTTTCCATGATCAAGTTTTTGATTATTACTATAAATAGTGTGCCTGTGCTAACATGTGGGCAATTTTTTAATGTACATTGTTGTTTTTTGCTATTTAATTTTAAGGATTTGATAAGAAATTACGCGGCTACCTAAACGCCTGTTTCTGTAAATTGCATAACTAAAACCAAACATTATGGGACTTCATTTAGGGGATACCGTTCCCGATTTTAAAGCAACTACTACCAATGGCGATATCAGCTTTCATGAATACCTTGGCGATAGCTGGGGTGTGCTGTTCTCGCATCCTGCCGATTATACGCCGGTATGCACCACCGAGCTGGGCCGCACAGCACAACTGAAAGATGAATTTGCGAAGCGCAATGTAAAAGTGCTGGCCGTAAGTGTAGACCCGCTGGATAAGCACCAGGGATGGGTAAATGACATCAACGAAACACAAAGCACAACAGTGGATTTCCCCATCGTAGCAGATGCCGACCGCAATGTGGCAACGCTGTATGATATGATACACCCCAACGCATCGGCCACCGCTACGGTGCGCTCGCTGTTCGTTATAGGGCCGGATAAGAAGCTGAAACTGTCCATCACTTATCCTGCATCCACAGGCCGCAATTTTGTGGAAGTGCTGCGTGTGATAGACTCCCTGCAACTGACTGCTAACCACAGCGTAGCCACGCCCGCCGACTGGAAGCATGGCGAAGATGTGATCGTATTGCCTGCAGTAAGTACCGAAGATGCGCAAAAGAAATTCCCCAAGGGCCTGCGCATTGTAAAGCCTTACCTGCGCTACACCCCGCAGCCTGACCTGAATTAATGATCCTTTTGATGAACAAGCAGGGCCGCATCTTTTGAGGATGCGGCCCTGATTGTTTTTACAATTGATAATGAAACGCTATCAATATTATTCCCCTTGCCCCCAATGTCATTGACTTAAGGATTTTTTTTGCGAAATAATGTCACCCCTTCGGGCCTTGTCCATATTGTTCAATGTGTTTTCTATAATAATGCCACCCCTTCGGGGCTTACCCGTTTCCTTAAGTCAGAGATTGCACTAACCCCCTTCGGCCAGCGCATCCCGATAGCTATCGGGACCACCCTCAAGGGGGAATTCCCAGCACGAGTATGCCTCAAATTTTACAATGTGGTATTTTTGAGATACCGTATTATTATTAAAATCTGTGGCTACTGGTGTTGTTTCAATTATGTTTTACCTCACGATCACCTTCTGCATATACCTGCTGCCATCCGCAGTAATGGCTGATACGAAGTAGATGCCGCCTGCTACGTTCAGGGTTACAGCGGCAGGTGTGTTGGTGTCGCTGTCTGTTTTTTTTATTTTTTCGCCCAGGATATTGGTGATCACAAAATGCACGCTGCCGCTTGTAGGCGAGGTGAGCTGCATACTGAAACTACCATTGTTGGGGTTTGGGAATACACTAAGCGCTGTTTCATTGGATGTGGTTGTTTGCACACTTACCGGATAACATATACTGTCAGGGTAAATGGTTACTACAAAGGTTTCTGATGCTGTGCCACAGGCATTGGTGGCCACATAAGTAACGGTATCCTGGCCGGGGGTGAGCGCCGCTATGCTACCTGTTGCATCGAGGTAAGCATTGCCATTGGATATGCTCCATATGCCACCGCTGGTGCTGTCGTAGAGGTGCGAAAGCTCATCAATGCAGTATGTTGATGGCCCCAATATGGGGTTGGATGCAGGCGCGATATTCACGGTAACGATAGTTGCTACTGCTGTCGTGCCGCAGCTATTGGTCACAGTATACGTTATGGTAACTGTGTCGGCGGTTACTCCTGTTATCACGCCACCTGCTGCTGTGGCTGCGCTGCCTGTGCTGTGCCATGTGCCGCCGGTAGTGGCATCGGTAAGGGTGGTGTGCGCACCTGCGCATACAGATGTAGCGCCGGTGATGCCGGGTACTACCGGCACATCATTGACCAGAATCCTTTTGGTGGCTGTTGCTGTGCCGCACATATTAGTGGTGGTGTAGATGATGGTCTCGGTGCCTGTTGCCAGGCCAACCACTGTACCGGAAGAACTGACTGTGGCAATGCCACTACCAGCGGTACTCCACGCGCCACCCGCAGTGGTATCTGCCAATGCCAGGAGGCTGCCACGGCACACACTGTCGAGACCTGTTACTACACCCGCATGTGGCAGTGGGTCAACGTATACCGAATAAGGAGCTGTAGCTGTGCCGCAAAGATTAGTGACCGTATAAGTAACCAAAGCCAGGCCTGGGGCTGCGCCGGTAACTATGCCCGAAGAAGAGCCTATAGTGGCCGTGCCACCTGATATGCTCCATACACCACCCGCAGCAGCATCGCTGAGGGTAACTGCTGAGGTAACACATACAGTAGGCGTGCCGAGTATAGTGCCGCCCGTAGGATAGCCTACAATAGTAACAGGGTAAGTAGCCGCTATACTGCCGCAGGTATTGGTAACGGTATAAGAAATGGTAGTAGACCCCACACTGGCAGGCGATACATCGCCATAGGCATCAACCGTAGCCACAGTGGGTACGGTGCTGCTCCAGGAGCCACCAGCAGCGCCATCAGAGAATACAGCAACGCCGCTGATGCAGATGCCGGGTACGCCTGAAATGAAGCCAGCGTCAGGTGCGCCGTCTACAAGTATAGTGGCCGTAGCGGCAGCAATGCCGCAGCCATTGCTAACGGTATAAGATATGACGGCAACCCCGGCGCCGCGCCCGGTAAGCAGCCCGCCGCCACTAATGGTTGCATAGGCAGGCGTTGCGCTGCTCCAGCTACCGCCCGTTGCGCCATCCGTGAACAGCGCTGTGCCACTGATACAAATTTCGGACGATGTGCTGCTAATGGAGCCTGCATTAGGCAAGGGGTTGACGGTAATAACAAAAGAATCCATTGCAGAGCCGCAAGATGCAGTTACCGTATAAAGGATAGTATCAACACCTGCTGTAGAGGCAAATACGATGCCTGTGCTACCTATGGTCACATCGCCATTTGTGGCGCTCCAGGCACCGCCACCAACTGTCTCAGACACACTGGTAGAGAAGCCGGCACAGATAGATGATGGCCCGAATATGGTACCGGCAAATGGGGTGGTGCTTACAGTTACTGTAAATGTAGCTGTAGCAGTGCCGCAACTGTTGGGAACTGCATACATAATCGTGTCTACGCCCAATGAAACACCGGTTACCACACTGCCTACTACTGTTGCGTTTGTATTTGTTGCGCTCCAGGTACCTCCTGCATCACCAGTGCTGGTTAGCGTAGTAGAAGATAAAGGACAAATATCAGAAGCACCGATAATGGTGCCGGCATCAGGGGCAGGATTTACCGTTACTGTAGTTGTAGCCGCTGCTGTGCCGCAGCTATTCGAGACTGTATAAGAAATAACGGAAGTGCCTGCGCCAACACCCATAACAATACCGGTGCTGCCTATTGTGGCTACTCCACCAGTAACACTACTCCAGGTGCCGCCGATTGCTGCATCTGTAAGGGTAGTTGTGGCGGCAGGGCATACCGTAACGGTACCAGTAATGGTTCCGGCAATGGGGAGAGGATTAACAAGGACTGAAGTAACAACAGTATCTCCACTTAATGTATAACTAATGAGCGTGGTGCCGGTAGAAATACCCGTTACTACACCGGTCGAAGAATTTACAGTGCCAATAGCGGTATTACCGCTGCTCCATATGCCACCTGCTACAGAATCGGAAAGGGTTGTGGTGCTGCCTACGCATACATTCATTGTGCCTGTAATAACGCTTGGCCTGCCTATAATTTTTCTGATAACATTATTATTTTGGTCAGTTACATAATAATTTCCTGAATGATCCATGGTCAATAGCCATATTCCATTAATGGTCGCAGCAGTGGCAGGCCCACCGTCTCCCATATAACCGGCAACTCCTGTACCTGCAAAAGTGCTGATAATACCACTCGGATGTACAATGAATGCACGATTATTGGTTTGGTCAGCGATAAAGAGATTGCCTACAGGGTCTGAAAATACATTAACCACATTAATGTTAGCTGTAGTGGCCGGCACACCATCAACCCCATATGCTGTGCTTCCTGTGCCTGCATAGGTTGATATGGTTCCTGTGTTATCAATTTTTCTAACTATGTGACTGCCCGGATCGGCAATAAATATATTCCCAAGGTTATCAGTACAGACACCTGCCGGGCTATTTAACTGGGCATCGGTAGCTGCTCCACCATCTCCGCTATAACCCGGCGTCCCATTTCCGGCAATTGTAGTAATTGTCCCTGATCCATCTACCTTTCTGATTGCGTGATTGCTTTCGTCGGCAATGATCAGGTTACCTGAAAGATCAAAAGCAATATAATATGGATGGTTTAATTGTGCCACAGTGGCCGGCCCTGTGTCTCCGGTATAGCCTGGAGTACCGGTGCCTGCGACAGTACTGATATTTCCCGACAAATCTATCTTCCGTACAGCATGGTTATCCTGGTCTGCAATGAATAAATTTCCCACGTTATCCATGGCTAGCCCTGTCGGCCTGCCTAAAGTAGCAATAGTGGCCGGGCCTCCGTCACCTGTGTAACCAGGTGTTCCGGTACCGGCGATGGTGGTGATAATACCAGCAACATCTACTTTTCTTATCCGGTAGTTAGCCCAATCCGAGAAAAATAAATTTCCGGAAGCATCAAATGCAATACCCTGTGGTACATTAAGTGTTGCCGCTGTGGCGGGCCCGTTATCTCCTGTAAAACTCCCGGATCCACCCGAACCCACAATAGTGCTGATTATGCCACTTTGAGCAGAACAGACCGAAGCCGAAAAGAGGATAAAGGATACACTAAATAAAAATAGGAAAATTTTTCTCATGATAAATAATTTACATTTTATAGTGCATTCCAAGAATTGTATAAAATACGGTTTTTCCGATGATCAGCAAAAAAATCTATGACAACTTTGCGATTCCTATCCTTTCCATTCATTTCCCCCTATCTATTTTTCAGCAAACATTAAAAATCACTCTTCCTATATTACCTTCGCACAAAATTTCCAGAAGATGAATTTACATGAGTACCAGGCCAAGGAACTGCTGAAACGCTACAATGTGCCCACACAGGAAGGTATTGCTGTGGATAAAGTAGAGGACGCTGTAAATGCTTATAAAAAGATAGCCGTAGAAACAGGCTCCAAATTTGCCGTATTGAAGGCCCAGATCCATGCCGGTGGCCGTGGTAAAGGCCGTATAAAGGAAGTGCCCGACCAGAGTGGGGTAGTAGTGGTGAAAAGCGCTGAAGATGTGGAGCGCGTAGCACACAACATCTTGGGCAATACATTGGTGACGATACAGACGGGTGCAGCAGGTAAGAAGGTGAATAAGATACTCATAGCCCAGGACATGTATTATGATGGCCCGAGTGAGCGTAAGGAATTTTATCTTTCTGTATTGCTGGACCGTGCGACTAAGCAGAATGTGATCATGTACAGCTCAGAAGGTGGTATGGACATTGAAGAAGTGGCCCACAGCACCCCTGAAAAGATATTTAAAGAGTGGGTACACCCCGGTATGCCATTACAGGCTTTCCAGGCGCGTAAAATAGCTTTCAATTTTGGCCTCAGCGGCACCGCGTTCAAGAATATGGTGAAGTTTGTGACCAATATCTATGATGCTTATGTAGGACTCGACTGCTCTATGCTGGAGATCAACCCGCTGTTCAAATCGGCCGATGATAAGATACTGGCGGTGGATTGCAAGATGAACGTGGATGATAACGCCCTTATGCGCCATCCTGATCTTGCAGATATGCGCGACAAGAGCGAAGAAGACCCTACAGAAGTAGAGGCAGGCGAATTTAACCTGAACTATGTGAAGCTGGACGGCAACGTGGGCTGCATGGTGAACGGTGCAGGCCTCGCGATGGCTACAATGGATATGATCAAGCTGGCCGGTGGCGAACCTGCCAACTTCCTGGACGTAGGTGGCACTGCCAATGCACAAACAGTAGAAGCAGGTTTCCGCATCATCCTGAAAGATCCGCATGTAAAGGCTATCCTCATTAACATATTCGGTGGTATCGTTCGTTGCGACCGTGTGGCTGCCGGTGTTATTGAAGCATACAACAAGTTGGGCAACATCAATATCCCGATCATCGTGCGCCTGCAAGGCACCAATGCGGAAGCTGCGAAGGAACTGATCGTGAACTCGGGCCTTAAAGTACAATCTGCTATCCTCCTCAGCGAGGCAGCTGCACTGGTACAAAAGGCTGTAAGCGCAAACTAATACTAATAATTACATTGAAATAAAAAGAGCCGTTCCCGTGTGGATCGGCTCTTTTTCGTTATGTTTTGTTACCCTCTGTAGTGTATAGATTAGAACTTTTTAAAGTTCTAATCTTAATCACAAATAGAAAGAGCCGATCCTGTATAAGGTCGGCTCTTCCCATTTATATTCTATCACCTCTTATCGTATCAAACAAGCTATGGGCTCTACAGTAGCCCCGTGCCTTTAGGCCGGGGTTAAGATCATATCTTGTTGGCTTTAGCCAAAATGACTCGCGCAGAGTCTGAATATGCTATACTGAACCATTGCAGGATCAGATGCTCATCTTATTCCTCAACTCCTGCGGTATGCCGTTCTTGTGCAGCAGTATGCCGGTGGTCTTGTACCTCATGTAGGCTTTGCTCACATAGAGGTAGCCTTTGTAGTCATTCTTATCGCCCCATGAGTTCTTGACTATGTAGTATTTCTTGCCATTCTGATCTGAGGCCAGGCCTACTATGTGCATACCGTGGTCGTCGGTGGTTTCGTAGTCGTCAAATGCTTTCTGCCTCATTTCTGCGGTGATCACTCTTTCGTCTTTAGGTCCATCGAACATGTATTTCTTTTCGCTGTCGTCCATATCTTCATAATCCTTCTCCGGTACAAAAGCCACGCCGTTCTTCCAACTGAAGTATTTTTCGCTCACATCAGCCGCCCACGATACGGTAAAGCCTTTGTTAAGCGCATTGTCAATAATATCGGTGATGTCTTCCATCTTTATGTTATACACCTGTTGAAACGCCCAGTTGTCGGGTACCATAAACATGTTTTTCTTATAGTATGGGGCTGTGGTTACAGAACCAAGTTCCACATAGTCTTCAGGATGAATACCTACACGCTCAGCGGCAAAAGACTGCGGGGTGTACGTCTTATTGTCCCATTTGAATGTTTTGGGTATGGCGCCGAGGTATTCATCCAGCACATCATCATAGGCTTTCTTCCACGATGGGGTCAGTTTGCCGTTGTGGTTGGCCACCACTGCATCCAGCATGCCTTTCAGCAGGGCCTGCATCTCCGCAAATTTGTTCTTGGTAGTGCCGTAGTGCAGCCCTGTGTATACCTCCTGCGGCATTGCGCCGTATTTAGCATACATATTGATCACATCGTGGCATTCGCCGCCATCGCCCCAGCCCAGGCCGCCGTGCATTTGCACATAGGCATCAGCTTTGTCCATATACACGCAGTGTGCACTGAAGATAGGCGCCAGCTCTATAGGCTCTTTGCCCATACGCATCATTTCGCTTTCTAAGAAGGAGTTGGTAGAATAGCTCCAGCAGGTACCCGAGCTGGCTTGGTTCTTTACACTTGTATGCTCCAGGTCTATGAGCTTGGTGAAGTGGTACTTGGTGTTATCATCCGGTTTTGTAATAGCCACCGGCTGTATGTTCGTATAGCTTTTGTTCGATTCGATCTTTTTGATCAGGTCGTCCTGCGCGTTTGCCAGCATAGGTAGCGCCACCAGGGCCACCAACATTGATTTTTTCATTTCCCTTTAAAGTTTTGAGTTCTGTAAAAATACCAATATATCTGATACGGTGGTAAATATATTGGGGTGAATAAAATGGGGAAATTATTTGCAAAATGCAGGTTATCTTATTATTGCAGATAGGCAATATTTGTATTTACATAATTTTAACGTGGCCTTACGAGTAGCGTTATTACTTTTGCGCGTCCAATCACTCACAGCCATGCGTAAAATCTTCTTTGTAATTGCAGGATCCTGCCTTTTTTCTTCGTTGTTCTTTTCGTCTTGTATCGTTTCTAAAAAGAGATACCTGGAGGCTACCGCCCGGGCCGATAAAGAACATGCCAACGGTGTGGCGCTGGACAAGCGTGTACAGGAACAGTCTGCACAGATAAACGGCCTTAATGGCAAAATAAATGACCTGACCGGCGTGCGCGACGGCCTCAATAAGCGTGTGGCCATACTGCGCGACAGCATCAGCAACCTCGAAGAAAATGCAGCTTCACTAAATAGCAAGATCAACAGGCTGGGCGATGAGAACAAGACCACTGCCAATCAACTGAACAGCACCAAGGAGCAGATAGCCGCACAGCGTAAGCGCCTGGAACAACTGCAGGAACTGATAGACCAGCAGCAGAATGCGACAGAAGCCCTGCGCAAGAAAATAGCCCATGCGCTCGAAGGCTTCAACAGCAGCGAACTCACGATCACTGAGAAAAACGGCAAAGTATACATCAGTATGCAGGAGAGCCTGCTGTTCCCATCGGGAAGCGCAGAGGTGAACCCTAAAGGAAAGGATGCCTTATCTAAGGTGGCGAGCGTACTCAATACCAATTCAGACATTAATATAGACATCGAAGGCCATACCGATAGCCTGCCGATACATACCAAGGTATATGCCGACAACTGGGCACTGAGCACTGCCCGTGCTACCTCTATAGCCCATGTGCTGATAGACGAATACAAAGTATCGCCAGTCAAGCTGATTGCCAGCGGCCGTAGCGAGTATGACCCTATAGCGCCCAACAGCACACCTGAAGGCCGTGCAAAGAACCGCCGTACAGAGATCATACTGGAGCCTAAGCTGGATGAACTGATGCAGTTGCTGAATAAGAAGTAGTTATCTCAATGATATTTTAATGAGCCTCGTGGAGATCCACGGGGCTTTTTTTATGCGATAAAACCAAACACTCGCGTGACAGGCAACAGGGAACTTGCCGCCTGCCAGGGAGGGGATAACAATGGGACATAAGTGGTGATCTGCCACTAATCGTGATAGCTATTGAGATGTAATTTGCCCCTTGGAATTTGGAATTTAACTGATCATCTAATCAGCGCCTGACGGTCTGCATCCAACCGCACCAGGATGAAGATGAGGATACTGAACGACATCAGCGATGAGCCGCCATAGCTAAGGAAGGGCAGCGTAATGCCGATAACCGGCATAAGCCCTATGGTCATGGAGATGTTTACGGCAAAGTGAAAGAACAGTATGCACGCCACACAGTAGGCATATACCCGTGTAAAGACCGACCGCTGTCGCTCGGCAATGAAAACTATGCGTAGCATAAGCGATACATACAGGATCACCAGTATGGCGCTGCCAATAAACCCAAACTGCTCGCCTATGGCGCAGAAGATGAAGTCGGTATTCTGCTCCGGCACAAACTGGTTCTTGGTGCTGGTGCCATTCAGGAAACCCTTGCCCCAGAAGCCGCCCGAGCCTATGGCTATCTTCGATTGCAGCACATTGTACTCCGAGCTGTTGCCTTTTTTCTCTTCGCCGGCCACCATGGTCTTGTCATATTCATCGGGCACTTCTTTGCCTATCGTCGAGAAGATACGGTCTATCTGGTGGCGCTGCAGCACATGTTTGAAGGCAAAGGGCACGGCCACCTGCGAGAAGATGATACAAAACAGCCAGCACCCGATAAGCAGTATACGGGGCAGCATATGGCGCCGCAAGCTGTGCCGCATCAGCAGGCCTATAAGCACCGCAAGCACGGTAAGCACTATGAACAGCACCTTGCGCTCTATAAGCAAGGTACCCAGCACCAGCGCCACCAGCGAAAAACCAATGACCAGCACCGAATTGGGCAGCCCCTCCCGGTACATTACCAGGAAGAAGCAGAAGTACACGAGCGCCAGCCCTGTTTCTTTTTGCAGGATGATGAGCATAGCCGGGACGAGCGCGATAGCAACCGCTATCAGCCGGTCTTTGAGGGTTTTAAAGTTCGTCTCCGGCAAAGACATGAACTTGGCCAGCGCCATAGCAGTGAATATCTTGGCTACCTCGCCCGGTTGAAAACGGAAACTGCCCACACCCAGCCACGATCGCGAACCCTTCACATCCACCCCGGCAAAGATGGTGATGACCAATACGGCAAGTGCTATGGTATAGATGAGAAAGGCAAAGGAGGAGAAGAACTTGCTATCGGTAAGCAGTATCACGAAGCCTATAAGCAGCGAATACCCAAACCACATGGCCTGCTTCATATAGCTCTTGTTGGCCAGGAAGATAGTAACATCCGTAGTGCGGTGCTCTACTGAGAATACTGCAAGTATGCCCACGGTTATCAGCGCCACATACAGCAGCAGCACAACGCCGTCTATCCGGTAAAACAATGCTTTTCTTAGTGAGCTCATTTTCTTTAGTCTTTAGTCGAAAGTATAAAGTAGAAAGCTGTTATCTGCGTATAAAGTTGTTGCATATTATGGAAGGTCTCGCGACTTTCTACTTTATACTTTTGACTTTCTACTTCTTACTGCTTTTCAATTTCTGCTTACTTATGTTTCTTAACCGTTCATCCACCCAATGCGCAAACATGCTCGAATCCTGTGCCTTCTGTGTACTGTCGGCTACAAACTTCTTTTCCATACGCGCACGGAAAACTTCGGCATCGTGCAGGCGCAACACTGAGTCTATGGTAAAGGTATATTTGTTGATGAGGTGGGCGTTCAGCATTTTATCCTCCATCGCCTTCCTCTTTACCGATACGCTGTCTTTGAGGTACTTTTCTATCAGTAGGCTGGCTATAGGTGCGGCCCATGTGGCGCCATACCCTGCATTCTCAATGGCTACTGCTATGGCAATCTTGGGGTTCTCCCTCGGCGCGAAGGCCACAAACATAGAGTGGTCCGGCATTTTGATCACCGTTCCGTTCACTATGGCTTTGTTCTCCGCTGTACCTGTTTTTGCACATATGGTCACGCCGTCCAGCTTGGCGCCTGCGGCGGTGCCGCTTTCCACCACATCCTGCATGGCCTGCTGCACAATATTAAAGGTGCTGTCCGGTATATTCAGCACGCGGTGCATCTCGTTGTATTTTTTCAGTAGCGTGTCGTTCGTTTTATCACCTATAGATTTTACAAAGTGCGGCGTATAGTAGTAACCCTTGTTGGCTATGATGCACATACCATTGGCCATCTGCAAGGGGGTAAGCAGCAGTTCGCCCTGGCCCATGCCCACAAATACTACAGTACAGGAGTTCCATACATTGTGGTACATACGGTCGTACTTGGCGCTGTCTGGTACAAAGCCACCTTTCTCAAAAGGCAGGTCTATGCCTGTAGGCACACCAAAGCTAAAGCTGTTGTAGTAGTTGTGCCATACCTGCAAGCCTTCTTTCACACTACTGAAATTCTTGTAATCAATAGTGAGGCGGAAAACATGACAGAAATAAGAGTTGCACGAGTGTGCCAGCGCCAGCCTGAAGTTGGCTGCATGCCCTGCGTCCTTATGCTCGCAGGCTATAGACCTGCCGCAGGCATTATAGCTGCCACGGCACCCATACCCGTAAGATGGGGTTATAGCGCCTACATTCAGCGCTACAAGGCCGGTAAAGGGCTTTATAGTAGAGCCGGGCGGGTACATGGCCTGCGTGGCCCTGTTGAAGAGCGGGCGGGTGGCCAGCCGGTACAGGGCTGCGTAGTTCTTGGCGCGGTCGTGGCCGCGCAGCAGGTTGGGGTCATAGGTGGGGCTGCTTACCATAGCCAGTATGCCGCCCGTCTTCGGGTCTATGGCCACCACGCTGCCTATCTTGTTGGCCATCAGCTTTTCGGCATATTCCTGCAGGCTGGCATCAAGGTATAGCTGCAATGATCTGCCCGCTATCTCCTGGGTATCCAGTATGCCTCCCTTGTAGGGGTCGCCGGGGCGGTTAAATTTATCGCGCTCCTGGTAATGCACGCCGCGCTGGCCACGCAGCACCTCTTCGTATTGTAGCTCCAGCCCGCTGAGGCCGGCATAGTCGCCCTGGCGGTAGGAGGCATAACGGTCGCGTTTCAGCATTTCCGGCGATACCTCGCCTATATAGCCAAGCAGTATGCCCGCATTGGGGTGGTCGTACTGGCGGATGTTACGCTCCACCAGCTCAAAGCCTTTGAAGGTATAGGCATTCTCCTGGAAACGGGCCGTTTGCTCCTGGCTCAGCTGCTCCATGAACATGCTTTGCCGCACATCTATATTGTGCTCATATACCCGCTTCATAATGAGGGTAAACTGGTGCTTATCAATATCCAGCGCGGCGCAGAACTGTGTGGTATCAAAGGGCTTCGCCATGTTGCGGGGCGTTACCATCAGGTCGTAAATGACCGTGTTCGAAAGCATGTTCTTGCCCTTGCGGTCGGTTATCACCCCGCGTGGCGGATATACTACCTTTTTATAGATAGCTATATCATTAGCCATGATCTTATACTTCGCCTCAAAATTCTGTAGAAAAAAAAGCCGTAGCAATATTACAGACGCAATGCCTATAAATATGAAGCTAATGACGTATTGGCGCGGGTTTGCCGCTTGTGACATATGGTGAAGGCTATTGAAAAGATACCTCTTGCAAACCTACTATAAAAACGCCATCGGCAAGCCCGCTTTTTTGTGAATGGCTGGTGAAAATTACCCACTATACGTGTACAACTAAAACGAAATTTCATTTTGATTGTTTTAAAAGGATGATTACCTTTGCAGCCCGTACACAGAAAAAGCGGTCTTTTCTCACGAATCGCCTGCCCAAACGATAGTCCTGTGGTGTAACGGTAGCACAACAGTTTTTGGTACTGTTTGTTCTGGTTCGAATCCAGCCGGGACTACCCTTTTAAGAAAAAGCTACCATTTTTTGGTAGCTTTTTTGTATTTTTACATTATCATGCTTCGTCAAATCATAACGCCATTAGAGCCGTCATTTACGTTACAATTCCCTAATGATATGCTGGGAAAGACGATAGAAATAATTGCATTTGAGCTAAATGAGCAATCAGGTAAATCACAGGTAAGTAACGATAATGATAAAATGTTGCGCTTGAAACGGATAAAAGACCTTACTAAAGATAAACTTGTTGATCTAAGGAATTATAAGTTTAACCGTAATGAAGCAAATAACTATGAGTGATCGCATTGCCGTTGATAGTAATGTATTATTGTACTTACACGATAAGTCTGATAAAAGAAAACGGGATATTGCTACTAACATCCTTTCTGATAACCCAAAAATTTCCACACAAGTCATTTCTGAATTTATCAATGTTACACGGCGACAGTTGGACCTATCTAAAGCTGATATTGTAACTTATTGCGCAGATCTTTTAAAAGATTGTGAGATCATACCGGTTTCTTGCGATACGCTAACCAATGCCGCAGCTTTAATTCAAAGGTATGACTTCCAGATATTTGATTCCATAATTGTAGCAGCATCTATAGAAGCAAACTGCACGATTTTATATTCCGAAGATATGCAAGATGGGCTTGTAATAGGCAAGTTGACTATCCTAAATCCTTTCGGCTGAGTTTTGACTTTTCAAATGGGAGTTTAGCCGGGACTACGAAATAAGAGCGAAGCAACAGGGCAAAGAGCGATTACGTTTCTAAGCTTTTTACTTCTGAAGAAAAGACAAAAGCCTCTGCTTACGCGGAGGCTTTGTTGGTTGCTGCAAGACCAGTAATTGCTTACTCTTTGCAGCCCCGAGGTTTGGCACCGGCACAAAGATAGTACATTTTGCAATTAAATATAAATATCGCATCAAAAAAAGAGGGCTTTTACTCCATATAATTGATCACTATTCCATAGTACAAACATAGCCCACGGTTTCAACCGTGGAGTTGCAAAGACAACATGATCAGAACGGTTTCAACCGTTTACACGTGATTTAAACCGTTAAAACGGTTGTAGGAAGCAATTACTTTTTTCACCCACGGTTGAAACCGTGGGCTATGTTCTTATCTAATAAGCACACGTTTCGTATCCATTATTATTGACCTGTGGAATTATTCCGGAAAAATGAGGCCGAAAGTGCCGCCAGTCCGCCTACCAGCGCGCCTATCAATACGGTAACGAAAATGAACAGGCCATAGGCCGGTAAATGGAATAACCCGGCCATGCGATTAGAGAGAATGTGGTGATTAGCCCCATCATGCCACAACGCAGCGACCAGCCAAAGTACCCCAACACCACAGAAGCCCAACACAAATGACCTGCCAGGGCGAAAACCCATAAGCAGCGACACAAGAAAGGCCACTATAGCCATACTCCACCACGGCAGGAAATACTCCGCAATGGCAGAAAGAACAGCTATCAATATCACTCCTGCTAGGAACCGCATGTTATGGCTTTATCTTTAAAACGTAACTGATCGCATTATTACTTTGGTCATTCGCATTGGGCAGGAACAGCAGGCGGTAGTAATTACCGTCCACCCAGTGTTGCAGCATATCATCGTAATGCGCACTACCAGGGTTACCGGATTGCCCGCCGGGGTATACGCCATATGCTTCTATTTCATCCTTGCCCATCTGCACGATCATGCGCCACGATGGACCATGATCGCCCTTGGCGGCATTGATGGTATTGCCCCATCCGCCTATTTTTAAATGATCGAAGCTAAATGGAGCAAGCTTGGCGAGGTGAGCAACTGACGTATTCTTTAGTTCAGACCATGTAATGTCCTTGCGCCCACTGCTCATAAAGCGGCCAAGGCTATCCTGCATTTCTGTGAAGCTTTTTAAAGCAAGCTGCCGGTAATTTTCATCTGCTTTTACTGTGTCATTGATGCCGGGAAATATATGCGCCTGCATCAGTTGCATGATGCGCTCCTGCAAAGGCGCAAAATGATCAGGCACTTTATTGCCCAATACTTTCCTGCAAAGATCTTTGCTAAAAAAATACCACCAAACCTGGAAAATAGCGGCCTCCCGGCTATCTGCGGAAAGCCTGTAGTTCCAAGTCTTTAACCCCTCTGTGTATCTGCCATTTGCTTCATTTTGCACATATTTCAGCATTATTGGCAAGGTGCCTGCTGCAAGAGGGGAATAGGTGTCATTTTGCATAGCAAACATATCCTGCACAGTGGCTTTGTGCATATCATGCAACATCTGGTTGATGCGCCACGCACGCAGCTCCACAAAGCTGCCATTATACCAGTATGGATAGCTATCATCCGTTACCGATTCATTAGCCGAAGCTATAAAGCCTTGTGGCGGATTGAGTATGTGCGGGTTCTCGCGCATGGGTATCAGTTGCCCCCATAGTGTGCTGCTGTCGTAGCCATTCATTACATAAGTGCCCTGGTCTTTCCATTTGTTCACAAACTGCCCCTGCCCCCATATGGCTATATTGCCCTGCCTGTCGGCATAAGCAAAGTTTTGTGCCGGGCATTGAAAGTTGAGGATGGCATTCACATATTGGTCGTAATTCCTCGCCCTGTTCAGCAGATACACGGCCAGCACTTCGTTGGTGCCGCGGTGCCCCATCCAGCACATGGCAATATCTTTTTGCAGGCCGTCAGCGCTTTTATACTTACTGTCATACATGAGCGGGCCATGAAGGGTATAATACACCGTATCTATCACTTCCGGCTGGCCTTTAATGAGTATATGCTCTACTCTCTTGGTAAAATCAACCTGCTTGCCGGCAAACCAATACTTAATACTGTTGTCCTGCACACGCTTTATCTCGTAAAAATCTTTTACATCGCGATAGTTATTGGTAAGCCCCCAGGTAAGGCTATCATTGAAGCCTATGATCACACCGGGTGCGCCGGGCAGCGATGCTCCGTACACATTCATATCGGGTGTTTGCAGCTGTATAGCATACCAAAGGGATGGCAGGTTGAGTACCAGGTGTGGGTCGTTACAAAGAATTGCCGCCCCGCTGGCGGTACGGCTGCCGCTCAGCGCCCAGTTGTTGCTGCCCTTGCCATCTACACGCTGCTCGCCAAAATCAGTAGGTTTATAATGAGAGAACGCGACACTATCCGGTGGGGCAACATGCGGAGCCAAAGAAGACTTATCGAACGGCGTGCCACGAGGTATTACGGGGTCGCTGCCTGCTATCTTATCGGGGAAGAGTAGTTTCAGTTCATCAGCAGGCAATATGTCGCGCAGATAGGTAAGTGCCATATCATCTGTACCACCGGTCAGGTCATCGGCCATGTACTTCATCAGCAAGGCGGTCTTTAAGTTGGTCCATTGCTCGGGCGCAAAGCCCATCAGTTTATACTCCAGCGGGTAATTCCGGTAACAAAGCGTTGCTATGTATTTATTGATGCCCTCTGTATAGGCATCCATCATCAGCCTGGTGCGTGGTTCTGCTTCCATTGCGCGGAGAGAATTCTCTGCGGCATAGCCCATACCCTTACGGCGTTGCTTACGGTCATAGTCCAGCGCTTTAGGGCCTGCCACCTCGCTCACACGGCCTGCTGCGGCACGAGTTTCCATATCCATTTGCCACAGGCGGTTTTGGGCGTGTATGTAGCCTTCTATAAAAAATACATCATGGTCGTTAGCGGCATGTATGTGTGGCACCATCATGGTGTCTATCCATACAGCAGCTTCGTGTTGCAGGCCTGGCCATTGCTGGCTGTTATTGATACAGTCTTTTACAGGATCGGCATTTGCCCAGCAGCCGTTTATTGGGTCTATGAGCCTGCCTAATGCCGGCAGGCTACCCAAAGGGCTATTGAGCAGGAAGATAAAACCTGCTGTAACCACCACTAATATGACACCGACAACTTTGCGCATGAAGCGTTGAAGATATAAACAATTTACGAAGCCGGGAATGCGATCACATATTTCTTTCCGGGCTTTACAGTGAGCTTGTGGGCTCGCAGCCAGGGGTTGTATATTTTCAGCATCTTGTAGGAGCTGCCATTGGCTTTGGCAAATACCGTAAGGTCGTCTATGGTTTGGGTTACCTCCACGGTACGTGACTTTAATGGCTGGTATTCATCGCCGCTTTCTATCATCAATCCGAACTGTGAGCGATGTGTAAGGATATACTTTAGTGCCAGTATGCGGTATACATACCTGTTCGTTTCATCAGGGAAGATAAGGTCGTAATAATTTTTCTCCTGTTGAAAATCAGACTGGTTGCTGAAACCAGCCTGCCCGCAATTGTAAGATGCGGCGGCGGCCGTCCATGAGCCAAATTTGGCATAGGCATCTTTAAAGTACTGGCAGGCAGCATCTGTGGCTTTCGCAGCGTTAAATCGCTCATCTACATCATCACTAATTTCCAGTCCATAGCGTGGCCCGGTATCTTTCATAAATTGCCAGAAACTCGCTGCGCCAACCGGAGACAAAGCATTCTGCTGCAACGAGCTTTCGGCGACGCATACATACTTGAGGTCCTCCGGCACGCCATTAGCCTTGAGCCGCTCTTCTATAATGGGGAAGTAGCGGCCTGCAAGTTTAAGCGTATATAGCTGTGTGCCGTGCAGGTAGGCATTTGTAGTTAATTCGCGGTCCAGCTTTTCATGTACATCAGGCCGATCAAGCGGAACTGCTTCTCCGGCAAAATCCAATTTAGACGGCACTACCGGTGCATACCATTTATATTCAGGCCGGCCATCTGGTGCCACCTCTACCGCTGTAGTGCGGCTGTCGATTTTCTTAAGGGCTACGCCCATAATGAACAAAGCACACAAAGCAGCGCCCGCAAAAAAGTAAACGACCGGGTCTATTTTAGATCTCATAGCGGCATTTTTTAAAGTCACTAAATTTAGTCATTATTCCCCAACTCATGCCCCAACAATTGCAACTGCCCTAAAATAATTTATCCCCATAGCGGGGATAAATTAAGATGATTGCCTGTGCGCATCAATCCTCAGTAATTACCGAAATTACTTTCCGGCTGTGGTTGCAGGCGAGTTCATCAGTTGCATCAGCTCATCGAGCTTGGGTTCCAGAATTATTTCGGTGCGGCGGTTTTGCGCGCGGCCTTCGGGAGTGTCGTTAGAAGCGATCGGGTCATATTCGCTGCGGCCGCTGGCTACCAGCTTGGCAGGCTGCACCGAATATTCATCTATCAATACATGTGCAATAGATGTAGCACGCGCTGTACTCAACGACCAGTTGTCGGGGTATTCTTTGCTGTGTATTGGCTTGTTATCAGTATGGCCTTCTATGTCTATAGACAGGTCGGTATTGGTATTCAATACTCCTGCTACTTTAGACAGCGCATCCTTACCACGTGCGTTTACTACTGCACTACCTGATGGGAACAGCAGGCCTTCCTGTAAGTTGATGTACACCTTGCCATTCTTCATTTCAATGGTCAGGTCGTTGCTGTTAAAGCCGGTAAGCGCAGCAGTAATTTTATCTTTAAGCGCCTGAACCGATGCACGCTGTTGATCCAGAAAGTTTTGCATCTGTTGCAACCGAGCCCGCTGTGCCATTACCTGTTCTTTCGTCATATTCAACTCGCTGTTGGTGCGGTTGAGCTGGTCATTGGCATTTTCGTTGGCATTGCCCATTGCGCCCAACCGGCCATGCATCTGGCTAATGGTGTCTTCGAGCCTGGTGATACGGGCATTAAGCAATTGGTTATCATTATATTCCTGTGTTGCTCGCGCTCTTGCAGATACATACTTGCGCTTCGATACGCAAGAGGAAAGGCATAGCGATGCTAAGCTGAGGCAGACGATCGTATTCATTACTCGTTTCATAGTGGTTGTTTTTCCCTATAGGGTTTAAAAACTGTGCCACCCCGCATAAAATGGAAAATTGCAGGAACGTACGTAATGTGACGAGCACGAGTGTAACCAATCCTGATATAGCAAAAGAGTCTTGCGCCCTTTTGCTATATCAGTCCTCTTGGCCGTCGGGGAGTTTACTCATTTCGTGGTCAAATGTCCTATCCGCTGAAAACTTTTTTTGTTGGTTATTCTGATTATGAATATTTATGTAAGTGAGTGTTGGCAATGGTTCTGGCCGTATTTAATTTTTTGAATGTCCCATTGGATGTCACATTTGGGACATGGCAGATTTTTTTGCCTTGTCCTGAACTACGTTTACAACGCCCAATTATCTGAATCTGAATTTACCGAATTAAAGAATTGGCAGAATTGAAAGTTAACATGCTTTCCCTCCTTCGCTGTATCCTGCGCTAAAGCTATGGCTACTGAAAAAAAAAGCTATGGTGGGCAACGAATGACCCAAAGGTCGCTTATAAATGAATACGAGCCAAGACGAAAAATCTATGGGGTGTTTGGGATTATTGATAGTGATGGATGCCCTGCGCGAGGGTGCCGATTGCAAATCGGCCTTATTTGTAGTACCTGATGCCCGCTGAAGCGGAACATCCGCCACAACGGGACACTACAGGCAACATGGGGTTTCATAATTTATACTACTTTAAATAAACATTAAATTGTCCATTCGTAATTGTAGTGATTTGACCCAAACCGGCATTGAGACTCCCGCTAAAGTTGCCTTGTATATTATTAGCAGAAACTTTAGTTATTATTATTACGCCAGAATCGTAAAAATCAACTATGTTTGGCCCATCAAAAAATAATAAGGAGTTTACTGTATCAACATTAGCATAAGCTATCTTGAAAACTCCAGGTTTATTGTTGTAATTGACAATAACTAAGTTAATGCCTCTTTGAGAATGAACATTAAATAGCGGATCGTAATCATTACCTGCTATATATAACGCTAAGATACTATCACTCGAAACATAAGAAGGTAAATATGCTGTATAGGCACTATCAATTACAGTAGCAGCCCAGTGAGTACCGGCAATATTTGCAGACATACCTATAGGGGCTATATTATTATGTTTTTTGCAAGAAGACAAAAATAATATGAATGCAATAAAGATCGAAAATAGATGCAGATGTTTCATGTTTTTTAGTTTTCATAGTTATTGATTATCGTATTTTGACAATAGGCTGTTGGTATTTAAAATGATGTTTAGCCCAGCCTTCAGTAGCAGAAGCTAAGTATAGATCCGAACTGGTTTTGAATTGCAAAAAATTAATGGTGTTGATACCAAAAACAATAAAGCCAGGCATTTCGTGATAGGTGAAATTCCAGTCATCAATATTGCTATAATAGCAAATGGATGATGTAGGTGGTGCTGGCGGCCTAAAACTGGCTTGTGTAGCGCCTACATAGGCAATAGTATTGCCATCGGGGCTAACAGCAATAAGACCCAATGGATCGGGTGATTTTTGAGAAGCTATTGGTTGATAATTATATATTGCAGCAGAGTCGGTAAGGCAACCGGTACTCCAATGGTCGTGATCCTCTGCTAAACATTCAACTAATAAAGAGCCATCAGGGATATAACGGCCTATGTAATAGATCATACTTTTTGTCCAGTTATTGTGAATAGCTAAGTTACCTACAATTCTTAAATTTTGTAAAAGAAGTTCCGTATTAGCGCGGGAACATTGTAGTGATATGTTTCCAGATCTATGACGAGATAATAAAACAACAGGACAGATACACCGCGATAGTATATCCTGTCTTTACCCAGGTCATAAATGAGCGCCCCATCGGCCTGCTGCTGGCTTGCTACAGGCTGATGATAGATCTCATAGGCAGCATAAGTGGGACTTACCGTAGTCCATACTCCTGTTGTGTTCCTGATAAAACCGTACACATGCCGCGAATGATCGCCTGCATAAAGTCCTATATAATAGATACGGTCGTTGCCGAGAAATATGAGCGATCCGTAGGCTATCATGCAATGTATGTGGTGAGCAGTGAATAATCGCCGCTACAGCAGCCATTATTCTGTGTGGAATTTTTTAAACTGAGGTGTGTGATTTAAGATGATTAAAAATGAATCGATATAATGAAATCACGTAAATAAATTTTATATTTCCAAATAAGTGAAGGAAATATTTTTGTGGGTGGTTTGCGGGGGGCGCCATTGTTTTGTTTAATAGTTGCAAGAAGATGAATGGCGCCCCTTCGATTCCTCAGGGCATGCTTGCCACCATAGCTTAATAGTAGTAAGATGCCTGGAACTCTATGATAAGTTCCTTGGTGCAAATTCCCTCCCCATTTTAGATTTTTTTTGATATACTTAAAATATTTTTTAACTTTTCACGTTAAGATAATTATCACATCAAAAAACCTTGAGAAATGAAAAAAGCCATTATCCTTTCCGTAAGTGCCTTACTGATATGTGCCGGGCTACAGGCCCAGAAGGTGACCGAGGGCCACTGGGGCAAGAAATACCTGGATGTGGCGTATTCGGCTGCCGCTACCGATGATGGCGGTTACATCATCACCGGGCTGACTAAAATGGGTATGGGTGATGCCTACGGCGATATAGTGGTGATCAAGACTGATGCCCTTGGCGATACGATGTGGACCTTTACCTACGGCGGCCCGCTGCTGGAGGGAGGTAACAATGTGATACAAACGGCTGATGGCGGCTACATGGTATCTGGCCATACCGAGGACTTTGGCGCTGACGACTGCGATGCTTTTTTGATGAAGCTGGACAAGACGGGCAAGCACGAATGGTTCAGGGTATATGGCGGCGAAGATGACGATATAAGCAATGGGGTAACGCAGCTGGCCGATGGCGGTTATGTGCTTGCCGGGGAAACAGCCAGCTATGGCAACCCACCATCGGATACGGAAACGCGCCATGTGTACCTTATCAGGACGAACTCTACGGGCGATACCGTATGGACCCGCTGCTACGCAGGCCATGGGTCAGAATATATGTACACCATAGTGCCGATGGCGGCAGGCGGTTTTCTATCTGTCGGCTTCACGAGCAGCCGTGGCCATGGCGAACTGGACGCGTGGCTGATGAAGCTGAAGGACAATGGCGACACTACGACCACGTGGCTGCACCAGGCCGCAGGCGACAGCAGGTTTTATAAAATAATACCCACGGCAGATAACGGCTTTATGGTGGCAGGCTATACCACCCTTGCCGCAGGCGGCCACCCGCTGGGTATGCTTACGAAGCTGGATGCCGATGGCAACCAACTGTGGTGCAAAACTTATGGCGATAGCAGCAAAGGATTGCTGCTGAACGATATAGCGCAGCTACCGAATGGCAACTACATGATAGCCGGCATTAACTACGCCGCAGACCCAACGGGCGAGGCATATGTACTGACCACAGATGGCAGCGGCAATGTGATAACTGATGGCGTATTTGGCGGCGCAGGATCTATAGCCACCAGCATAGCCCTGCAGGGCAATAACGGCTACCTGATAGCAGGTATGAGCACGCAATATGGGGACAGCTATGGCGACCTGTATTACCGGGAGGTGAACAACACCATATCTAATGTGCCGGGCGTGAGCATACCGCTGCCACGGATATTCCCTAACCCGGTAACAGACAGGTCGTCGGTGATATTGCCGGAGTCGGAAGCTTTTCAGACAGTAGCGCTGGAAGTAACAGACCTGAAAGGAAATGTGGTGTACAAGCAGGAAAGCATATCGGCGAAAGACCTGGTGCTTGACCGTAAGTTGTTGGCATCAGGCACTTACTTCTTCAGGGCCATGTGCAAAGACGGCAGGGAGTTTACAGGAAAATTTGTGGCGGAGTAACAGGTTTGTTTTTGTATTCCTGCTTGCGTTGCGTGTCCTTCGCGAGGCTGCCGATTTGCAAATCGGCTCTATTTGTAGTTCCTGATGCCCGCTGAAGCGGAACATCAGGGAACAACGGAACAACCTTACGGGGCGAACATTTCACGCCGGTTGCAAACCGGCCAGATTACGCAGACACGAGTCGGCTCTACTTAAAGCTCTGCGACAGACTGCTATGTAGAAAAGTATAGTGCTGATATGTGGTAATGGTATCACATAAAATTAAGTTTTTTGTTCGATTTTTAAAAAATAATCTCCAACTGCTATATG
>Ga0316218_1001640_pt1 | contig 23320 bp, 34 predicted proteins | sample TBH18003metaG_FD_203634 | JGI IMG/M metagenome (GOLD analysis project Ga0316218, IMG submission 203634) | Freshwater microbial communities from Trout Bog Lake, Wisconsin, USA - TBH18003 | ecosystem: Environmental > Aquatic > Freshwater > Lake > Hypolimnion/Profundal zone | place: USA: Wisconsin...
GCTTTTTAAGGTAATAAGCAAGTCTAAGGTTTAATACTTCTAATATCTTTTTAACAATATACGACTTTACACCTTCTTCTGAAGTAATAAACTTAGCGGACTCAATTATATCAATTCTAGTCTGTAGCTCTTCTACTTTTACTTTAATTTCAGATATACGATCTTCTATCTTCTTAATATTATCGTTATATGCACCGTCATCGTTATTCAATGCATCTAAATCTACTACTAACTGTGATTGCCACTCTTTAAGCTGGTTTAAACGATTGTTAATACTCTCTACTTCTTTTTTACGAATATTAAAATCATTTATCTTCTTTTGGGTATTAGTAATATGAGTCTCAACTTTATTTAACTGGTTTTGAGCTTCTACTAAGAGAGGCTTCTGTGTATTAACTACTTCAGTAAATTTTTGTATTTCGTTTTGACATTCAGCTTTGTCTTTTTCGTATTGTAAGTTAGTAGCTTCTGCTAAGTCTTTACCACAATGCGGACATCTACTATCTACCTTTTTAAGCTTCTTGATACGATCATTATTAAGTTTAATATGTGTTTCTGCTTCTGTAATGAGCTTATTAATAGCAGCTATCTTACGATCGCATAAATTTTCAGCATTTTTAAGCGCTGACATATTATCTAATATCTTTTTCTCAGCTTCAGTATCTACTGATTCAATCTTACCAATCTTTTCGTTAATTAAAGCAATTTCTTGTGTATTATTACGTTGACGAGTAAGAAGCACTTCTCTACGTTTACTTTTCGTTTCTTCGTATGTTTCTCTTTGCTTAATGCTATCTTGTAATGATTTCTCAGTAGTATCTATCTTAGCATGTTCAATATCTAAGCAACGTTTAGCTTCATTAAAATCTGAACGGGCAATAAGCAACATATTGCTAAACACCTCTAAACCTAGAATACCTTCAATAAACTTACGTTTTTCGATTTTCTTTTGAGCCATAAACGGTACTGTATTGTTTATGGTCATTACTACACTATTCTGAAACACTTCTGAAGAAGTATTAATAATATCTATAATGTACTCTGTAGTTTGTGGTACACCTGAACGAGTCTTGTCTTCACCGTTAATAAACAGATGGCACTTAGTAGGATTAAGTGTTCTTACTATTTTATATTCAGTTTTTACATTATTAATATCTACAGTAAACTCTAATTCTACCTCACAAACGTCTTCTGGATAAAGATTGTTAACAATGTTTTCTTTCTTAAGATCTCTAATGGTAGATCCATACAAAGCAAAGTGTATAGCATCTGCAACTGTAGACTTACCTACACCGTTTGCACGATCTGCTTTATCTAAATTACGCCCGGTAATAATATTCAACCCGGGCTTAAAATCTACCGCAACCGGTCTTTTACCTACAGACAGGAAGTTAGTAATTTTAATTGACTTAAAAAAGACGTACTGCATTAGGTTAAAATTATAACCTCTAAGCAATATTATTCAACGTGTCCAACATTCTTTTTGCTACTGCTGTTGCAGTACAGTTCTGATATAATGCCTGTCTAAACGATTCAATATGTTTGTCGTAAACGTTTTCAGGTTTTTCTTTGTTAAATATGTCTGTAAGCACGCTTTGACATTCTTTCTTAGGAAAATACTTCATTGTAAGATCAGGGCATTTATCTATGTTATAAAACACGGGTATACAGCCGTTACCTAATATTTCGTAATGTCTCAAGCAATCCCAACCAGCTTTCCTTACAGTTACACCGAATCTTGATTCATTATAATCATTGTAGTAGTCTTTTTCGTTTTTGTATATGTACGTACTTTTATCTAAAGGTGTAATATATGCTACATTTTTAACTTTATTTGTGTTAAAGTTAATTTTACACATAGGTATAGCAAAATTTATAGGAAACATTCTAGGCTTTTCGTAAACAAGCTCGCGCTTAAAATAGACAATACCTTTACTATAAGAAGGATGAATATTAGTTTCATCTTCCCCATCTATTGCAATAATTTTATTGGTTGGGTAGTATTTTAGTATTTCATCTAGATAATCACTACATCTCCATATAGAACCATACACTACAAGGTCAAAGTATCTGTTTACAATTTTAGAAGTAATATCAGTACGATCTACATCTAAATCTGGTAATACGCGAGTTACGGTCATACCCATACCGTAAAGCTTACTAGCTCTCTCAGCATCGTAATTATCATAGTTGTGAGCTTGTTTGTTAAGATCAACAACATCTGCACCGTATAGTTCCTTAAGACCTATCAGTACTGCATCATTTTGATAGTCTACGTGATCGCCTTTAGTTAGGTAAAGTATTTTCATAGAAATTTTAATAATGATTTAACTCTTGCTGTAGCTGTATGGTATTTTGATACTTTGTCAAAGCCTGCTTGAGCAATTTTAAGTCTTTCTTCATCATGAGATGAATAGTAGTTTACTTTATCGATACAATCATCTAAAGAATCGAAATATACAATATCTTTACCTTCTTCGAATATTAAATCTATACGAGTATCTTTATCTAGTCTATCAGCAATAACCATTCTATTAGCTAACATACCTTCAAATATACGACGTGTTACTTCTTTATATTGACTGTTCTGTAAAACGATTTTACCTCTTCTGAGATACGATGAATGTTCTAAAGCGTGTAAACCACTACGAGTATTAAATCTATCACCTAGACGCGCTCTTACACTTTGAAAGAACTTATCTGATACATCTCTAGTACATACTGCATCTAAATCAGGTTCAATACTATAAACCTTCTCAGGGTACATGGCGGTATCCGCAAAATGCGGGAACCACATAGCTTTATAGCCTAAACCTGTATATCTCTGTACACATCTAATATCTGGCGAAATAATAAAGTCAAATTTACCAATCTGAGCTTTTTGATAATTATATGCAAAGCTTTGCGGGTCATCACCAGATTCCAGTATCCATTTTGCGGAAGGAAATTGATCTTTAGTTAAAAGAGGACTACGAAACATGCCGTAATCAAGATTAATGATTACGTCTGGTATGAATATACCTGATTTAGCTTCAAAAAGTAAGTCAGTTATACCATCTTCAGTATACTGCTCTTGCAAATTCATTGAAGAGTAGCATTTGGTTTTATGGCCAGCTGCTTCAAACTCTCTTTGTAAAGCTATAGACGTATTCCAGACGTCTTTAGGTAATCTTGCATACAAAAACGATATGTTCATCTTATAAAGTATATTCTTTAAATTTTTTAAAGCCACCAGATTTGAATGGCTCTTCTAAATGCCATTTTGTACCAAGTATGTTACCTTGTGCATCCATATTAGCCGGTATATATTGACATCTTTGAGGTCCTCGATTAGCTTTAGCGGTATCACCGCTCTTATGACTAACTCGTGCACTTGTTAATACGCCGTGTACGAGGTTGTTACGTTGTAAACTTAAAATATAGTCATTGTCTTGATAAAAGAAATAAAATCTTTCATCTAAATAACCAATCTTTTCAAATACACTTCTACGAGCGCAGAAACATGCTCCAAACATATGCAGTGCTATTTCCCAGCCGTAATAAAGCTTGTTATCGTTAACAAAATACTGTTTGGTGTGACGATGCCACTCTCTGTCTATAGGGCTAATAGAACTAATAAAAGAATTACTTTCAAATTCTTTTACAATGTTTTGTATACAGTTTTTTTGTATGGTTAGGTCGTTATTAGGGCCCATAACATACTCAGCTTTACAGCGACTTAAACCTATGTTATAAAACTGGTTATAATTAAACTCAAAAGGAGGTATTATTACCTCTACCTTAGGTTGGTTATAATCTTTATTAAATTGCTTATACGATTCTATTACGTATATCTTTTCAATTAATTCATCAGCAGTAGCTATGTATGAATCAATACAGTTTTTAGTAGTTTGAAAGCTCTTGTCGTCTTCAGCAAGAGATAAAATAATAACATCAACTTTGTTCATTTATAAATCTTTCTACGTCCTTATTAACGTCGTATTGGTGAACAACTACAGGTATAATACTACCATCAATAACAATTTTACCATTTTTTATTTTAACTGTTCTCTTAGCATTAGCATATGCCATATTGGCTACTGTATTATAGTCCCAAATGTTGTATCTAAGATAATCAAATCGTACTACTTTGTTTAAAACAGCTTGATCAACGTTTGGATAGTTACCAATTCTACCGATTACAATCGATATATCGGAACACATCTCTTTTAACAACTCTGCACATCTTTCTCTGTGGCCTAAAATTGCGCCACCATTAATAATTTCATAACCTCTAGTAAGATTAAAAATATCTGTATTATAGCACAAGTTCATCCAAGTTGTGTTAGTTTTACAGTTCATTATAAGCTCTATTTCATGAAACACTGTAGGTTTACCTTGGGTCTTATAAAAGTCCTTAAATACATCTCCTTGAAAATAGACGTCTGTAAAATCACATAGAAATACATTTTCTGAAGTTGAGATCTTACTGCAATACAAATAAAAGAATATAACTTTAAGAGTATACGGCGAAAGATTTAAATCTACATTGTATTTTTCAGCAATAGGATGAGCATTCACATAATTGACGTTGTTGTTTTTAAAATAATCAACAACATCGTCTTTTAAATTACAACCAATGACAGTTACTTTGCTACCTGTCTTTATAGCAGACTGTATAAAGACTTTTATACCTTTATTAAGGCTGTAATTTTGCCCGTATGTAATTATTTCGTTCATTTATTTTTAATCTGTTTAAGAATATTTAAAACCTCGTTTTGTGTATAGTTTCTAGGTTCGTTAGGGTAATGACCGTGCTTCTTTTTGTATAACTCTCTACCGCCGTACACGTTTTTCTGCCATTGCTCTGTTTTATTAGCAATAGAAGAGTTATCTATAGCACCAGGCGCTTCTTCAAGGTATTTTTCACTATCAGCTATATCAGCAAACCACCAAAAAGGGGGGTGATAACCAGCTAATGCAATACGGTAAGTATGATCTACGTGCTCCCAAGCATTATAAAATTGCTCATCAATATAACCCACTTTCTCAAGTATTTCTCGTGTAAAAAACGAAAACATCGCCACTGTATGAGTATATAATGCAATTTTAACGTTGTTAGGATACTCAACTATAATACGAGGATTAACCGGGCTCTTTTGATCTAATAAATGTCTGTTATGAAGATCAAATTCTATATTTTGTTTACGATTAAATGGTGAACCAGGACCGTAATTAAAATGATGTATACCTGATTCTTTATATGCTTCAATATATTTGTAAAACACGGTCTTATCTTTAATGAGCATATCATCTTCAATAATAAAAATGTAATCACAACTAGCATCATACAAATGCTTCATTGCTTTATTCTTAGATTTACCCACACCTAGATTAACTTCATTTTGTAACCAAGTACCTGGTACCTCTATTTGGTTTTCAGCTTTACCGTCATTTACAACCACTAGTTCATTCACAACATCCATAGGGAGTGTTGCGATTAATGCTTTGAGGTAATCGTTTCTATTACAGGTAATTATGCCTACACCGATTTTCATGTTAAGAATACATCCTTATACTGAGTAATTACTGACTTTGGGCTAAATTTCTCTGTAAACATGTCCCAGTTTTGACTACGTAAATGTTGTACATCCAAACCTTTCATTATATTAACTAAACCGTCATAATCGTGATAAACTATAGCTTTACTACCTAAATGATCTAGATGTGCTATATCATAACCTGGATAATCCTTACCGCTCCATGTTATAACAGGTTTATTACAAGAAGAGAACTCTCCTACCGATAATCCGAACGTTTCTCCAATCTGTCTAGCATGTAACATAATATCGCATGCATGAATAAAATTAAAAATACCTCTTTCATTACCTACCCAAGGAAAGAAAATTGCTCTTTCATGATTAATGAATTGATTTGTAGACAAAAACAAAAAGTAAACGTCTTTTCTAGTATTAAGAATAGTCTGTACAGCTTGTTTTACGAAAGGTAAGTCGAAAGACTCTTTACCACCGTGTCTACCAATAACTAATGCATCTTTAGGTATATTTAACGCTGCTCTAATATCTTTAGTAGGTTCCATACCCTGTATAATATGAGGTACGTAAGCGGTAAGATTAAATTTACGTGCTAATGCATTAGATACAGCAGCAAACACATTACCATGAGGTTGGGAACCATCAAATATATAATGAGTACCTGTTTTGCAGTTCTCTGGGTTAATATTATCATTAGCACCAGATTTCATCATTTGCATAAAATCTATTTTTTGCTCTGCTACTATCTTTTCAATCTGACGCTTAACATCTGCAGCTGGTGCTCTATTTGCGTTACCGTTGTATTGGAATACTTGGAATTCTTTTTGTATTCTAGGCAAACCTTCATTAGGATCATCATGTGTAGTAACATACACTACTTCATGCCCGAGAATATCTCGTAAAGCTAAGCCATAATCATATGGTGTTTTACCTGTACCTCTACCATCGAATTGATTTGAGTGTATTGCGATTTTCATATTACATTCTAATAGCTTTACTGTATAGTTCTGTTACGTATTGTTTAGTATTATCTTTATTTTTAATATCCATTAACTCGACGAATTCTTCTATAGACTTCTCTACACTAATGTTAAATTCTTTATTTGCAGCTTCTTCTATATTAACCTTACTTTGTTCAGTAACATCGTGCTCCATAGTAAACTCTACTGGTTTAACAGATACTAATTTACGCACGATAGCTTCTAATGTAATAGGGTCAACTACTTTATCAACGATAAACTTAACTATGTTACCTTGTATTACTGCTTTAAGAGTTTCAGGTGTGTACGCTCCGTTAGTTAATTCTGTATACTGTAAACGTCTGTATTGAGGGGAAACATTATTCTCTATAAATTTATAACTTAAATCTGCAAGATCTAATATGTATAAACCTTTAGTAGTACCAAAATCCCCCCAATCTTGCTGATAAGGTGCACCAACATATAATATTGTACCTTTTTCGTATTTACGTTCTTCTCTATGATGGAAATGACCTGTAATAGTTAAAGGTGCTCTATCGGTTAAATCAGAAGACTTTAAACCGTTGGTACAAACTTTATAAGAGTTCATTTTAAAGCTATTAATTTCAAAATGACCTACAATTAAATTACACTCAGGTACTTCGTTAATATCTTGACCCCACGGGCAGAAAGCTATTTTTTGTCCGTGAAACGTTTCGATCGTAAGCTTATCAACAACAGTAATATTACTCCAACCGCGAAGAATGGATACGGAATTAACTGTAGAATTATCACGGTAGTAAGCATCGTGATTACCCACAGTAATAATGATGTTAAAATCACGCAATACATCAAAAATGTCAGTAACCACGTGAAGAGTATTAACAGCAATGTCATTACGATCATGAAATATGTCTCCTGGAATTATAATGTCTTGTATACCGTTCTTTTTAAACTGCTCAGCAGCCCATTTTGCATGATCTAATGCAATTTTATGCCATGTTGCACTGTTACGGTGCACACCATAATGAGGATCTGAAAATATACCGACTTCTGTACCTTTAATCTGCATGCTTATTATTAGGGTTTACTGGATCGTTTACACCTACTTGAGGTCCGATTTCACTATAAACTGCTTCTTGATAAGCAGCTAAAGTATCTCTCATACGTTTCTCTTTCTTAATACGTGAACGCCAGCAATTAAAAGCTATGGAATTAAAGTAAGAGAATGGGTTAAAACCTTTATCGAAATTGTATTTCTTATCTTTCAATGCATTAAACATATTAATTAAAGAGTCACCGATAGCCTCTTCTTTAAATGTATAATTGATAAAATTCGAAGCATGTGCAAGCCCGTATGCAATATTACGAATCATAACTGCTAAGTTATCACTCATTACATTTGTTTCATAATATTTGCGTAATTCGTCTGTAAATTCTTTTGGGTTTACATAATAAACCTTCTTAGCCTTAGCAGATTCACTTAACGGCTTTTTAGGTTTTGCAGAAGCAGGTACTTTAGTAATTACTAGAGTCGACGGCTCAAGTGCCTGACTCTGTAATTGCTTTTTCGGTAATTTTGATTTTTTCAAGGTCATAAAATTCTTTTCGTTTGTCGTAGTGTTTAATACCATAAATTAAATCATCAACAATATCGACTAACGTCAATATATCTTTATTTTCGTGAACGCGTAATCCACGACCGATAGATTGTAGAGTTTTAATCTTTGATTTACCGCCTGCAGCAAACACTATATAATGTATGTTTTTTATAGAAATGCCAGTAGAAAAGATCTTACTTATGGCAATACATACAACATTATTATGTTGTTCCATTATTTCTTGTACTCTGCGTCGTTCTTCAACCTCTACACTACCTTGTATAAAATAAACTTGCTTATCTGTTAAAGTAGATAACTCTTTATAAAGATTATCACCGTGTGCAATATGATCAATAAGGATAAGACAGTTGTTTTTAAAATTATGAGCTAACTGCCTTATTACTTTGTTTCTAAATTTACTATTATGTATATAGTCTAATTCTAACAAGTATCTTTGTGCAGAAGATACGGCTGTATAATCTGGTTTAAAATTATAATCTAGTTTAATTGCTAAACATTGTGCATTAGCAATATACTCTCCACCAGCTGCAGCCCGTAATTCGGTTGTCGTCTTTTTAAATATGACTGGACCAATAAAATTATTAATATTCCATGTATCAATGCTATTTTCCGGTAATGTACCAGTAAAACCGATACGTCTTAATGTAGGTACTTTATCAAGTAGTTTACAAACTTTATTACCTCTACGTAATTTATGACATTCGTCTACAACTAATAAACCTACTTTGCTAAACCAACTAATATCTGAGTTTTTACTTTGTAAAATACTCATATTAGCAATGATAACACGTGCATTAGGGTCTAGTTCAGTATTACCTGTCCATTTACTTACAATTTCCATAGGAAAATTATAAGAAGTAAAATCTTTAAACGTTTGAGATACTAAACCTAAATCTGGAACTACTATCAGTATTTTTTCAGTGAGTTCTATTTGATGTAATGCAGCATAAACTAAGTTAGCAATAATTAATGTTTTACCACCACCTGTTGCCAACTCTACTACACCATAACCACTATCTAATGTTTTACTGACTGCTGTTTCTTGATAATCTCTAAGTTTAAATTCACTGTTTAATGTTTTGTAGTTATCAGAAATTATATGTGTCTCTTGAATAATGTTTTTATATTCTTGATTAACTTTAATCTCAAACGGTATGTTCTGATTATTTAAGAATTCAATAATACCCGGCACTAAACCAACGCCGCAATAACCTGTAGGTGTAATAGCATATATACGTTGAGGTAAAAATCTCTGAAAACGATTGAAACGTGCACCTGGGTTCTTAACACTGAAGTGTTCTTTAATATTAGGAAGAAAATCTGATACGATTTTTACTTCCTTACGCTTTGGATCGTATTGAAACTCAACTACCATTATGTTGTTTCAAGTTTTTGTAAATCTATCACGTTTTTATAGTCGTACGTTAACGAACCGGTTAATTTTTCTATTTTCTCAAGATACTCTAAAATAACTTTAATTTGATCTATACAAGTATTAATTGAAACAATTTCGTCATCATTGTACATTATTTCATCTTTTGCTAATTTTGATAATGTAACAGGCGAATTAATTATTTTAGATTTAATTTTTTGTTTTTTAGTATATTCTAATTTTAGTAAAGTACTTTTATACTGTGTGGTACGAGCTACCCACTTGTGCTTAGTGGTAGGCGCTAGCATAGCTTTTTCCTTGACGGTTAGCTCGTCCATTTTTATATCAGTTTCCAGTTCCTTCTGAAAACCATTAATAATTTTATCTACGTCTAGTAAGTCCATAAATCTTACTAAGTATATAATATAATAATAATAAATCTACATGAAAAATTTTAATAAAGTGTATATTAAGCTTTTAGAGGATATGACATCCGGTGCGGTATTTGGCGGAAACCAAGCTCATGCCCCAATACCCGGTCAATCATCCGATTTTTATGCACCAGGCGATGCAAGAAACATATGGGGTAGTTCAGCTCCTAAAAAAAGAAAAAAACACTTAACTAAAAAGAAAAGACTTAAAAAACGTAAGTCTCCGTTAATCCGTAGAACATTTCCGAGTGGATTATAAGTAGATTGCATGGATCTAGGCCATTGGACTACAAATGAAGCTTTCAACAACAATATTCTGCCTTACGGTTTTATTTATCGTATTACAAACTTGGTCAGTGGTAAGGTCTATTTCGGTAAAAAGCAGATTAAAAGCGTTAAAAAACTTAAACCTCTCAAAGGAAGAAAAAACAAAAGACACTTCGACATAGAGACAGACTGGAAAACTTACACTTCATCATCTAATGATGTAAACGAAGATATAGTTAAGCTTGGTAAAGATAAATTTGCATTTGAAATATTAAGATTCTGTGAAAGCAAATTTGAATTAGCTTATTATGAAGCTAAAATACAATTTGAACATGATGTATTGCTCAAAAAAGGGTTTTATAACGGTATAATAAATTGCCGAATTGGTAGAGCGCCAGATGCGTTATTAAAAAAGCTTGCACTAGAGGAAAGTAAAGCTACAATTAACAATAATGCAAATACTAGCACTCAAGTACAACCTTTATCTGGTTAATTTCGCTGAAATTGAATCAGAAGTACAGGCTCTGTTCCGTGCTGAGTTATTAAAATACAATATATTGACTTACGATAGCTTACCCAGAAAAGACTATCTTAAGCTTATACATTATTTTACATTATCTACACTTTTTAAAGAATATGCCAAATTAGAACATAAAAAGAACACTATATTCTGGATTAACAAAGCAGAGTGTACACCGGATATATTAACTTTTATAAAAGAAATAAAAAAGTGTTTCCCAATACTACTTTATGTTACTAGCAAACCATATAAAACTATAGTAACTGATAAAAATACCGCGGAATACACAGAGATAACTACCGAGCTCAAGGAGTTTCGTTATTCGATTGATTACAGCAAGTACAGTTTTAATAAAATTAAACGTTTCTGCGCAAAATACGAGCTAGACGGATTACTAACAGCATTCAAACCTTAATTGGATTTTTTCCTTATATTATATAATATATAGTGAGCGCAGCGAACTTGTTAAAAAGGTCTGCAAGACTGAGACGAAGGAGCTATGCTCCTGAGTCCCTACTTTAACTTATAATTCATTATAAGTGGTACTCTCCTTAAACCGACGACACTTTATATTACTTTATTGCCGATAAAAATCAAGTGCAAATATACAAAAAAGTAGTAAATATTTGTACCATGGACGCTATTTTAAGCAAAGTTAAGAGCAAAAGTAAATTTTTAATGGCTTTAGAAGCCGCATTAAAAGAAGACGGTATTACACCGACTTCTCCTACCACAGGCAGCACAACCGGGGCTATTACTACTGACCCTAACTCTGCTACAAAAGCTGCTACTACTGCAGCAACTGCACAACAAGCTTCTGGTCAACAAAATGCGGCTGCCATTAAGGCTGCAAATGCTGCTTTATTAGCTGCTGTTAAAGCTCACCCAGAACTTAACGGAGATATTACTAAGCTTTCGAATCCTGATTTTCTCAAGACATTAAATACCACAACAACTCAATAATGAGAAAATTTGATACAATTGCGAACGGTATATTCCGTACTCTATTAGAGGCTCCGGTTCCTGGCGCAGCACCTGCCCCTCAAGCTGCAGCTGGAGCACCTCCTATTGATACGTTACCACAAAATGGTGGGCCTGTACCTGCACCAGCAGCAACACCTACTGCAGCAGATCGTTCTCCAACTGAAATTAAGAACTGGGAGACTCAAATTTTAGACACTGCTAAAGATGCTGTTATGGCAGTACGTAGTAATCCTAATATATTAGATGAACAGATGGTTAAAATCTTAACCACACCAGTTACTACGCAAAATAAAGACCAAGTTATGGATGTTCTTACAAGATTGTCTGGTCAATCTTGAGATAGATATCTGTTTGCAAAGGCCTGATTGCGGTCTGTCATTTCTTTACCGTTAACGTGACGTATATACTGTGCACGTACTAAATTATCGTTACCTGTAACTACACCCTGTAGAAACTTTGGAAACTTTGCTAATACCCCATTAAAAGCAAAATCTGTTAGCATTTCTTTTTTGTTATTATCTAAACGTTCCCAAGAACCAGGACCATAAGCTTTATTTGTAATAAGTTTAGCTCTTTCTGCAGCTGATAGTATATCTTTTTTGAGTAAATCTAACGCTTGGGCATCCGTTATACCATGAGAAAAATTCTCTCCAGAATGTAATTTATGCCCGTAAGCAATAGTGTCTGTACCGCCTTCTACACTCTTATGCGGATACCATTTATTATTATGATAACCTGCTTTAACACTGTTTTCAACTCCCTTTATATAATTGATAAAATCGTTTGATAGCTGGAACTGGCTATTGTGGTATTGCTGGTAAGAAATTATAGCAGGCGGCTGTGTGGGAAAATGTATTGGAGGGGGTAAATCCACAGCTTCTTTAATATTTAGACTTTTTTTATTGCCAGCCATGTTAATATTTATAATAAATGTAAATAAATGTGTGATAGTAAAATATAAAAACAAAAAATATAGTAGTGAAAACCTACCTATTTTTTTATATTTTAACTCAACTGAGGCAAAGAGAATTTTCATTAATGACCTTGCCAATTACAATATTCTCAATCAATTTGTACATTTTACCAGTATAGATTTTGCATTGCTTGGTAATACTGCAGTAAAAAGCAAAAGAGCCAAGCTTTATATAAGTTTGGATAGTATAGAAGAAAAGAAACATATACAGAGATACCTATTTAATTCGGATGATGAAAGTAATGCTGTTATATCTACCCCGCCGGATATCAGGCCACGTATACTAGAAGAATGGATACGCAGACATTTAAGTGAAGAAATAAGTTGAATTTTATTTTTACCTCTATACTATAAGGTATGGGTAAATTTACATCAACTAAAGTCATACCATTAGGTAGTGCTGCATTTAGACAGCCATTTGCAAGAAGTCACTGCAAATTTATACACGGTTATCGCTTACAAGCTAAGTTTTGGTTTTCATGTGATATATTAGACAGTAATAACTGGGTAGTAGATTTCGGTTCACTGAAAGAACTTAAAACCAAGCTAGAAGAAACGTTTGATCACAAGACTATTATTTCTTCTAAAGACCCAGAAGTAGAAACATTTAAGATGCTAGCAGACAAGCGTATTGTTGAGCTTGTTATTATGGAAGATGGGGTCGGTATTGAGAGGTTTGCTGAATTTTGCTATAATATGGCAAACGACTATGTTGATGATCTTACAGACGGTCGTTGCTGGTGCACTAAAGTAGAAGTTTGGGAGCACGAAGGAAATAGTGCAATTTATAAAGCATAATATATAATACCTTTATGTTTAATATTGATCCTAATACAACTTTATTCATTTCAGACGATTTCGTATTCTATACATTAGAAGGTGAAGGCCGCTATATTGGTTACCCTTCAGTGTTTATGAGAATGGCTATGTGTAACTTAACCTGTATTGGTTTTAAGAGTGAAGACTCTCCAAACGGTTGCGATAGTTATGTTAGCTGGTCTAAGAAGAATAAGATGACGTTCGAAGAAGTGGCACAATTGTTTGAAAAGAATGATTACCATGAACGTTTAAAAGAAGGTGCATTACTTAAATTGACAGGTGGTGAACCTTTTATTCAGCAAAAGAATTTATTATTGTTTGTTAAGTTTATTAGAGATCGCTGGGGTTTTGCTAACTATAGCAGAACACTTACCACTGATGATATTGGCAAACCTAGATTGCATATTGACTTCGAAACTAATGGTACTATTATGCCAGATAACGAATGGTCTCGTATAGGTGTGCATGTAACGTATACTACTTCTCCTAAGCTGTCTACAAACGGAGACCCTGCTGATAAACGTTATAAACCAGAAGTATTACGTTATTTGGCTATACATGATGCTTGTTTTAAGTTCGTAGCTAAACAAGAATCAGACTTAACTGAAGTGTTAGAGAACTATCTTAACAATCCTGACATTGGTTTACCTTCACAACAAGTATGGATTATGCCTATGTGTGGTAGTCGTAAAGAACTATTAGAGGTAGGACCTGTAGTAGCTGAACTCTGTAAGAAATATAATTTTAAATTCTCGAACAGAATGCACCTGCAGGTCTGGGATCGCGCACTCAAGGTTTAATATATGAACGACATTCCTGATCCTAAAAAACATAAAAACATTAGTATTATCAAAAGCATTATTCGTATTATTGCGGGTACATGTCTTTGCTTCGGTGCTCTCTGGGTTACCGGTATATTACTAATCGTAGCAGAAATACTCGGTATTATTGAAGAAATGGTATAATATATGAAACAAGAAATAAAATTCACATATACGTTAGAGCATACTAATGACGATATTAATGTCAGTGTGCCTCGTAAGATTGAAATTATATTTGACGGTCAAGCCGACTTAGAGGAACTAACAGAGCAGTTTAACGCTTTTGTTAAAGCTATAGGTTACAACCCACCTCACAATTGTGTACTTGATTGGGTAGATGTGGAAACCGGTCAACCACCTGAAGATGATGAATGAGGTTGCTAATATTAATGTAAAGCGTAAATTTTAATAAATGAGCCACTCCAAACTTAGTAAAATAGGTGTTATCGGTACTCAATGTATCGGTAAGACTACTTTGATAGAAGACATGCTACTCCAGTGGCCTCAACTATCTAGACCAGAAAAAACGTACCGCGATATTATTAAAGAGAAGAAACTTCCTGTTAATAAAAAAGGTACTAAAGCCTCTCAACAAGAAATACTCAATTTTCTAGTTGATGAAGCAATGGCAAATTACGGCAAGAAGAAAATGATATTTGATCGTACACCTATCGATAATCTAGTATACTCGTTATGGCTTTTCGACAAAGGCTTAGGAGACATTGATGAAGAGTTTATTGATAAAACTGTTATACAAGTAAAACAAGCAGTTAAATCTTATTCAGTTATATTCTACATACCTCTTTGCAAAGAAAATGACGTACTTCTTCAAACTAAAGAGAATAGAGATATTGATCCTATTTATCGCGGAGAAATAGCTGTACTATTTGATTCAATTTTTGAGGCATGGAAAAGTGGTAGATCTCGCTTTTTTGACAATGATGATACACCGCCTATTATCCCTGTTTACGGAAATCCATTAGAGCGTATCGCTATTATGAACATGTATATTAATAACGATTGTGAATTCTTTGGAGAAGAGGATTCATTAATTGCTAAAGATATCTCAGAACAACAACTACTTGCAGATCAACTAGGTATAACGGATAAAAAACAGTTTAAATTATAGTAAGTATTATATCTTATGAAATTTGATGATGCTATTAACTATATTGCTGAAAACACTCTCGATTTAGAGATGGCTAAGCCAAAAAACCCTGAAATCGAAAAACTCGTTGCTCAGGGCATGCCTTATTGGAAAGCCCGTCAAATGGTTAATAAGGGTGGAGCACCAAAAGCAGCAACACCTACTGTACCATCTACTGAGCCTGCAGGTACAAAATATAAAGAGCTTCCTGACACATTAAGAACAAAGGATGCAGTAGCAACTTATCTACAGCATAACCCTGAAGCTTCAGAAGATGAAATTATTGCTGGTATTGCTTCACAGGATAGTGAAGAAACACCTCTTAATCTTGACCCCGAAGTTGTAAAATCGGCGATTGCTGATGTACGTGGCGGTGGAGATGTAGAAGCAGAACCTGATCCAGAAGCTTTACGTAAACAAGAACTTGCTGCAAAGTATGATCGGGTACGTCAAGCGCTTTATAAAATGCACGGTTTTAAGTCAAAAGGACGTCCTGGTAGAAAAGCTGTTTCAGATGAACCTGAAGACGAACCAGAGCCTAGTGAAATTATCGGTGGTACAGGCAGTCAAAACCCTAACGATTACGAGTACAAAGATCCTACGGAGTTGTAAGATACTTTTCGGTAAGAACAACAAATTTCATACCTTTTTTAGCCGCGTAATCACTCGCGGCTTTCCATTTGCACCGATTCTTGTGATACATTAAATGTTCATACAAGACCGTGCTTTGTTTCTTTTTATTTGATTGTACAGGTGGCTGCGTTTGAGAAAAAGGCTTGAGTTCGATCAAATATTTTTGTGTGGTGCCGTCTTTTTCCTTGATAGCCGCAACTAAGTCTACATAATAGTTGTGTACTTTATGATCAACGTCGTTATAATAAGGAATAACTATGCCTTCACTAGCCCAAGCAGTAACATTAGGGTTTTTATCAAAAAACAAAAAGAAATCTCTCTCTAATGCAGACCTGTATACAGGGTTAGTATTACCTATGTATTTATTTCTATTTATAGGTGTATAAATTCCTTGTATCCATTTGCTATTTTTAGGGTACCCCATATACTATATTTACTTTATGATTATTTCACAGAATTTTGTAATACAGACGTTTTTTCAGTATTCGAAACGTCCAATGTACAAAAAGACTACTAATACTTACACTGGAGAGTGTCCGTATTGTCATGAAGGTAAAAGTGCTGGTAAGAAACGTAGATTCTTTTATATTCCAGAAGATGATCACTTGTATTGTCATAACTGTAATGAAAGTAGAAACGGATTAGATTTCGTAAAAGACATGACAGGGTTGCCGCTTAATGAAATTCTTGCACAAGCAGGGTCTCATGCGGATACAGTAGAAGATGTTATTAAAAAGTCTAGTTTTTATAAAAAGGTTAACCCTAATCCACTACCCTACGATAGTATAAATTTATTTGATAGTAATCAGGTATCGTTTTATAAAGAGAATAAGGTAGTTAAGGATGCTCTTGAGTTTATTAAGAATAGAAGACTAGATACTGCTGTAAATAAACCTAAAACGTTATGGATTAGCTTAACTGATGTTTTACATAAAAATAGGGTAGTGTTTCCGTTCTATAATTCAGATGGAAAAATTACCACTTATCAATCTAGAGCTTTATACAAAGAAGATGAAGATAAGGCCAAATATCTTACTAAAACAAATAGTGAAAAGGGTGTATTTAACTTAGATAAAGTATCTTCAGACATAGAGTATATTTTCTTACAAGAAGGACCTATTGATGCTATGTTTTTACGCAATAGTGTAGCTTTAGCTGGTATACACCCTACAGATGAACAATTAGAAATGATACGTAAGACATGTCCTATGCATGAATTAGTATACGTATTAGACAATCAATGGATTGATAGTACTTCTTATAAAGTTACTAAAGAATTACTAGATAGTGGAGAGTCAGTATTTATTTGGCCTAAAGAATACAATCAGTATAAAGATTTAAACGAACTTTGTATTAAGCAAAAAAAAGATGAAGTGCAGCACATTAATATTTTACAAAATACCTTTAAAGGTATGAGAGGTTTAATACAGTACTCACAAATTAAATGCAGACAAAATTAATAGCAGTTACACAACCAAGACAGTTAACAGATACAGCACCAGGTGCATGGGCAAAAGAACTAACACCGGAGCAGTTTATTGTTTATATTGCACGAGTGAGCAACCCTGCGAATCAGTTAAATACTGAAACAGGGCCTAAGCTATTAAAATATCTTATTAATCATAAACATTGGAGTCCTTTTGAGCATGTGTCGTGTACATTTCAAATTACTACGTCTCGTGCTATAGCAGCTCAAATACTAAGACATCGCTCGTTTACTTTTCAGGAGTTTAGCCAACGCTATGCAGAAATAGCTGAACTAGAATCTATTGAATGGAGAGAGCAAGGTAAAACAAATAGACAAGTAGGAGATAAACCAGTTATACTTGATGCTGCATTACAATTACAGGTATCAACAGCACAAAAACAAAGCTATGATGCTTATCAAGCGCTTATTAAGGCGGGCATTGCAAAAGAGAGTGCTCGTATGATATTACCTCTTAATACACAGACTACTATCTATATGTCTGGTACTTTACGTAGTTGGATTCATTATCTTGAATTACGCTGCGAAGAAGGCACACAAAAAGAGCACAGACTTATAGCTCTAGACATAAAAAAACGTCTCGAAGAAGAGTTCCCGGAGACGTTTAAAGTAATTAACGGGTTGTAATTTTGCTTGTTGCGTCGTGAATCTTTTTACCAGAACTTGTAACAACTGTCTTAAATAGTTCTGCTAAACCACGTAAATTTTCAGCTAACTTAGTAATACGTTTTTCTTCACGGCGAACAATACCTTTAAAGGGAATAGAGTTACGCATTTCTAATGCATTAATTTGAGCGTTTAAACTATTTTCATCAGCACCATTAATGAATGTTGCCATGTCATCAAGTTTTTTAATCCATTCACGAGCTTTAGCAACGCCTTCTGTATCTAATTTTAATGAGGGGTTTGAAGCAGCATCAAATGCTTTTGGGTCTGTTTTAGGATCTAAAGATTTTGTCCAAGCTTGCTCATCATCTGATGGAGCTTTAGGTGCAGGGGCTGGAGCTGGTGGAGGTGGAGTAGCTGGTTTAGCTTCTAACCCCATTGCGAGATGCTCCTTGATAGTTTCTTTTTGTACGTTCTTTGCAAATTGTGCCATATGCTTTACATGCGAGTTTTTGCTATGTAATGCCTTGCTTAATTTAGCAGCAGGAATTTTTTCTCCTTGTGGTACATGTAAAGCTTTATGAAGACCGCCCTTTTTGACATGAGCATGTTGTATCCACTTTTTATCGTTTTCTTTTTTTATTTCTCCTGTATCGTGCCCGTGAATTTTGATTTCCTGGCCTTTTGGCGTGTTCTGTACAGCTTGGCCGAACGCATTACCTTCGTCTTCAATTTGTTTTTTCTTTTCTTTAACAGGAAAAGTCTTATTGCCCAGTTTAAATGAATCTTTACCAGCTTTCTTTGCTTCAATGTCCTTTAAATGCATAATGCCGGGATTACTCTCTTTATCTAAGGATTCAATAAATGCATCTTGGAACAAATTCTTCATATACATTATTTACTACTTTCTCATTGAATTTCTATAAAGTTATACTATTATAAACATATGTCAAAAGCATTAGTCATATTATCAGGCGGAATGGACAGCTCTATATTACTTCATTATGTAACTAAGAAGCTTAATTACGATGAAGTTTATGCTATTACGTTCAATTACGGACAGCGGATTATTCGAGAAATCGATTGTGCAAAGTATCAGGTAGATGCTTGTAAGGTTAAAGAGCATAAGATTGTAGATATGGATTTCTTTAGAGATATATCCACTATGTCTGCTCTTACTAATACCAACTTAAATATACCAAAAGCTAAAGATGATATCGGTAATGCACAACCCTTAAGTTATGTTCCTTTTAGAAATTTACTTCTACTTACAACGGCTGCTGGTTGGGCTGAATCTGTTGGGGCTTCAGACCTGTTTTACGGTGCAGTACAAACTGACGACTTCTCAGGTTACTGGGACTGTACGTCGTTGTTCCTTAATAAAGTTAACGAACTATACGGTCTTAACCGTAAAAACGTTATTAAGGTTAATGCACCTTTTATGCAATTCTCTAAAGAAGAGGTTGTTGCAGAAGGTATTGAGTTAGGTATTAATTTTAAACAAACACACACCTGTTACGAAGGTAAAGAGATAGCGTGTGGTGAGTGTGTATCATGTTCAGCAAGATTAAAAGCTTTTATAGATAATAAAATAATTGACCCGATACCTTATGCAAAAGAGGTACCTTGGTCTAAATACGATTGTAAACCTTATACTAAATCAACATATGTGCGGAATAGCGGGCAGCAATAATAAAGACAAAGCTTTTAGTTTATACAAAGATAACCTAGCTAGAGGTTACTATAGCTCCGGTGTATTGGTGCTTGATTCTAACAATCAATATCGAGTGAATAAGACTGAAGGTGTTTTCAAGGAGCCTGTAGACTGTTTCAACCCACCAGGTATAGATACACACGGTCGTTATTTCTTGTATCATTCTCGAGGACCAACAGTAGAAACAAAATCGTTTGAGCCAGGAGACAATCACCCATTCACTTATGGAGACTGGATAGTTGCTCATAACGGTATTATTAGTAATTTTGAGAGTTTATGTAAAGAGTATTTTCCTGACGAAGATTTTACCGGTAGAACAGATAGTTGTATTATACCTCGTATGTTAGAAGTTAAAGGCCAGGTGTCAGAAGCTATGGAAGTACTTAAAGGCACGTTTGCTATATGGGCTTTTAATAATAAAACCAATAAAACGTATCTAGCTAGAAGCGCAAGTACGTTATTTGCAAATCCAGTTTCCGGTTGTTTCTCTTCTACTGAATTTAAAGGTAGTGAAGCTTTAAAAGAAGGTATTGTATACGAGATACAGAATTATAATAGTATAGTATCAGCTGGAAGATTTAAACACAAGTCTCCATACTTTATATTCTAAATATATGTATGCCTTCTCGCAAAACACCTGAAAGAAATACCGCTATAGACTATATTAATAGGGATATAGTCAACGTTAAAGAAGATCTTGCTAATATAAGCAAAATTGTTCGGGATGGTAATGGTCACCCAAGTTTAATGCAACAGGTTGCAACTCTTAATAATGACATTATACATTTAAGAGCTGAAATGGATAGCCGTTTTAATGAGACACGGGACTTAATGGAAGTATACCATAACGAAATATACACTGCTGTGAATAAGTGCGATGCAAAACATCAAAAACAACAAGGTTTACATTGGCATATGCAAACAGCTATTTGGGTTGCATTAATAAGTAGTGTTACCAGTCTTTTAATACATTTTTTCGGGAAATAGTAGTAGATTTATTTTTATAAACCTTTATACTGTAAGCACTATATGAAAGGCTTACAGTTAAATACAGAAGAGAGACAACTGCTTGTAGAATCGTTATTGTTTACAGCTCATTGTGATGTGTGTTCAGACCATACCGTCACGCACCGTAAACGTATTTTAGAGTTAGCAGAAAAAATTAACGATAAAAATAATAAACTACATAACATTTATCTGTATGACACTGGTGTTGCTGAAGAAACTACAGCAGCTGAATTAACTCGTAAGTTTCCTAACATTCCTATAGAAACTGTTATACAAGACTAATGAAAGTATACATCGGTTTTTGTTCTACTGCTTCTTCTTATTCTAATCTTAAGGAAAGAAGCAAGTATACTATTGTTAACAGTGAAAGCTTAGAAGTAGTTACCACTGTAAACGGGGTTTTTAACAATAAAACCGCTATAGCTAAAATTTACAATTCTTTTATTGACACTTATAAAGATGTAGATTGTATTTTAGTTTTAGCTCACGATGATGTTGTTATAACTGATAAGAACTGGTTAAGCAAACTACAACAAGCCTTTGAAAAGTATGATATTGTAGGATTGGCAGGGGGTGTTAACCCTATTATACAGCCACCGGTACTGTGGCATATAATGTGCAGTAAAGAAAACTTAAAAGGCAGTGTACATCATGTAAATTTTAGCAACAATAGTATATTTAACACTCATTTCGGTAAAAACGGTAGAGTGGCTCTGTTAGATGGCTTATTTTTAGCTTTTAACCCTAAAAAAATACACGAAGCTGGTGTGAGGTTTGATGAAACTTGCCCCGCTAAGTTCCATTTTTATGATTTAGATTTTAGCTTACAATGCAATAAAGCTAAACTAAGGTTAGGTACAACTAACATCAACGTAATACACTCTTCGCCTGGTTTAGAGAGCTTTACAAGCGAGTTTAATTTAGGTCAAGATTGGTTTATTAACAAAGCAAGGACTGGACAATATTAATTTTTATAATACAATACTACTATGATTATTACAGATCAAAAAATATATAACGGCGATTTTATTCACAAGCGTTTTGCTTATAAGTATTTTAGAGACAAGACTCTGGCGGTGGGTAATATTGTTAGCTATGTAGCTCCTGTGGAAGTTACATTAAACCTTATTGATTTAGAAGATTCATTAGAAAAAGACTATATCTATAGCGATTCTATGATTAACTTCTGTTGGGAAATACCTAATTTAGACCCATTCGGTGCAGTATGTTTTCAGCGACTATTCAATACAGCGATTGCTAATATTTTACATACATATATTAAAAAGCCTATCGAAATGAAAGGTGATGACTTAATTGTACACGGAGAATTTACTCAGGGTGGTATTGTTCAGCAAAAAGGTAAAGCTTCAGTCAGTATTACATACTCTAAGGATAATGTAGCTATTGGACATACTGGTATTAATATTACAGCCGGTAAACAAGCTCCTGCTTTTGCGTATAGTACTAATCTTTCGCCTGCAGATGCAGAGAAATTCCAGTTACAAGTACATCAACAATTTTATCAAATGGTAGATAATATTTTTGTTGCTACTTCTAAGGTAATTGTTTAATGTTCGATCAATTAAACAGCTTATTGTATAAACAAAAAGTAGGCGTAGATACGGATAATATTAACGAGAACAAGGAATTTCAACCATTTCTTATTCAACGTTGGTGTACGATGTATTCTACGTCTATTACTACTATTTTAAATGAAACTACCAATAGATATTGGAACGTTTATGAGAATAATAGTGATTGGTATGCAGCATTAGATACTATTATACCAAAATGTAAATTTAAGCGTTTATCTTACATAAAAAAAACTAAAAAAGAGACTGTAAAAAAGAACACTGCAAATATCACAAAGATTGCCAACAACCTTGAAATCTCTAGTAGAGAAGTAAATCTGTATATAGAGCAATTTAATTTAAAAATACCAAATGAAGAAAAATCTAACACATAAAATCGAAAGAGACTTAAAAGCACAAGGTCTAAACGCTGAAGACCGTGAAAAAGCTCTAAAAGCTAATGAAGACATCGAAACAGATAATGTTAGAGGTATGGTACAGCTTGATGATTATCTAGGTTCTGATCTTAACCTTTCAGACTGGCATTTAGATACTCTTTTAGATGATATTATGATGTGTCAATTTGCAGATTGTAATGATGATAACACGGCAGTTTTAAGAGAGGGTATTTTCGTACCGGTCAACATGGTACAGTCTGCTTGGCGTGTAGCTAAGGTTGTTATCGCTGGACCTCGTTGTAAAACCAAGGTAGGAGAATATGTTATTTTTCCAAGTAACTTTGGCATTAAATGCGCAAAGATGAATGGGTTAAAAAACATAGTGTTTCTCAACGAACAACGTATCTTTGGCCGTGCCAAACCCGCTAAGTAATATGTATGACCCAAAGCGCTCT
>Ga0316218_1001652_pt1 | contig 23246 bp, 21 predicted proteins | sample TBH18003metaG_FD_203634 | JGI IMG/M metagenome (GOLD analysis project Ga0316218, IMG submission 203634) | Freshwater microbial communities from Trout Bog Lake, Wisconsin, USA - TBH18003 | ecosystem: Environmental > Aquatic > Freshwater > Lake > Hypolimnion/Profundal zone | place: USA: Wisconsin...
ACTCTGGGTAAGCACCTGGATTGTGACGTCGTCAGGAATCAGGTGGTTCTCAATGATGTGGCGAACGAAGTCGAAGTCAGGCTGTGAAGCGGAGGGGAAGCCAACTTCGATTTCCTTAAAGCCCATCTCCACCAGGTGCAGGAACATCTTTTCCTTGCGCTCGGGGTCCATGGGGTCGATGAGGGCCTGGTTGCCGTCGCGGAGGTCAACGCTGCACCAGCGAGGTGCCTTAGTAAGTCGGTTGTTAGGCCAGGTTCGGTCGGGCAGATCAACAGGCACCGTAGCGCGGTACTTGTGGAAGGCCATGGGGCTCTTCATTTGAGGGTTCTTTTCCATGGTGCTCCTTTCCTATTCCTAGGCCGATGAGAGAACAAAAAACCCCCGCAAAGCGGGGGCAGGGGCGAGCCGGAACCCGCCCTAACTAAGAAGCAGTTCACTCGCTCGACGCGTCATGGATTTATTCTACCCCTGTTTAGTGAATTGGCAATAGGACGACGCCGCTATCGTTACCAGCGTGGGTCTCTTTAAATCTCTCAGCAAGCTTCTCGTTCTGTTCGTTCTCGCCGCGGTAGTGGCTGGAGTGGTTGGTCTCGTGAAGAGCGGCAAGAAGAAGCCAGCGATTTCCTATGATCGCTGGCCTGAAGTTCCACGCAATCCAGCGGCTTAATCCGCACTCACTCAAGGGGGAATCATGGCAGAAATGCAATACCGTCGTCTCGGACGCTCAGGCCTACAGGTCAGCGTGCTGTCATTTGGTAGTTGGGTCACCTTCGCCAACGCCAACCAGATCGAAACCGCCAAGCAGGCTGCTGAGTGCCTGTCGGCCGCCAAGGAAGCTGGCGTCAACTTCTTCGACAATGCCGAGGGCTACGCCGCCGGTGAGTCCGAGCGCGTCATGGGTGCCGCATTCCGTGAACTCGGTTGGAAGCGTCACGAGTACGTTGTCTCGACCAAGTTGTTCTGGGGACTGCACAACATCCCCAACATGAAGAACACGCTTAACCGCAAGTACCTCTCACAGGCCATTGATGGCTCGCTCGAGCGCTTCGGCCTCGACTTCGTGGACCTCGTGTTCTGCCACCGTCCCGACCGCAATACCCCTATTGAAGAGACTGTCTGGGCCATGAGCGACATGATCACGCAGGGCAAGGCTCTCTACTGGGGAACCTCCGAGTGGTCAGCCGACGAGATTCGTGCTGCCTACGACATTGCCGACCGTCACCACCTGCACAAGCCAGTGATGGAACAGCCTCAGTACAACATCCTGTGGCGCGACCGGGTGGAGAAGGAATACGCCCGCCTCTACGAAGACATTGGACTGGGCACCACGATCTGGTCACCACTCTCGTCGGGCCTGTTGACCGGAAAGTACCTGAACGGCATTCCCGAAGGTTCCCGTGCAACTTTGCCAGGCTACGAATGGCTGAAGGACTCACTCACCAATCCCGAGCGCAACAAGAAGGTTGCGGACCTCAAGGTGATCGCCGATGAACTCGGTATCAGCTTGACGCAGTTGGCGCTCGCTTGGTGTGTGAAGAACCCGAACGTTTCAACCGTCATCACTGGTGCATCATCAGCCGAGCAGGTTCGCGAGAACATGACTGCTCTTGACGCTCTGCCACTGCTGACCAAGGAAGTCATGGACCGAATCGACCTCATCAGCTTGTTCTAGTACTCAATCGTCTTTCCAACGAAACCCTCGATGGCCTCACGGCTGTCGAGGGTTTTGTGGTTTCAGGAGGCCAATACAGCGGCGTTGCGCAACTGATATGATATTTCATATCGTCAAGGAGCACTATGAGGGCATCGTCTTTGCTTAGGAGCGTTCGTCGCTCACTGGCCCTTTCGCAGCGAGAAGTGGCTGCGCGCGCTGGCGTTTCCCAGCCGTTCTACGCCGACATTGAACGCGGTGCCCATGACACTGGCACCGAGACGCTTGAGCGCATTCTCGCTTCGAGCGGGCACCGCCTGTTCGTCATACCAACAACCGCACACTCGGCAGCCGAATGGGCTGACTACATCTTTCAGGAATTGCGCGGAAATCGTCGCTCCCAAGAAGTTGCCTTTCGTGCGCTGATTGGGCTTAATGACGATCTACGCAGGGCAACCCCCGCACTACGTGTCGTTATAACTCTCGCGGTGCCACCACTGTGCGGTGACGCACACTTCGATGCCGCCGTCGCCGCACTCTGTGAGTACCGCCTCTCTGAGGTCGCCATGCCCCTCCCCGAGTGGATCAATGAACCTACTCGAACGTTAGAACACCCTTGGACGGTCACCCCCTACGCGGCAGCCAACGAAGTCCATCCAATTTTTCGACGCCATGGCGTGATCCTCGCCACCTCTGAATTGCAGAGCGTCTAATGCTCTTTTCCAGGACGGACGTCGAAGAAGCTCTGCAGCTGCTCGCAACAGAACTGGTGAGAGCAAACATCAGTGTCAACATCAACGTTGTCGGTAGTGCTGCGGTGATGTTTCTCATCAATCGTGAGGGCCTCACTATTGACATTGACGTCTATCACTCGAAAGTGGACCAAGTTACCCAGATAGTGAAGAACATTGCCCTCGAAAGGAATTGGCCTGAGGACTGGTGCAATGACGGCGTGAAGATGTTCGTCAGTCACTACGACACGCCTTCCGACTGGGAACTTCGCGTTGCTGTCGGTGGCGTTCAGATCTTCACCGCCCAGCAGGAACTCATGCTCGCGATGAAGCTGCTCTCGGGACGTGGCCAACGCGATCAGCGAGACATCGAACAGCTTCTGCAGGTGTGCAACATTCACTCAGTGTCAGCCGCCCAACGACTCTTCGACCATTACTACCCCACTGAGGTCATTGCGCCAAAGGCTCTGGCGTATCTAACCGACACTTTCACTTCTTAACGCTCGAGCGACTTCTCGATCAGTTGCAATGTGTGTAAATCAATGCGCGACTCGAGGGCATTGAGTTCTTGGTCGAGTGTTACGTCGAGTCCCTTTTGAGCATGGCTTTCACTCTTTGCTTGAGCCACCGCCGCCCTCGCTTGGGTGACCGTTCGAATCGCACGACGACGACGCAAGTGTCGGAGAGTGAGGTCGCTGAGGTCTTGGATTTCTTCGTAGTTCTCAGTTTCTTGGCGAGCCCGGTCAGTGAGTTGACGAGGGCGAAGCGACGGGGCGTGGAGCCAGAAGAAATAGTCAATGACAAACACAATGGCTGCGCCTAGGGCGGTGTCAAGAATTCGAGGTCCAAAGAGATTCTGATCGGGTCCCAGAAGGCTTACAAACACGAAAATGATTGGCGTAAAAAACACCATGGTGAGAGCGTGGCTTCGCTCTTTGGCCCACGGCACCGCCCACGCCATCAGAAAGACCAACACAATCAGTAACGAGATTTGATTGCCCGAAAGGGCCACGATGGCGGCGATGCCAACGCCAACCAGGGTTCCGACCGTACGAGAAAGTGCGCGACGAACGACAGGACCGAGGTCAGGTCTAAAAATAAAGGCCACACTCATCGGGAGCCAGTAACCGCGCGGGCCATCGATCCAGTGCGTCAGCACGGATGCTCCCGCCACGGCCACGGTCAAGATCAACGCAAAACGCAACCGGTCCGACCAAGGAAGTCGAGTCAGCGTGGAGCGAAAAGCGAGACCTGGTCGAAGGTCAGCTTGGTCGGGTGGACGAAGGGCTGACACGACGACTTTCTGATCCTCGTCCGAAGGAAGCTGCACCGTGCGTAAGTAGCGATCCGCCGACACCGCATCCTTGTAACGCAAGATGTCCGCTGCTACATCGAGGGCATCGGTAATAACCGGGTCAACGGCAATGTCTTTTGTTCGCACGAACCAGGACGTTTCGGCTACCTGCAGAGCCACAACGAGACATTGGCGCAGCGCCACAACTTCAGCGCTCTGCTTATCGAGTGGTTCAACACCCACAACTTCCTGCGCCACGTCAAGCACGCGAAGGTTCTGGACACGAGCAATGCTTGCCCTTTCCGGGTTGGTTTCCTGAAGCGACCGAGCGAGCTGACGAAACGCGTGAGCGATAGTGGCCCTCTGGTCAACGGTGCGACTGCGACGGTCAGTGATGCTCGCTACGAAATAGACCCAGAGTGCTCCCGCCCCAATACAGACACCCGACTGCCACTCGCGGCCAGTGAAGCCCAGTCCTTCACCCACGATGGTGCCGAGCAGTAGGTACATGCCCTGGGTGGCGAACATGGACGCCTCAATGATGCCGGCCAGGAATGCGGTCACGGCCAGGAGAGCCACGACAGCCCAGTCGCCAGTACTGAGACGCAAGAACTCCGAGCCAATGGTAAGGCCGACGCCTCCCGCCATCGATACACCCAACAGGCGTGGTCCGCGCTGACGCCATCGGTCAGAGCCATCTTGGCTCACACCCCAGAGCGTCCCTAGAGCCACCGCAGTGGAATACGCCCGCTGATGCAGCACGATGCCCAGTACCAACGGCACCGTGAGGCAAAATGCTGCTCGAATCGAAAGTCGCGTCGACGTTGTCAGTGGACGAAAACCAGTTCGGCGCAGGAGGTCCTGCACTCTAGTTACCAGAGTCATCCCGCCACCTCATGCTTCGAGGCTATCGTTCGGCGACTAGCGCAGCGCGATGGAGTGGATGTACTTGATGCCGTCAACACTGGCGAGCTTGGTAATCACTTCGTCAGGCGTTGGTGAGCCCGTTGAAAGCACCATCAGGGCCGTGTTCGTAGCTGCGTCTGGCCCTACCGCCATTGACGAGATTGAAATGCCTGCTTCGCCGAGGGCGAGACCAACGTGACCAATCATTCCCGGACGGTCGTCGTTGCGCACAACGAGCATTGAGGAGGCTGGTGGAATTTCAATGCTGTGACCGTCAACGTTCACGATGCGTGTCTCAATGCGCGTACCAATGGACATCAAGGTCCCCGACACACTGTGACCGCCAGACTTAACGGTGATGAGGGCAATGTACTCAGGGCTCTCGGGCGACGAACTCTCGGAGAACGTGAGGTTGCGCTCACTGGCGAGTTGTGGCGCGTTGACGAAGGAAACCCCTTCAGCACCCGTAGCGAGGAGGAGGCCCTTCAGTGCGCAGAGCGTCAGAATCTTCGTGCCGGCGCCGGCGAGTTCACCCTGGTAGAGCACTTCGAGGTCAGTGGGGCTGGCGTCAGCGAGTCCGCCAACGAAGCGTCCAAGCGCTTCAGCGAGTCCCATGAACGGGCGAACAACGTTGCTTACTTCACCGGCAGCAACGTTCACCGCATAGGGGACGAAGTCGCCTGCGAGGGCAAGTTGCACTTGCTCAGCAATCGTGATGCCCGCCTTGTCCTGCGCTTCGGCGGTTGAAGCACCGAGGTGAGGCACGACGACGACTGAGGGAAGTTCGAAGAGTGGCGATTCGGTCGTTGGTTCCTTCTCAAATACGTCGAGGGCAGCGCCCTGCACGTGGCCGGACTTAATGGCTTCAGCCAAGTCGGCTTCGTTGATGATGCCACCACGAGCCACGTTCACAATACGAACGCCAGGCTTGCACTTCTTCAGTGACTCGGCGTTAAGGAGGTTGGTGGTCTCCTTGTTCTTGGGCAAGTGAATGGTGATGAAGTCTGACTGGCTGAGCAGGTTGTCAAGCGTCATGAGTTCAATACCCATGTGACGAGCACGCTCTTCAGTGATGTAGGGGTCGTACGCCACGAGGCGCATGCCAAAGGCCATAGCGCGCTGGGCAACAAGGGCACCGATCTTTCCGAGACCAATAACACCCAGCGTCTTGCCGTGGAGTTCAACGCCTTCCCACTTCGAGCGCTCCCACTTGCCCTGCTTCAGAGCGGAGTGTGCTTGGGGAATGTTGCGTGCTTGCGCCAGGATCAGCGCGAGTGTCTGCTCGGCGGCGGAGAGAATGTTTGAAACGGGAGCATTCACGACCATGACACCGAGTTCGGTGGCCTTGGTGACGTCAACGTTGTCGAGACCAATGCCGGCGCGGCCAACCACAATGAGGTCCTTCGCGGCCTCGAGGGTAGCGGCGTCAACCTGGGTGGCCGAACGAATGATGAGAGCGTGAGCCCCCTGGAGAGCCTCAATGAGTTCCGCGGGCGAGAGTCCGAGGCGGATGTCTACTTCGTGGCCGGCGTTACGGAGTTCTTGAAGACCTGAGTCAGCAATCTCTTCAGATACGAGTACACGAGCCACGGGGCTCCTTTCGTTGCGGGGAACCCAATTCTAACCTAAAAGGTCAAGAATTAACCCTTGGAGACCCAAGCATTGAATCGCTCGAGACCTTCGGCCAGGTCACTGTCGCCCAAGGCGTAGCTGAGGCGGAAGAATCCCGGCGTTCCAAAGGCCTCACCAGGAACAACAGCGACCTTCTCGTCATCGAGCAAATTGGCTGCGAGTTCTGAAGAACTGGTGGCGACCTTGCCGTTGATGCTGCGTCCAAGGAGGCCCGTCACGTTCGGGTAGCAGTAGAAGGCACCCTCGGGGGTGGCACAGGAGACGCCGTCGATTTCGTTGAGCATCTTCACCATGGTCTGGCGGCGGCGGTCAAAGGCTGTGCGCATCTCGTAGACCGCGGAGAGGTCGCCGGTGAGTGCGGCCACTGCGGCGCGCTGCGAGATGTTTGAGATGTTGGAGGTCGTCTGGCTCTGGTAGTTGATGGCGGCGTTCATAACGTCCGGGGCACCAATCATCCAGCCAATGCGCCATCCGGTCATGGCGTAGGTCTTCGCCACACCGTTTACGACTACCCAGCGGTCTCCCAACTCGGGAGCAACGACGGGCATTGAAACGTTCTTAGCGTCACCGTAAACGAGGTGTTCGTAAATCTCGTCACACATCACCCAGATGTTGTGTTCAGCGGCCCAACGACCAATGGCAATAACGTCTTCCGGTGTTGACACCGCACCCGTTGGGTTCGATGGCGAAACAAAGACGAGCATCTTGGTCTTGGGCGTACGGGCCTTCTCAAGTTCTTCGACCGTCACACGAAAGCCGTTCGCTTCACTCGTCATCACGGGCACTGGGGTGGCCCCGGCGAGATAGACAGCCTCTGGGTACGTCGTCCAGTACGGAGCGGGAATGAGGCACTCGTCACCTGGATCGAGCAACGTCATGAAGGTCGTCGCCACGGCGTGCTTGCCACCGTTCGTAATGAGGACCTGGTTGGGTGAAATCTCGAGGCCAGTGTCGCGCTTGGTCTTGAAGGCAACTGCTTCACGCAGGTCCTGGAGACCGGCGGTAGGTGAGTACTTGTGGTTCGATGGCACTGAGCACGCGGCAATAGCGGCGTCAACAATGTGCTGAGGAGTTGGGAAGTCGGGTTCACCGGCACCGTAGCCAATAACGGGCTCACCGGCGGCTTTCAGTGCCTTGGCCTTAGCGTCCACTGCAAGCGTGGCGCTTGGAGCTAATCCGGCTAGTAGGTCACTGACTCTGGCACCCATGAGTGTCTCCGTTTCTTTGAACGCCCTAATTCTAGGAGACCGCCCGCTGCCCCTCTCTAGTTACTGGTCAGTCTGACCAAAATTCTCGCTCGTGATGAACATGAAGCAATTGTCATGAACACCCCAAGGAGGGTGGACCCAGTCTTCCCTAGACTTGAGGACATGAGCTCCCCAGACAACCTCAAGATCCCCGCCGAACTACTCCCCCGCGATGGCCGATTTGGCGCTGGCCCCTCAAAGGTTCGTGAAGAGCAGCTGACAGCACTTCTCGCTGACGGTCGCACCTATATGGGTACGTCGCACCGCCAAGCCACCGTTAAGAACAAGGTGGGTGAAGTTCGTGACGGCCTGCGTGAACTGTTCTCGCTCCCCGATGGTTACGAAGTCTTGCTCGGTAACGGTGGCACCACTGCCTTCTGGGACGCCGCAACATTCCACCTGGTTGAGAAGCAGTCGCAGCACCTCAACTTCGGTGAGTTCTCCTCAAAGTTCACCACTGCCGTGAAGGCCGCTCCGTTCCTTAACGACCCACAGGTGATTAGTTCAGAAGTGGGCACGCACCCCGTTGCAGTAACTGACGAGTCGGTCGACCTCTACGCCTTCACACACAACGAAACCTCAACCGGTGTGATGATGGACATCAAGCGCCCCGAAGGCTCCACTGGCCTGGTTGCCGTTGACGCCACGTCAGGTGCTGGTGGCCTCTACGTCGACGCCTCACAGTTCGACTGCTACTACTTCGCTCCCCAGAAGTCCTTCGCCTCTGACGGTGGTCTGTGGCTGGCCCTCTGCTCACCAGCAGCCGTTGAGCGTATTGAGAAGCTCGCTGCTTCTGACCGCTGGACGCCAGAATTCTTCAACTTGAAGACGGCCCTTGACAACTCACGCCTCAACCAGACCTACAACACACCGGCGCTCGCCACCATCCACATGTTGGCCTCCCAGATCAAGTGGTTCAACGACAACGGTGGTCTCAGCTTCTCCTCTGGTCGCTCACGTTCGTCTGCAGAAATTCTTTACACCTGGGCCGAGGCATCGGACTTCGCAACACCATTCGTGGCGAACCCCGCCGAGCGCAGCAACGTCATTGGCACCATTGACTTCCGCGAGGACATCAGCGCCGACACCATCGCCAAGGTGCTCCGCGCCAACGGCGTGGTCGACACCGAGCCCTACCGCAAGCTCGGTCGCAACCAACTGCGCATTGCGATGTTCCCCTCGATTGACCCGGAAGACATCGCCAGTCTCTGTGCGTCGATTAACTGGATCGTCGGCAACCTCTAAGTAGCAAGAGGGCTGGCTCTCAGAGTGGGCGCACTTCAGGGCACTCGGAGGGCGATTCCTCCTAGTGTTCCTTTATGGACGAAAACCTCCCAGCCCGACGCGTTCTGGTTACCGGTGCCTCGGGGTACGTAGGAGGCCGACTCGTTCCTCGCCTGCTCGAAGAAGGCAACAAGGTGCGCTGTCTCGCGCGAACACCCGGCAAACTCTCCTCCGCTCCGTGGAGTGGCGAGGTTGAAGTCGTCAAGGGTTCCGTCGAAGGCCACTTGGAACAGGCCCTCAAGGACATTGATGTTGCGGTGTATCTGGTCCACGGGATTGGTGACTCCAGCGACTGGGCCGCCAAAGAAGTACGTGACGCCATCAACTTCCGACGTTCGTGTGAACAAGCCGGCGTCAAGCGCATTGTGTACCTCGGTGGCATGGGAAGTGACGATGACTCCCTGAGTGTCCACTTGACCAGCCGTCAAGGCGTTGGCCGTGCACTGGCTGATGGCCCCATTCCGGTAACGGAACTGCGGGCCGCCGTGATCATTGGATCTGGCTCAGCAAGTTTCGAAATGCTCCGGTACCTAACTGAAGTACTCCCGGTCATGGTGACCCCGAAGTGGGTCAGCACGAAGTCACAACCAATTGCGATTTCTGATGTGCTGGACTACTTGGCCAAAGTGATTAACGCCCCCGAAGCACTTCCCGGGGTCTACGAAATCGGCGGCCCCGATGTCATTTCGTACGCAGAAATGATGGCCATGTACGCCGAGGAAGCTGGTCTGAAGCGTCGTCGACTTATTCCCGTCCCTTTGCTGACACCCCGCTTGTCATCACACTGGGTAGGTCTCGTAACGCCAGTGCCCGCGAGCCTCGCGAAACCTCTTGTCGAGAGTTTGGTGAATGAAGTAGTGGTGCACGGAACGGCGACCGTCGACACGCTTGGTGCACCAAAGCGCACCGTGCGAGAGGCAATCTCTCTGGCGCTCGGGCGCACCACGTCGAATCAAGTGCCAACATCATTCACCGACGCCGATCTTCGCCCGTTCAAGGCCTACAGCACCGATCCCCAGTGGTCCGGCGGAACAGAACTCCACGATGAACGAGTTCGTCAAACACCGGCCAGCATCGAGGCAGCCTTTGCCGCGGTGACGTCGCTCGGCGGTGAAAAGGGCTGGCACCGCGGTGAGTGGCTCTGGCGTGTTCGTGGTGTCCTGGACCAACTCTGGGGTGGTCCTGGCGTGCGCCGTGGCCGCAGTCACCCCACGCAACTCCACATTGGCGACTTCGTCGACTTTTGGCGCGTCGAGGAGCTCACGGAGAATCACCACGTCAAACTCCACGCCGAAATGGTGCTTCCGGGCGACGCGTGGATTGAGTGGACGCTCGAACCTCTGGGCAGTGGCACGCGTATTACCCAGCGGGCGACCTACAAACCAAAGGGCCTCCTCGGCCGTCTCTACTGGTACGCCGTCGCTCCTTTTCACGTTCTCGTGTTCCCTGGCCTGCTCCAGGGAATCCTCAAGGACGCCGAGTCGTAGGATGTCGGAAATGTCGACTCCGAACCGTTTCACGCTGACCTGCAACGCACAGACATTCCTCGTTGAACGCGCCGGAACCGGACCGACTGTCCTTGTCATCAATGGATCTGGTGGCACGCTTGACGGTCTCCGTCCCTTCCTTCAAAAAGTCCAGAAGTACGCCGACACCATCAGTTTTGACAACCGCGGCATGGGTGGCTCCTCCGTACCTGAAGGTCCTTGGGAAATGGCTGACTACGCCAAGGATGTGAAGTCAGTCCTCGACGAACTTGGTATCACTTCGTGCATTGTGCTGGGCATCAGTTTCGGGGGCATGATCGCCCAAGAGTTCGCCGTCACGTACCCGACGTATGTGTCGAAACTTGTTCTCTGGTGCACCAGTGCCGGCGGAAGCGCGGGATCTTCGTACCCCTTGCACGAACTCGCCAAACTCTCCCCCGAAGAATTGGCGTCCTTCGCTCCCCGGCTTGTCGACATGCGCTTCACGCCAGAGTGGTTAGCGGACCACCCGAGTGACCGAGCCCTGATGCCGGCGCCACCGACGCCGACGGAACAACTGGTGAGCGTTACCGCGCTGCAACACGATGCCCGCTCTCGCCACGACGTGGCCGACCGACTCGGCGCACTGACAATGCCGCTCTTGCTTGGCGCTGGGGTCTACGACCTCATGGCCCCGGTGGTTAACGCTGAAGCAATTGCGCAGCGTGTCGGCGATGCCACTCTTCACACCTACCAAGGTGGTCACCTGTTCTTCTTTCAGGACCCCAAGGCATTTGGCGACGTTCAGGCGTTCGTCGAGGCGTAAGGCCGGTAGAAACAAAAATGCCCCTCACCGCAGTGAGGGGCATTTCTACAAAGTGACGAGATCAGTCAGTGTCGCCACCGGAGATTTCAGTGACGGACTTCTTGCCAGCTGAGACGAAAGGCATCATGGCGCGGAGCTTCTTGCCGACCTTCTCAATCTGGTGGTTCTTTCCAGCTTCGCGCAGTTCGCGGTAGCGGGGACGACCAATTTCGTTTTCCTTGATCCATGCTTCGGCGAAGGTGCCGTCCTGGATTTCGGTGAGAATCTGCTTCATCTCAGCCTTCACAGCGGCGTTGATGACGCGAGGACCGCTGACGAGGTCACCCCACTCAGCAGTGTCTGAGATTGAGTAGCGCATACCCGAGATGCCTTCTTCGTACATGAGGTCAACGATGAGCTTCAGCTCGTGCAAGCACTCGAAGTACGCAGACTCTTCCTGGTAGCCAGCCTCAACGAGGGTTTCGAAACCAGCGCGTACGAGGGCCGACACGCCACCACAGAGAACAGCCTGCTCACCGAAGAGGTCAGTCTCAGTCTCTTCCGTGAACGTCGTCTCGAGAACACCGGCGCGAGTTGAGCCAATGCCGTCGGCGTACGCCAGCGCCAGAGCGTGTGCGTTGCCGGTGGCGTCTTGGTGCACGGCGATGAGTCCAGGCACGCCGCCGCCCTCGGTGTACGTACGACGTACGAGGTGACCAGGTCCCTTCGGGGCCACCATGGCAACGTCAATGTCGCTCGGTGGGTTGATGAGGTTGAAGCGAATGTTGAAGCCGTGTGCGAACAAGATCATGTTGCCGGCTTCGAGGCCAGGAGCAATCTCGTTGTCGTAGGTCTTCTTCTGCTCAGTGTCGGGCACGAGGATCATGATGATGTCGGCCCACTTCGAAGCGTCAGCGATTGACATGACCTTGAGGCCAGCCTCTTCAGCCTTCGCGACTGACGATGAGTCCTGGCGAAGTCCGACGACCACGTCGTAGCCGGAGTCGTGCAGGTTAAGAGCGTGGGCGTGGCCCTGTGAGCCGTAACCAAGAACAGCAATCTTCTTGTTCTTCAGAAGCTCAGGCTGAGCGTCCTTCTGGTAGTACATGGTGGTCATAGTTGAACTTTCTTCCTGGTCGACTGGCTTTAGGCCGGTGTTCCTAGTCTAGGCAAGGCCACGCGACCGGTCCGGTAGAGCTCCACGTTGGGGAATTCTTCCAACCGACGCTCGAGGGAGTCGCAGGCCTGCGGGGTGCCCGCGAGCATGATGGTCACGGCTGAGGCGTCGACGTCAATAATGGCGGCGTTCGCTTCAGCAATGATGTCCGCCAGCGGCGTGCGGGCGTCCACGTGGGTGGGGACAGTGGCAATAAGGAGCTCACGTTCAACGGCGTCCTTGGGCGAAATGTCTGATATTTCAACGACATTCACCAGTTTGTTGAGTTGTCCAACAATCTGCTCGAGGGGTGCGGACTCGGCGTCCACCACGATGGTTACTCGCGAGAAACGAGCATTGTGCTCCGACGGCGCCACCGACAATGAGTAGATGTTGAAGCCGCGTCGCGTGAACAGACCCGTAATGCGCATCAGGACACCGGGCTTGTTCTCGACCTTCACCGACAAGATGTGTAGGCGAACCGGCGTGTGAATTACTTCTTCAAGAATTTCGTGGTTACTCATTAGTTGCCTCGCTGGGTCGGGTGAACAATGATGTCGTCGTTAGATGCCCCGGCGTGCACCATGGGCCACACGTTCTCTGAGGAGTCGGTGCGGAAGTCAATCACGACAGGCTTATCGTTGATCTCATTGGCCAACTTGATTGCTTCGTACATTTCTTCGACCGTCGTGGCCTTCAGACCTACGCAGTGCATGCCTTCAGCAATCTTCACGAAGTCGGGGCTTTCGAGTTGCACGTGGGAGAGTCGGCCGTCGTAGACGAGTTGCTGCCACTGGTACACCATGCCCAGGAACTGGTTATTGAGAATGCAGACCTTCACATTGGCCTTGGCGGCTGCAGCAGCGAGCAATTCTTGAATCGTCATCACTACGCCACCGTCACCAACAATGGCCCACACGGTGGTATCGGGCTTGGCGACTTTGGCACCAATCGCGGCTGGAAGACCGAAGCCCATCGTTCCTGCACCACCCGATGAAAGCCACGTCCGCGGCTCTTCGAATTTCCAGAACTGGCTCGCAAACATCTGGTGCTGACCAACGTCCGTGGCCACGATCGTGCCAGCGGGCGATGAAGCGTTAATAGCTTCAATCACCATTTGTGGACGGAGGGCTGCACCAGGCTGCTGCTCTTCGTACATAAGCGGGAACTCTTCGCGCCAGGCGTTAAGTTGCTCCCACCACGCCGACAGGTCCTTCGGCTTTGCCCCAGTGCCTCTCAGGGCATTAATTCCTTCAACAACGCCGCTCTGAATAGCGACATCAGCGTGCTTGATCTTGTTGAACTCCACTGGGTCAATATCAATGTGAATGATCTTGGCATGAGGAGCAAAGCTCGACACGCGACCAGTCACACGGTCGTCAAAGCGTGCACCGAGGGAAATCAGAAGGTCTGACTTCTGAATAGCTGTTACCGCGGTGTAGGTACCGTGCATGCCGGGCATGCCGAGGTGCTGACGGTGGGAGTCGGGAAAGGCGCCGCGTGCCTGAAGCGTCGTAACCACAGGCATTCCGGTTGACTCCGCAAAAGCCAAGAGTTCCTTGCTGGCGTCAGACTTGATGGTGCCACCACCAACGTAAAGAACTGGACGTTCCGACTGGCGAATGAGTTCGGCCGCGGCCGCAACTGCTTCTTCATCAAGTGGAACGGTCGGGTGGTAACCAGGAAGGTCGAGCTCTTCGACAGTCTCTGGCCAGTACCACTCCATGTTTTCCAGTGACACGTTCTTTGGAAAGTCAATAACCACGGGACCGGGACGACCGGTAGTGGCGATATAGAACGCCGCCGCAACGACGCGAGGAATTTCGTCAGCTGATTGAACCAGGAAACTGTGCTTCACGATGCCCGCAGTGATTCCAATTATTGGCGCTTCCTGGAAGGCGTCGGTGCCCATGACCGAGGTCGACACTTGACCAGTAATTACGACGAGGGGAACACTGTCGAGGTAAGCGTCCGCAATTGGTGTGATGGCATTCGTGGCACCCGGACCAGAAGTGATCATCAACACGCCAGGCTTGCCGCTTGACAGGGCGTAACCTTCGGCCATGTGACCACCACCTTGTTCGTGTCGTACTAATACGTGGCGAATCGAGGACTGGATGAGTGCGTCGTAGGTAGGGAGAATGGCTCCGCCCGGGTAGCCGAACATCACGTCGACGCCCGCTTGCTCGAGGCTCTTAATCAGTGCTTGGGCTCCAGTGAGTTGCACGATGTTCTTCCTTTGGTCCTAATAAGCAAAAAGACCTCCCAGTTTGGGAGGCCGGTTATCTGCGTGGACGCGTGATTACCGGCTTTTCAGCCTGTCACCACCACGAGCACGAGAATGTTTGTCACATCGCCATCTTTGCATATAGAGCCCCGCCCTGCAAGAGGAAAGATCTAAGCTGCGGGCACCAGAGTTCTCAGGAGCGCAAGTGGCTGAATCAGACGCTGAAATTGAAGTTAGAGCAGCGCTTTTCGAACATCTCAGTGATCTACGAATTCTCTCCCCTGATGGCCTGTTGCGGGCTTCAGAAATTAAATCTTTCACCTTCCGAGGCGAGAAGGTTGTTGTCAAGCAGCAGCGTGGGATCAATCAACCGAAGGGCTTTAAGGGCGCACTTTCAATCACGACAACCTTCACACCCTATGGCCAGATCCCCCCGTACACGGACTACGAAGGAGAGGATGGCTACCACCGCTACAAATACGAAGGCACCGACCCTCTGACATTTACAAATAAGTCACTGCGATATTGCATGGAGCATGGGCTCCCGCTTGTCTACTTTCTTGGAGTTCGTCCTGCGGTCTACGAACCCATTTATCCCGCCTACATAATTGGCGAGGATCCGAGTCGGCATGAATTCATTGTCGCATTCAATCCAGTTGACTTCGTGGCCCCAAAGTCACAGATGACCGACGTCGAGAAGAAGTACATCCTCCAAGAGACTCGTCGCAGAGTACATCAACCCATTTTTAGAGAACGAGTGCTGCACGCATATTCAGAAACGTGTGCGGTGTGTAGATTCCGTCACCGTGAACTGCTCGATGCTGCACATATCATTGAGGACTCGAACCTTCGAGGCGACCCAATTGTCGAGAACGGACTAGCGCTCTGCAAAATGCATCATGCCGCTTTTGACCGAAATTTCTTGGGCATAACTCCGGACTACGAAGTTCGCATCAGTAAGCGATTGTTGGCAGAGTCCGACGGGCCGATGCTCAAACACGGCCTTCAAGAGATGAACGGAATCAAGCTTAAGGTTCCTCGCCCCAAAGAACTCCAACCTTCGCCCTCGCGACTTGAAGAGAGATTTGAAGCCTTCAGGTTGTCCGAAGCGCGCGGATAGAGGCAGTTGGAAAGCCGGTCGCCTTCTCCACAGAGCAATCGTCCGAATTACACCAAAATAAATCTCCGAGGAAAGTTGGCCACCAACCCGAGTCGAGACTTCCAGTGCGAAGAAGCCCCCAAGTTATTGGGCAAGACCTAAGAACACCCACGGCCACGTCTGAGATTCTCACGGCAACCTGGGGGACAATCGGTGCCACCTCGGCATCCAGCAGAAGTTAGCTGCGGTCCAAACGCAGTCTCATACCGCCCTGGAGTCAGGCTGCGCTTAGGTCCTTACCCCCTACTATTTATTCTGTCTAAGCAAGGAAAGGCCGCAATGGCTCAGTTGTTCCCCTCTTCATTTGACCTAAAGAGCATCGCCAACGACTCCGAGAGGTTCATCGTTAATCTTCTGACTAGAAAGCTGGGCGCCGAATGGATTATTTGCCCTAGTTATCGATTCAAAGATGGCTCACGCGACCGCGAAATTGACGTCATTCTGATCCACCCATTACTTGGCGTCCTCATTGTTGAAGTAAAGGGCGGACGGATTACTTACCGAGATGGTCGCTGGGTGAACAACTACGAACGCGAGGATCCCGACCAGCAAGCCCTCGAGAACTCCTACGGACTTCGCGAACTTCTAAGTAAAGCAATGCCCGAAAAGTCCTTCAAGGTGGGCTGGACAATCTGCCTTCCTAAGTCGTCAGGATTTTCTGGCGAACTACCTCGTGACATGCACCGGAACCAGTTGATCCTCACAGGTGGACTTGAAGACCCTGAATGGAGCCTCGAGTGGGCGGTCGAGGCCTCGATGTCGCAGTACAGCTTTTCTCCTCAGCAGATTCAGATGATCCTCGAGGCGCTCTATCCGACCACAGAATTTACGTATGACCCAGAGGCATCTCTGCGACAGAATCGAGAGTTGCTCCTCGCAATATGTGACGCACAAATAGATGCCCTCTCGAGTCTCGATGTTCACCACCGTGTAGTGATTGTTGGTGGCGCTGGAACTGGGAAGACCTATCTGGCTAACCGCTGGGCCACGATATTCGATGAGCCTCGGCGCGTTCTCCTTACGTGTTACAACGAGCCCCTGGGTGAACAGTTCAGCCGTGGCTACCCACTTGAGGACTTCGACGAAGATCCGAATTCGATCGTTTACGCCGGCGCTTTTCTCCAATTGCTAACGAGACTGCCGGGACTTCCTGACATCACGATCGAAAATACGGGCGACAATGCGTACTGGGATGTGGCACTCCCCACGTTCGTTTTGGACCATATCGACGAGATTGACATTCGATTTGACCGAATCATCGTGGACGAAGCACAGGATTTTTCTCCGTTGTGGATCGAACTTCTCGAACAACTCCTAGACCCCGAGGGTGACAACCAACTGTTTTTCCTCTACGACCCCGTCCAACGGCTCGCCGACCGCGGTTTTGTTGAACCCTCGATTCACGACGGCTGGGTCCGCGCTGAACTTCGAACCAACGTACGCAACTCTCTGGACATCGCTCGCCTGGCGAGGAAGTTTCTAGGCGGTGCCACTCCCTCAGACTTCCTTCCGGCATCAAACGGCATTACCTTCGACGCCTCGCCTAGCGACACGAGCACTAGCCGACGCGTCGGTGAGTTCGCTGCTCAGTTGCTGAGTTACGGTGTCCCCAAGAGCCAACTGCTCGTCATTGCCGGAAGTTCCGCACTGCGAGATCACTTACGAGACACCTTTGGTTTTGGCACGGCCGAGGAGCGTGTCAACGGCATTGTGGCGTGTGAAACGCCCCAGCGTGCCAAGGGCCTCGAGGCTGACGCTGTCATTGTGGCCGTGCCGACACGGGGCATTACCGATGCCCAGCTCTACGTGGCCATTACGAGAGCAGTCGCCCAGCTCGTGGTCATTGCCCCCGAAGAGCAACTCGTTCGCCTTGGGGCGAAGTAGAGCCCCTAGTTGACGCGACGGCGGCGAGGTTGCGGACTACTGGGTGCAAAGAGGAATGTCGCGAGTCGACGTAGTCCTCGACCAGCCACCAAGAATGTGCCAATCAGCCCTGGGAACGTAGTCCCCTTTGAGGAACGCACGCTAACAACTTCCTTGAATTTCAGCCAGTAGTACCAGCAGCGGCGCAGCGGGTACTGGAGGGTCAAAATCCCAGCTACCTGGAACGGAATCGGACCTCGATCAAACGACCACACCATCACTGAGTAGAGACCAATGTAGAGAGCGCCACGAAATAGGTAGTTCCCTAGCCACTGAACCGCACGCCCAAAACGGTGGCGAGAGGTCATCTCTTGTGGAGTCTTCTTGAAGCGTCGAGCTATCGCCGAAGCGAAGTGAAGCGCCCCAATCATGCTCAGGACCAGACTGACCTCGATCACGACATTGGTCAAGGCTTGGATCTGGGCCCCTGGGAGAAAGCCGAAGTTGTTACCGTTCTCAAAAGCAAATGTGTGGTGCCAGAGCCAAAAGACTCCGGCATAAATGGCGCCCGAGATTAACAAGAGGGGAAACGTATTTTCGGGCAGTTTTGCTGGCTTCAACTTTTCTATAAGTGACATTTGTTCTTCTTCTTTCACTTCCTGCTCGAGGCCTCTCCAGCGCTCGCAGCTACTCAAAATTCGTGTTCTTCTTCGTCGGCGAAAAACTTGTCGACATCGGTATCGTCGTGGGACTGACAGAGTGCCGTGGCAAGGGCCAGCCCTTCGTGCGTCTTTGCCGTGATGCTGAGGTCACCGTGGTTGGCGTAACAGTCCAGGCGAGCACGGCAGTTGAACTCCCGGAGCATGATGTAGGCATCGGCCTCTTTGACGTACCAGACCGAGCTGATTTCCCGGTGGGTGTCGTTAATGCGCTGCACTAGTTCCACGCCCTCACGACGCTGCATCTTCTTGCGCAGGTACACCGCCGCGTAGAGACGGTCAACGTAGGTGAACAGACCATGTCCAAACATGAGCTTGTTCATGGACTGATTCGCGTACAGCAATGGGTTCGCGCTGACCTTACTCATAGTTGGCCTCGAACAGCGTGGGCTGGTTGTCCTTCACAGTCTTGGACTCATCAATGAGCTTGGCCACTTCACCAATCTGTAATGCAGTGGTGGCCGCCAAGCACACAACCGTCTCGATGTAGTCAGGATCTCCCAGACTGGCGAAGCGATCAAAAAGTACGAAGCAGCCGCGGTGTGAGTACAGGGCGACGAGCTCATCGTCGTCTTGCAGCCAGGCCTCTGTCTTGGTCCACATGGAAGAAGCTACGTAGAGGCGTGCCGCCTCCGCTTGAGCAGGGCTATCGAAGATACGAAATAGCGTGTAGCGACGATGGTCGTTATTCGAAGGGAAGAGATTAAACCGCTCATAGATCTTGGCCCGGGCCACCTGCGACGGACTCTTTTTTAGAACGGACTTCTTCACTTCTCAAACTCCTTCGTACTAAGAGATACAAAAAATACTGATGACCTGTGACATCGTTTTTTTTGGACCTCTAACTACGGTACCGGTGTCTCGGGACATCGCAAAAAATCGGTCGAAATCCTTTGTGTCACATGGCATTCCTACCCTGGGGGCATGAGCATGATTCCTCCACCCAATTCCTGGCAACGACCCATCGGCGCCCCTATACTTCCGCCCTCCCAGCCAATCGTGATTCAAACCTCTCCTCCAAGGTCAAGTCACTTGCTGACCGACATTCTGATGTTCTGGCTGGGATGGAGCATGCGTAAGCGCTTCGTTGAAGATCAGCAACTTCAAGCTGAAGCCGAAACTGCGACACTACAATTGCGCAACACGCCAGAGAGTGTTCAGATCACGTCCAGTGCAGTGCCACTGCGTGGAAGTGCCATCAGAATAATGAGGGAGGTGCTCGTAGTGCTCTTCGAAAGTGACGCCCCACTGCAACTCGACGAGATGCGTAGTTTGAAGCAACTTGAGGCCCTCCTCAACACCGCCTGGAGTCAAGCACAACAGCAACTGGGGTTTGGAGCAGCCGGTGACGATGCGGAACTACTCCTACAAGAGCCGGTTGTCCGAGCAATGTTCCAGGCCTGCGAACTGGTCTTGTCCGCAGGCGTCCGCCTGTCTCAGTCCGAGGCTGGAAAGGTTCGAATTCTGCGCGATTTACTGGCAATCAGTGTCACCCCCTCGAAGAAAGGAAGCTACTAGTGGCATTCGGAGAAGACCGCACTAGTGACGCCGCCTCCCCCAGAGGCCTCACCAATCCCCAGCAATTTGCACAGATTGCAGCTCTCTTCGCACTCAATCGAGGTGAGGTCGAAGCGGTGATTACTCATCTTGATATAGACGTAGCTGATGAGAGCCGAAGTATCGACGACCGCGTCATGGACTTACGTTTGCTCCGTCGAGCATACGAAGAGTTCCATCAGTTGACTGCCGCATTGGATGCGGCGCGGCGCGAACACCTTCTACTGGACGAGATCCAACTCCCGTACGCGCAGATCCTCGTCCGCCAGAGCCTGGCCGGCTTTTATCAGCGACACGGAGAGAATGATCGTGCGCTTGAGCTACTTGATGAGATTGAGTACCTCTGGGACACCCAGTACGAGGACTTAGTTCAGGGAACGCAGTCTCTCTTTCGTTGGGTCATGTCGAAGGCCACAGTTATCAAACTAGAGGCGCTACTCGCTTCTGAACGGTGGTCTGAGGCCCTAGCTCTCGTTGCGCATCACGCCGCCATTGATGACACCCCAAAGACGACTCTTTGGATCATGAAGGGGTTGGTGTCTGGATATGAAGAGCGCAGCCTTCGAGAACTCTCGAACGGAGACACGGCGACCACTTGGTTTACTCGAGTACTTACGAGTGCCGATTTGCCGGGCGTGGGTGTCAATCCCTACGAATACTCATGGGCTGAATGGCGCTTTCTCGCACGCGGCGTAGAAAGTTCAGTCGGTCTTCGTTATGGGAACTGGCAGTACCCAAACCTTCCCGAGCAACGTCTAGAAATCATCCATGCCTACGCGCATCGACTCATCAGCAAGTGGTCTACTGACGACGAAGTGGCCAGTGAAGCTGGGCGACTCGCTCGCGAGATTGAAGAGCGACACGCAATTGTCTGGCCCTACTACGCCGAAACTTTCAACTTCCTCGGCAGTATGGCGGGACATCAATAGGTCATTGGCGACCAAGCCACTTCACCCCGCTGTCGAAGTACCCGAAATTTTGAGATACAAGTTGGACGAGTTCATTCCGATGACGGAAACTGTTATTCCATCCTTGGTGATTTGCTCACCTGTCTGAAGTGTGCCGACCACAATGCTGTTGGGATTATCAGTCTTCGCACCGAGGGGAATGTACGCCGGCGTTGACGGTTCAGCACCTGAATCTAGGTTGGTGTCAACGAGGTACACAAAGGCACCAGCATCCTGAGGGGGAACGACATCAAATCCATTCGTCGTTCGGTATTCAGCAACTATGACTTGGTGTGAATTCAGTTTCACCACAGCAATTTTCTGCCCACCGTCATTGGTTTCCAATGGCGTTAAATCGATGGCGGAGGATGATCCTGGCGCAGAGCCTTGAGTGGCATCAACGCACGCCACTTGCGAGTCGCTCAACCATCCAAGTAGCCACTTGTTCCACCCGAGATGCTCTACCCCATCAATAGTTGAAATGTCCATGCCGGTATTTTGACCACCGTCACTTTCTATGCCCCACAGAACGTTGTTAAACGTGGCGGTCGCGGCGTTGGATTCGCCCCAAGGTTCTTCGAGCCCCATAGTGTTGCTCAGTTCATGCGAGAGATAGACCCACAGTATTTGGGTGGTGAATTCAGTCAACCCACCGAGGGCCACTGCGTTGTACAACGTTGGAGCGTTGGGGTCTAGAGGTGAGTTTGACGTGAAACCTGGACCCCACTGAATGGCGGTGTCGGCAACCGGGGGAACTAGAACGACACTGGCGTACTGCGCATAGTTAAGTCCAGCGGCGAGTCCGGCGTTAAGCCCATCGGTGAGGTACTGATATTCGTTGTTGCCCGAAGGAGTTCCATCAGCGTTGTACTTCTGCGTCAGCGTCATGCCGTAGGTCGAAGGATTGGTGGCGATATGTAGAACCGACGGAAAGTACGAATAATCAATGGTGAGTTTCCCAAATGAGTCCGCCTGGTAATAGGCAGTCGACTGTTTGGTCAGCTCAGAAAAGAGCGCTGGCAGCGTGGAGGGGTCAGTTGGTTCACCGGGGAAATCTACGAACAGTAGGAGCACTTTGACATTTCCGGAACTAGGAAATCGGTGTGCGCGGTCGCTGAAGCCATCACTTGCGAAGTCGTCTGGCCGACCATAGGGAAGTTCACACGATGTTGGTGGCCCAAAGGAGCTGAGTGTCGGGATGGTAAATGGAAGCGCCGCTCTCTCGACCCCGATCGACCAAACGCTTGAGAATCCAGCCTTCTCGCACGTAAAGATCGCGCCGTAGGCATCGAGAGTTGTTCCCGGTGGCGAACAGGACGAACTCCCAACTGTCGAAGCGGGGGTGTAGTGGGTCCATGAATTGTCTGGGGCGTAGATGTGCCAGCGGACCTGCACCCCTATGGGGACTGCGGCAATAGCCCAGGGCTGAAAGTTTGTTGGTGCAGGACAGCCAGGTATTTCATTCCACCCGGCGGCGGGAACGACGTCTGACCACTTTGTACCAGAATATTCCTGTAGTTCCGCGTCCGATTGATTTGAGTTGCAGTCTGATGTGTCTTGCACTTTCACGACATTCGGTGCCGTTGCTGGCTGAACTGCAGTCGCACCAGCCTTCCAGACCAATCTCTTTCCACTCAGAACACAGGTGTACTTAATTCCTCCGAACGACAGGCTCTTGCCTTTTGCCCCGCAGTACTGCCCTGACTTGACTGAAGCACCAGATTCACCCACCACAAGCACCACTGACGCAACCATGACTACTGATGCCATCATTACTTTGAAGCTGGCCGCAGTGCAACGTCGTTTCATTAGCCCTACTGTCGGAAAAGAAGTCTGGACGACAGTCCAATTGCAGGTTAGGCTAGTGCTTGTAACAACATCAAGAGGAGTCGAGGGATCTAGCCCGACGACACTCCACCAACCGAGCTTCGGCCACGGTGGTAACGCTAGATACGATGAGGAGAAATCACAATGGAAAAGAAAAACCCTACGGAAGTACACCTGTACAAGATTCCAAAGAATCTTGACGACATGACCCCTGAGGAACGATACGAACACTTCGGGAAATTGGCGGACCAGCTGCTCGCGGCCTTCGGTCACCTCAAGCCAACGGAGCCCCCCAAAGAAGCGCAAAAGGGGTCTTTTCAGGCGTAGGTAGACTTTGGAGATGAGTGAGCAGCCCATTTCTTCCAAAGTAAATCTCCGCGGAACGTCAGCCGCTAACCCGGGCCGAGACGTCCAGCGGGTAGGAACCGCCAAGTTTTTGGGGCAAGATGTCTCAAAGATCTACGGCCCCGTCTGGGCTGTTCTCGGCAACCTGGGTGACAGTCAGTGCTACCTCGGCATTCAGCAGAAGGTGGCGGCGGTTCAAGAAGCCGTCTCTCGCCGTATTGTCGCCCACGACCGCAATAACCGACTCATTGCCCCCACGTTCACGATTGGTGTCTCCGACGGCCAGCTCAACGGCACGCCCCAGATGCGTTTTTCACTCATTGGGCGAGAACTCGTCAATGACGCGACTTCAACTCACCTCGCCGCCAACCAGGTAGAGGGCTTTATTGCCGTTGTGGCGTGTGACAAGCCACCAGTCGGCACCGTTGCG
>Ga0316218_1001662_pt1 | contig 23186 bp, 15 predicted proteins | sample TBH18003metaG_FD_203634 | JGI IMG/M metagenome (GOLD analysis project Ga0316218, IMG submission 203634) | Freshwater microbial communities from Trout Bog Lake, Wisconsin, USA - TBH18003 | ecosystem: Environmental > Aquatic > Freshwater > Lake > Hypolimnion/Profundal zone | place: USA: Wisconsin...
GCTCGATCATCGTGGTCGACGACCCCAACGCCGCCAACGAGGCGTTCTCTGAGGCGACGATTCAGGCGACGATTGACTGGTGGGACGGGACGATGAGCACCCGCCTGAATGACCCGAAGACGGGCGCCTACGTCGTGATTCAGCAGAGACTGGCGGAGGACGACCTGACGGGTCACATTTTGGAGAAGAACGTCGGCGAGTGGACTCACCTGTGCCTGCCGATGAGGTACGAGCCTGAGCGGGCGTTTATCACCAAGATTGGTTGGAAGGACCCCCGCGAGACGCAGGGCGAGGTGCTCTGGCCGGAGCGCTTCGACGACGAGCAGATCACGCTCCTAGAGAAGCAGTTGGGGCCCTTCGGCGCCGCCGGTCAGTTGCAGCAGAGGCCGGAACCTGCGGGCGGCGGCGTCATTAAGAGGGACTGGTGGCAGACGTGGGAGGACGCCTCGTTTCCACCCATGGACTTCATTCTGGCGTCTCTAGATACAGCGTACACGCTGAAGACGAGCAACGACTTCTCGGCGTTGACGGTCTGGGGCGTGTTCACGGAGGAGACGAAGGCGACGGCGTCGAGGGTCTTGGGTCCTGACGGCCGACCGTCGTACATCGACCGCAATTATGCCGAAGGCGCCCCGAAGGTCATGCTGATGATGGCGTGGCAGGCGAGGTTGGAGTTGCACGAGTTGGTCGAGAAGGTGGCGTCGACGTGCCGGTCCCTGAAGGTCGACAAGTTGCTCATCGAGAACAAGGCGGCCGGTATTTCGGTGGCGCAGGAAATGCGGCGCCTCTACGGCAACGAGCGCTTTGCCGTGCAGTTGTCGGATCCGAAGTCGCAGGACAAGTTGTCGCGCCTGTACTCCGTGCAGCACCTCTTTGCCGAAGGGATGATTTACGCACCCGACCGGCAGTGGGCTGATATGGTGATCACGCAGGTGGGCCAGTTCCCACGAGGCAAGCACGACGACTTGGTCGATACCGTGTCGCAGGCGATGCGGCACATGCGTGACGTCGGCCTCCTGCAGCGCTCGCCTGAGCGTCTGGCGGAGTTGGAGTCGCAGGTCATTTACCCACGGGGCTCAGGCCGTGGCGAGCCACTGTATCCGGGGTGAACCATGTTTACGTTAAGCGGCAAGGGTAACAAGCAGGGTCAGATAAAGGACTTGGAGCGCGACAACGACGACACAAGGCCGATGCTGCCCGCCCCTCTTTGGGTCGAGAGCCTGCGTCAGGAGATCCGCGCCATGGGCGACATCATGCGGCTGCGCGAGGCACTGGCTGTATCTCATAGAGACATTGAGCGGTTTCGCCTTGAGCGTGACAAGTTGCTACGCGAATTGGCTGCTCATAAGGACAAGGTGCGAGACTTGGAGGGCGTGATCCAGTCTCACTTAAGGAATAGGCAATGAGCAGAGTACTCGCTCAGGCGACGGTCGACCTGTTGGAAAGCGGTCCGATGCCCGTCTGGGAAGTGATCGTGACGGGTCAAATTCAGGGCGAAGGCGGTCAAGTACGCCGGTTCTATACAATTTCGGCGAAAACGGACGATAATGCCGCGCAAGAGGGCATCCGTCGTTTTATGGACGAGATGGAGAATCTTTTGTCGTAAAAGGACATCGCCATGGGCATGACTCCCGGCCTCGTGCCAAACATTAGACAGTTGGCACCGGAGCCTACGGACGAGCACAGTCCCGCCGAAGTCATCGTAGAGATGGCCGACGAGGGCGGCGACGTGCCTGACATGGACGAGAAGGGCAACGTCCTTCGCATCGAGCACGGCGATGGCTCGATCACAGTATCGCTTGACGGCAACCCCATCGACAAGGCTGAGAAGGCCGACGAAGGCGGTTGGTTCGACAATTTGGTCGACCAGATTGATCAGCAGGAACTCTACCGGATCTCGGAGGAGTTGCTTCGCGGCATCTCCGACGACATCGAATCCCGCAACGATTGGATCACGGACAGAGCCAATGGCATCAAGTTACTGGGTCTTAAGGTCGAGATTCCCGGCCTACAAGGCGCTTCTGATGGCGCGCCAGTCGAGGGCATGTCTAAAGTCAGGCACCCCCTCCTTCTGGAGGCGGTTCTTCGCTTTCAGGCCAATGCGCGCTCTGAGATGCTTCCGACGGACGGTCCGGTAAAGATCCGCGACGACTCGCGCACGGGCGGACTGCCGATGGACCAGTTGGCGGACGCCTTGGAGGCGGACCTCAACCACTACCTGACGGCCGTGGCGAAGGAGTACTACCCCGACACCGACCGCATGTTCTTCATGCTCGGCTTCGGCGGCTCGGCCTTCAAGAAAGTCTACAACTGCCCCCTGCGTAATCGACCGGTGTCGGAGACCATCGACGCCGACGACCTGATCGTCAACAACGCGGCGACCGACCTGCAGAATGCCAAGCGCATCACGCATCGGGCGTACCTGAAGCCGTCGACGGTCAAGCGGCTGCAGATTCTCGGCATATACCGTGATATCGACCTCTCGACGCCCCACATGCCGACGCTCGACGCGCAGCAGCGCGAGGAGAAGGCGCAGCAGGGCATCGCGGTGTCGGTCACGAACCCCGACGACCGTGATCGCGAGATCTACGAGTGTTACTGCGAGTTGGACATCAAGGGCTTTGAGCACACCCACAAGGGTCGTGAGTCGGGCTTGGAGATTCCGTATCGCGTCACGATAGACGTTTCGTCTCGCGAGATCCTGTCCATCGTCCGCAATTACGACGAAGACGATCAGGAACTGCCGACGCCGAAGCCGCACTTCGTGAAGTATCCGTTCGTGCCGGGCTTGGGCTTCTACGACATCGGCCTCCTGCACATTCTGGGCAACACGACGAACGCCATCACGGCGGCGTGGCGCGAATTGCTCGACGCGGGCATGTATTCCAACTTCCCCGGCTTCCTCATGGCGGACACCGGCGGTCGCCAGAACACCAACATCTTCCGCGTGCCTCCGGGCGGCGGCGCGTTGGTGAAGACGGGCGGCCTGCCAATCAGCCAAGCCATCATGCCACTGCCCTATCAGCAGCCGTCGCAGGCGCTGATGCAGTTGGTGGGCGACATGGCGCAGACGGGTATGCGTATCGGTGGCACGTCAGAGCAGCAGGTGGGTGAGGGCAAGGCGGAAGCGCCTGTCGGGACCACGTTGGCGATGATCGAGCAGGCCACCAAGGTGATGAACTCGGTGCATAAGCGCATGCACGCCGCTCAGGCGGAGGAGTTCCAGTTGCTCGTGAACTGCTTTAAGGACAATCCAGAGGCGTTCTGGCGCAAGGGCTGCAAGTCGGGGACCAAATGGGACCGCGAGCAGTTCATGCAGGCCGTCAGCAACTGCGATTTGGTGCCCCAAGCGGACCCGAATACGGCCTCCCACGCGCAGCGCGTGATGAAGGTGATGGCGCTGAAGCAGTTGCAGCAGTCAAATCCGTCGATGTACGACCCGATTGCCATCGACACGGCGGCTTTACAGGCCATCGGTTGGAACAATCCGTCGCAATTCATGGCCCCGCCGGAGGCTCAGAGCGCTCCGCCGCCGGAAATGCAGCAGATGCAGGCCAAGATGGCGAACGACAAGGCCGACGCCGACGCGAAGACGATGACGGCACAAGCCAAAATGGCCGAAGTGCAGGCAAAAATTCAGCAGGGAGCCTTCGCGCCGAAGCAGCAGACGGCTTCGGGCGTGCAGCCGCCTGACGCGGCGCAGCAGCAGGCCACGTTGATGACCGCCAAGGCGCGTTTGATGGATGCCCAGACCAAATCGAAGGAGTTGGGCATCAAACACGCCGACACGATGGCTCAAATTGAGCATCGGAATCAGGAAATGCAACTCAAACATCACGACACGATGGTCGAAGACCAGAATCGTGACCTTGATCGGCAGTCGAAGGAGCAGATTCAGGCGATTGAACTGGCTCGCGACATCCTGATTCACAACAGCGAGCAGAAGCACGAGGCCAAGCAGGCTCATCACGAGCGCCAAGCGCGTGCGGCAGACCGAAAAGCGCAGGCAAAGGCAGCGGCGAAAGCAAAACCGAAAGGTGACTGACGATGATTGACCCGAAAGCAGTCAAAAAAGCGCTCATGACGGCAAAAAGCATCGTCATGGACACGGGTCCGTCGATTCCGCAGATCCGCGACCCCCATGTGATCAATCCTGATCGCATGAGCAAGGGCGGAGTGCCGAAAAACTTTGAAGTTCCCAACGCTATGTCGGTCTTTCCAAAGCCGCAGCGTATGTGGGATACCGACATGCCGGGCGGCGCTTACCTTTCGATGCCGTCGAAGGAAGACATCACGGGTCACAAAGCGGCGCAGGGTTCTATTAGCGTTGCTCCGGGCGGAAAGCCGTCGTTCATGGTGTCTAAAGATGCTGTGGATCAGACGGGTACGCCGGGCCGTGGCAGCGCAGGCATCAAGACCAACCTGTTTAAGCAGAAAGCCGGTTGGCAGTGGGTTGACGCACCTAAAGGCCACGAAGACACGCACACACTGGTCTCTGTTGAGCATCGCGGCGGACATCATTACGCCTTGGCGACTCACTTCCCCAACGGCGTTGACCTTGCGCGGTATCCAGACAAGAAAAGCGAGCCTCGCCTGCGTCCAACGACCGTGGGCGGACTGGAGTTTGGACCGCAAGTAGGGTCAATTTCAGTTCGCGGCAAAGAGCATCCCGTCTATCAGCACATCATTGCTAAGGCCGAAGGCGGTGAAGTCGATGACTGGGATGAGCACATGCGTCGTGATTCCAATCTCGGGCACTTTTTGCGCTACAGCAAGGTGCGTGACGAGAGCGGCGATCACAAGATGCTGTATCACGCCACGCCCAAAGACTTTCATACGTTCGCCCCGGGTGGCGGAGATGACCCCAAGAAATGGCAAAGCGGCCCCGCCGTCTGGATGTCGCCTTACAAAGATCACTATCCCGCAGCGCACAACGTAGGCGGGCGCAAAAACGAACATGGCATTCCGCAGTACAAGACCGGAACTCATGTCATGCCGCTCTGGGCTAACATCAAAAATCCCTTGGTGCTCGACAGCCCTGAGATGCTTGAGTGGGCGGCGAGGGCTTACGCAGGCGTCGATAACCCGCATAACAGTCAATTCCCGCTGATGATTGATCAGCACGTTCGTGATGCGCTGATTGCAGACGGGTACGACGGGATCTTCCACGGCGGCAGCCGCACGAGACCTAATTACAAGGGTCCGGGCCATTTGCCGTACACGTTAGGCGAAGACCCCGCGAAGGAAGAAGAGGTCATTGCGTTTCATCCGCATCAGTTAAAGTCCGCGATTGGTAACAACGGAGACTTTGACCCGTCAAAGCCTGAAATTCATAAAGCCGAAGGCGGCGAAGTAGACCGCGATTTGCCCCCGCTGTCATTTGACCCTGAAGAAGGTGCGGGAGCCGTTCCTTATAACAAAAATATTGATTACATGGGCATGGTTCGACACATGCCTGTGTCTGAATTTTTGGATATGGCATACCCCCTTCACAGCCCAGATCAGGAATCATTGGATTTTCTAAAAGATCATCTTCGTAAAGGTCGTTCGTTTGGGCAACCTTTTTTAAATGCTGACTGGAATGAAGATCAAAAACAGTGGGACGTTAAGGGACACGAAGGGCGGCATCGATCAAAAGCAATTAGCGAATTGTATGGTCCTCATACGCAAATTCCTGTGCATGTTTTTCCTTATGGAATGAGGGCTAGGGACATTACTGATGAGATGAGAAACGCGCCTTTTGTTTCTGAGCAGCATGTCAGGAATCGCGCTGAAAACAAAAAATTGCGAAAGTTGTATGAGGAAATGGGCAAACCAGTTCCATCGTTTGCGCTTAAGCCAGAAAAATCTACAGGCGGAACGGTAGACCGCGACGCCAACCTTGCCAAGTTCATGAAAGACTCTCATCCCGAGCAGGGCGAGCGCGAAGACAATTTCCCCATCATGGTTCGCGATCCACGCGAGAAGTTTGCTTACGGCGGTATGCCGGGCGCTCAGGGCGTGATGCACGATCTCGCGTCAGAGCCCGACTTTACGCCACCCAAGTTGCAGGGCACGCAGATCATGAAGGAGCCGGGGGGCAACTGGCTGAGTGGTAGTGTTGAAAATTCGTTGGAACCTTTGAAAAAAGAAACTATTCCCACCTATCTCGGAACGCACGAAACTCCAGAAGTTGCCAAGGAAATCGCAGAGCGTGGAATTGCCAATATTGGTAATCACCCAGAAGCCGCTCGCGCTGCGCGTATGGAGGGTCTGACTGACACGCTTAACAAAGCCAATCAAACTAAAGCCGTTAACGATTTTATTAACAAACAATTGACTCGTTACGTCAAGAATGACATGGGCACAGAGCGTGACCCTGTTCGTGCGTTGGCAGAGCGTGGAATTTTGCATTACGCGCCTGACAATCAACACTATGATCGTCATTACGAAACGGTTAGAAAGCGAGAGGGCTATCCAGAGACACGAGGAAAGTCAGATCTTGCCAAGGCGTGGGAGAATGCTTCCGACAAAAGCATAGGGAGATCTTTCAGGGCCGAAGAACTTTTAAAGCCTTCTGGCTATTCAAACATGCCGCTTTGGACGGATTACGAAAATTTTGGCGAAAAACATCCTTGGCTGAAAAAAGTAGATCCTTCTGAAAAAATTTACGGAGCAACGTCCGATTTAGAATCTGGATCTATAGATCATGGTTTGTTGGGATTTGATCACCTTATTGACGAACTGCATAACGCCGTCAATCCTGAGTCCGATCTTCCTGATAACTTCAAATTGCGCCACGAGTCGTTGGCTCGCATGTCCGTGCCGCAAGCGGTTGAGCACGTCCACAACATCAACGAGTGGCGCAAAAAGAATCGAGAGGATGCAAGCAGGAAAAAAGCATTCAACCCTGCGACGTACTTGCACAAGGACTATCCGGGCACGCACTACGCTTGGTATGAATTAAAGACTTCGCCTAACGCAACGCCCGCTATTCCTCCGGTGTATGGAAAGGGTCAGCATTTAGTGCATGGTGCTTTCCCCGCAAAATTTGATACGCAAGAAGAAGCGCAAAACTACATCGACACGTTTAACGATCAGTTAAGAGAAAAAAACAAAAACGGCGACTTTGATCCGCTTATTAAAGAAATCAAACAATTCCCATTGCGCTATGGCGGACAAGAAGATGTCATGGTTTCGCCCGGACAAGAAGCGAAAGACCCTGACCTTAGAGAAGCGCTTAGTTACGAAGGCAATGTCATGGGGCATTGCGTCGGTGGATATTCAAGCAATGTTACAGACGGGCATTCTCGCATCTTTAGTCTTCGCAACAAGAAGACAGGTGAGCCTCATGTGACGGTTGAAACTCATCCTAAAAGCAATTTTGACTTTGACGAATTCAACAAACGTCACGACGAACTGGGGACTGATGAAAACGAAAGGATGAGTGAACTTCATTCATTGGGCGTTGTGGACGATGAAGGCAACCCTAGTCCTGACGACATTGCTCAAATTAAGGGCAAGGCCAATAACAAGCCCGTAGCCCGCTACATGCCTTACGTTCAGGATTTCGTGAAGTCAGGTAAATGGGGAGACGTTTCAGATCTTCATAACGCCGATTTGATCGATGCGCGTCATTGGCCTAGTTTAAAACTGTACAAGCCAATACTCGAAAAGATGCGCGAGAACGGCGAGACGCTTCCTGATTTTTTAACAAAAGAAGAAAACGAAGCGTTTCATAAAAAGTATGCGCCAGAAAAAGCAAACGGCGGAGCCATCATCGCCAAAGCCACGGGCGGCGTCGTAGACCCGCAGAAGGCGATTCGGCGGGCGGTGATGGTGGCCGAAGGCATGAAGCGCGGCGGCTATAGGGACCCAAAGACGAGCGCCATTGAAGACTGGAAATGGCGTCCGCTGAAGGACGTGCAGGCGCAGTTGGGCGACGCAAAAGAGATCCCGTCGCATGTCGCAACTTTTGGTCGCTTTATGGACGACACGGCAAACAAGGCGGGCACTGTAGGCCTCACGCCGCGTGACCTGATCAAGGCGTACACGATCACCCGCGCTAGCATTCAGCGCGGCGCCGTCGATTCTGACAAGGTTCGCGCCGCCGGACTGGCGTTGCCCAACCATAACGAGCCCAAGGTTCGCCCAGAAGGCGCGTTTGGCGAGTGGCTGCACACGCCGATGGGTCAGCGCTACCTGCAGCACGCGGAGCGCGGCATCATCGATCCGCATTCGATCAGCAACGCGGTGCAGATCATGGCGCCGTTTGGCCGCCACACGACGGACATCCCAGACGCGCTGCAGTGGGCGGCGAAAAACTTGCCGGGCCGTGAGGGCGACGTGTCTCGACTGGTCGCTCAGGCACAGCAGGGAACAAGCAGCCCATCCGAATGGCGCGACTTTATTCAAGGCGTGCGCGGCGTCGGCCCTAGCAAGGCGGGGTTCATTGCGTCCCTGCTCGGTCGAGGCGATCAGCCGACGCTCGACGCAAGGCAGATCGTCCTTCACACCGGAAATCCGTCAAAGCAGGCGGCACCGTACATCGCCCGGCGCAGCGGGCTTGGCGGCGCGGAGGCCGTCGAACGCCTTGCCGCAAGGCAGCGGGCGATGAACCTCACGACGCCGGAAGGTCTTGACCCTTACTATCAGCACCTCGCACATCACACCATCTGGGACGCCGTTGGCAACGATCAGACGACGCATTCTGACGTCATTCACGCCATGCAGCACGCTGCTACCGGCGGCAAGATCAAAGACAATCCTTTGATTGATCATCCGCTTGTACATGTTATGCGGGCCGCAGGCATTCCATTTTCAAGCGAAGAAAAATATGCGCGTGGCGGAGCGCCTAAGAAAAAGAAAGTTGTCCCCGCAGATGAAGCGTCGTCAGTGCAGGTTGATCGACCTATCTATTCTTCATGGGATGAAGTGCCAACGATCAATCCGCAAGATCTCGTTGGGAAAAGAATTTTTCCAATTCGGGCCGATCTTTTAAAGACCGGGCCTGATTACACGGGAATTGATTCCAGTCAGTTAACTAAGCCTGTTGCTATGCGCGGCGGCCCGGGATTCCCATTGATTGAAGAGAATCAGCGTGGCGGCATGGGGTGGGCTATTAAAGGTAAAGGACGCGGCACGTTCAAATTGAATAAGAATGCCGACTATGCCGCTGTCACCGCGATGATGCCTGACACGCATGAATCTAATTCGTCGTTTGCCCGTGCTTTGATTGGAACAATGGCTGCTCACGCTAGAGACAAGCGCATTCCAAAAGAAAACCTTGATCAAATTGATGCCCTGATCAAGGCGCAATCCAAGAACAAGAAACTTAGCGTCTTGCAAGATTTCCCGGGGTTTGCACACCAAAATATTCACGATTACGTTGACTCTTTAAACTTTGAAAGCCGTGATCGGATTTCCAAAATTTTACATAGTGCAAGAGCGCAAAAATTAGGCGCTCCTAGCGTCAAAAAAATTGCCAGAGAGACGATAGATCCTCGGTTCGCGGGACTGAACCGTGGCGACGTGATGTACTTGTTGGAACTGGAAAAGGGAGACAAGGGCGTTGCCGATTTGGTTAAGTCAGGGTTCACTCCGCATGAGTCCTATCCGTTAGGTATTCGCGGCCGGATTGTTGGCAAGTTCCACCATCCTTTTGCTGCAGAGACCTTGTGGAAAGACTGGTTTGATCAAAAACGAGCAGCAAAGAAAGCGTCTGGTAAGTCTTCAAATCCTGCAGCAGACACGGCGCAAATTTTGCGCGGGTTTGATCTTGCTTTGCCGACAACCACGGTTACTCAGGCAATTGCCGACAACCTGCCTAGTCATCCAATGGACGTGCAGTCCCCCCAAGCAGCCCGTATGGCTCTTGATGTCGCCCATGACCGTTGGACTAATACAGAAACGCCCGTTGGGCATGGCGGCGTATCGCCTGCTGAGATGTCTAAAGCCCTAAAAAACTCTGAAGCCTCCTCGACCCTTACTCAGTATTCTGAGAAGGAAATCAAGGACATGGTCAAGAAGAAGAAGTTCAGGGCGTTTAAGTTACCCAGTGGCGACGTGTACTTTGGCCTGAAGCACGGAACAAATTACGAAGAGGAATATGGGTTTAAACACCCAGAATTGACTCCTAATGAGACCGCTTTGGTCAGCGTTGTAAACAATGAGCCGGGCGCCAAGGGGGTTGGCGGCGCTTCGGTCATGCTAAAAGCAATTAAAGAGGGCGCTACTGCCTTAGACGCATATGCTGTACCATCTAAAAAACACCCGGATGGCTTTTTGCCATCGTTTTACAGGCAGTTTGGTTTTAAAGAGTTAGGACGTATTCCGTTTGACCCACAATATTCTACCGATCAACAACTTGAGGACTTGAAGCATTACTGGCGTTCTACTGGGTGGGACGAATCGATGGGAATGCCTTCTGTGTCCATTATGAAATGGGATGGAAAAGATGAAGATCGACAAGACGCATTACGAAACTATCTCGCACAAAGCCGTGCGGGTTCTAGGCCGGGAGACGGTAAATCGGATGTCCGATCCGCAAGTTGGGCTTCTGAACAAGGAACTCAACTATCTGGTGGAGAAGCACCAGTCAGCGGACAAGGTGACGGACTCGGAAATCGAGGGGGCGTACGAGATGATAGTCAAACACGCCCTTCCGACAGGTTCACACGAGCACTTACTGGGGTAATGAACATGACGCCGCAGCAGGCACAGGCCTACGGCGTTTCTCCAGAAGACGTTTCCGCTGCAAGAAAAAAGTTAATGCCAAAGGCGAGTGGCGGTCTTGTTGACCACGCCCTCCGTATGGTCGCACACTTGACAAAACCAAAAGCGCGGTAAACCCCCCGCAGGAGACTGACATGTCCGAATTAGCCAAAAAGGCGCGGGAAGAGCGTGCGGCGAAAGCCAAGCGCTACAGCCGCACTCACGACGAAGGCAAGGTTGACGCCAGTGACTTTAAACAGGCAGAACCTCTAGAGGCAGAAGCCAAGACGGGCCTGCGCCCGATCTCCCGTCGCCAGTTCAAGCGCGGCGGCAAGGTTGAGGGCGAGCACGCCCACCATCACGCCGGTCGCAAGCCCCGCAAGAGCGGCGGCAAGGCGCTGACGGCGGACAGCCTCCTGAACCGCGACATGAAGGAAGCCAACGAGGGTCGCGCAGGCACCAAGCACGTCGGCGGCATGAAGCGCGGCGGCAAGGCGATGAAGCACGACGACGTCGCCGAAGACAAGAAACTGATCAAGTCGATTGTCAAAAGGGGCGCGATCAAGCCCGGCATGGCGAAGGGCGGACTGATCTTTAAAAAGAAGGATCGCGAAGAGTGCCCTGAGTGCGGGGGATGGGGCCATCAGATTCACGATCCTGATGAAGAGGGCAAGATTCTTCCTTGTTACCATTGCGGCGCGACCGGCTCAGTTAAGGTCATGCCGCAGGGTGGTAGCCGCAGGAGCATTCAAAAGCGCGAGCGCGCTGATCTTGCTTCTGCTGAACAGGATCGTCGCGGCAAGGCAGAATACGAGCGCCGACCTCAAGAGCGTCGTCATGCTTCGCCGGATTCTTACGACGAGCCGCTTCCGGGCGAAATTTCTTCACGGTTCAAAAAAGGTGGTAGCGTGCATCCGAAGGGCTGCAAGTGCGTCAAATGCTGCAGCGGCGGCATGGTCAAAAAGAAAGGCGGCGGCAGCGTCACCGACGGCACTCTAGAGGGCACGCGCCCGACAGGCGGTCGTAAGGCTCGCAAGCACGGCGGTCGCGCCAAGAAGACGAACATCAACATCGTCATCGCGCCGCACGGCGGTCATCAGGCTCCGGCAGGCGGGATGATGCCGCCCCCGCCGCCTGCGGGGGGTCTTCATCAGGGCATGGCTCCGGGTATGCCGCCGGGTATGCCACCGGGCGGTATGCGTCCTCCGATGCCTGCTTCCCCGCCTCCGGGCGGCGCGCCTCCCATGGGAGCGCCTCCGGGCCTCATGGGCCGCAAGCGCGGTGGCCGGGTTCATTATCCGATCAAGGACGGCTCTGGCGGCGGCAAGGGACGCCTTGAGAAAGTGAAGGCGTATGGCTTAAAGCCCGCCTGATGGTATAAGGGGCGGTCAGCAATGACCGCCCCTTTCGATTGAGACCTACCGATGCAAACGATCAGCGTCCGATTTGAATACGAACTTAAGAAATTGGTCGACGAAGAGATTGAACGCCTAACGGACATCCTCACGTTAGGTGTAAGCATTCACGATATCGCGGACTACAAACACATCACGGGGCAACTCGCGGCGTGGCGTAAACTCGACGATCTATGTGATGAAGCCCGTTCTGTGATGGATAAATCGTAATTGGAGTACCTATGCCGCATACACCTATGCAACACGATACCGACCCGAAAGAAGATTTGATCAAAGCCGTAGGTCCGATCTACGGTTTTGACCTGTATCACAATCAGATCCTGTGCGCCGTCTACATCCGGCCTGAGAAAACGAAGGGCGGCATCGTCCTGCCGGATCAGCACCGCAACGAAGACCGTCACCAGAGCAAGGTGGGCCTCATTTTGAAGGTTGGACCCGACGCTTTTGTCGACGAAAGCGGCGTCTGGTTCAAGGAAGTCAGCGTAAAGGTCCACGATTGGATCGTTTTCCGCCCTTCGGACGGTTGGAGCATCACCGTCAACGGCGTTTTGTGCCGAATTTTGAAGGACGAGAACGTGCGCGGGCGCGTTTCACACCCAGATTTGGTCTGGTAAGGGGGCAATCATGGCTGATGAACCGGAACAGATTGAGATTGAGATCGATCCGACTGAGAAAGAGGTCAAAAAGGACGAAGTTGAGGTCGTAAAGGCCGAAGAATCGCCCGTAAAGACCGAAACCGCGCCCGAAGACGGCATCAAAGCCCTCAAAAAGCAGTTGGAAGAGGAGCGTTCTGCGCGTATTGCCGCCGAAAAGGCAGCAAACGAGGCCAAACAGAACGCTTTCAGGGCGCAAAACGAGGTTGCGGACACCAATCTGCACCTAATCAACAACGCCATCGACTCGGTGAAGGCAAACACGCTGAATTTGAAGTCGGCCTACGCTCAGGCGATGGCGGCAGGCGATTACGACTCCGCCGCCGACATTCAGCAGACCATGGCGGAGAATTCTGCCAAGTTGCTTCAGTTGGAGCAGGGCAAGCAGGCTCTGGAGAGTTCGCCGAAGCAGAAGGCGCCTGAGCCGGTCCAAAGCGACCCGGTTGAGGCGCTTGCGAGTCAGTTATCGTCCCGCTCGGCCCAGTGGGTTCGCGCCCACCCGGAATACGCCCGTAACCCCAACCTGTACCGCAAGATGATCGCGGCGCACGAGTTGGCGATGGCGGACGGCATCAGCCCGGACACCGACGACTATTTCGACTCGATTGAAAACACGCTTCGGATCCGCCGTGACGCCCCGGTGCAGGCAGAGGCGACTGCGGACGCCGCTAAGGTCACGCAGCGCCGTACCGCGCCTCCTGCAGCCCCTGTCTCGCGCAGCGGCAACGCGGGCACCGGAAACCGCCCTAACGTCGTTCGCCTGACCAAGGACGAGCGCGAGATGGCGCAGATGATGGGCATGACCGATCAGGAATACGCCAAGAACAAGTTGGCGCTTCAGCGTGAAGGGAAACTGAACTAATGGAGAATTCTATGGACAATGAAACCCCTAAGCAGAGGCGTGCCCGCGCTCGCTCTAATCGGCTTCTGGAGGCGATTGACGAGGTGGAAGACGAGATTGCCGAAGAAGAGGCTCAGGCGGCTGCTGCAGCCTCCCCAGAGCCCACCGGCATACAGCGTGCGCCCTTGCGCGAAAATCCCCGTGACCGCGCCGCACGCCGCGCTGCAGAACTGCGCGAGCACGCGGGCGGCTCGATGGAAGAGGGCACCGACGAGTTCTACATCCCGCCCGACATCATTCCAGACGGTTGGGACTACGAGTGGAAGCGCAAGTTGCTCTTGGGCAGCGAGGACCCGGCCTATCAGGTTCAGGTTGCCCGCAAGGGTTGGGAGCCTGTCCCGGCAAATCGCCACCCCGAAATGATGCCTAGCATCGGCAATTTCGCCGTGATCGAGCGCAAGGGCATGATCCTGATGGAACGCCCAAAGGAAATCAGCGACGAAGTGCGCGCCGCCGACCTGCGCCGTGCTCGACTTCAGGTTCGCCAGAAGGAAGCGCAGTTGAACGCGACTCCCGAAGGCACGCTGCAGCGCAGCAAGAGCGACGGCAGCAGCCTGACGAAGATCGGCAAGTCCTACGAAGCGATCCCGATTCCAGAATAAAAGGCAGTAAATGCCTCCTTGAGCGCCCTTCGGGGCGCTTTTTCTTTTGTACTGTTGCACTTGTCAAGTAGGCGGCGTAAATTGCCCTCAACCTCCTGCCCGGCGCAGGAGTTGAAGATTACCCCCGGTCTAAATCGCCCCGGTGCGCGATGATGGCCTCCTGTAAGGAGAATCCGTCATGGCGAATAACAGTGCGCCTTTCGGCTTTAGTCAGTACAAGGGCACGGGTTCGCTTCCGACCTACGAACAGGTCGCGATGTTTGCGGACTACAATGCCTCGGCGATTTTTTTCGGCGATCCGGTTTTCCGTAATTCGGACGGCAGCGTCTATGTGACGACGCCGGGCACAGGCACGCTTGCCGGTGTGTTCGTTGGCTGCAAGTACCTGTCGGTCGCGCAGAAGCGTACCGTGTGGTCGAACTACTGGCCGGGCAGCGACGTTGCTTCGAGCAACACCGTTGAGTGCTACGTCGTCAACGACCCCAACGCGCAGTTCCTTGTGCAGGTGGGTGGCTCGTCCTCGACGGGTCTCACGACGGCCGACATCGGCGCCAACGTGCAGTTTGCTTACGGCACGGGCAGCACCGCGACGGGCGTTTCGGGCGCGTACATCGTGTACAACTCGCAGGCCACCACGGCGACGCTTCCGTTCCGTGTTATGGCTGTTCCCACCGATCCGCCGAATGCTCAAGGCACCCAGAGCGGTGCATACAACTATGTGGTCGTGGCGTTTAACAACGTCGAGACCAAGCAGTTGACCGGCACCGTCTAAGGAGTAACTAAAAATGGCCGTTAATTTAAGTGCTATTAAGGACCTCCTGCTTCCGGGTCTTCGCGGGATTGAAGGCAAGTACGAGATGATTCCGTCTCAGTACGACAAGATCTTCACCAAGCATGACTCGAAACTCGCCCTTGAGCGTACCGCTGAAATGCGTTACCTCGGTCTGGCGCAGTTGAAGACGGAAGGTGCTCAGACCTCGTTCGACAACAACTCGGGCGAGCGCTTCATCTACAACCAAGAGCACAATGAAATTGCGCTCGGTTACGCGATCACCCGCAAGGCGATTGACGATAACCTTTACAAGACGCAGTTCCATCCGTCGAACCTCGGTCTGATTGAATCGTTTCAGCAGACCAAGGAAATCTACGGCGCGAACGTCCTTAACACCGCGACGACGTACAATGCGAACATCGGCGGTGACGGTGTTTCGTTGTGCTCGACGAGCCACCCCATCGACGGCAATACGATTGCGAACACGCCTTCGACGCAGGTTGACCTCAATGAGGCCACGCTGCTGAACGCGATGATCTCGATTCGTACCAACTTCCGCGACATGGCGAACCTCAAGGTCTTCGCTCGTGGCCGCAAGTTGATTGTGCCTCCGCAGTTGGAACCGGTTGCGATTCGTCTTCTCAAGACGGAACTGCGTCCGGGTACTGCGGATAACGATGTCAACGCGATCCTCTCGACGGCGGGCGGCTTGCCGGAAGGCTACATGGTCAACGACTTCTTGACCTCGCCTTATGCATGGTTCCTGCTCACCAACATTGACGGTCTCTCCTACATGGAGCGCGTCAAGTACGAAATGGACATGCAGGTCGACTTCGTTACGGACAATCTGTTGGTCAAGGGCTACGAGCGGTACTCGTTTGGGTACTACAACTGGCGCGCCATCTGGGGCTCGTTCCCGACCTCGTAAGGAGAAGCGAAATGAGCAGCACAGTATTAACTGGGCCGATCCTTGCGGGCAACGTGCTTAACTCTGACGGCACCGGCAATCTTGCCGGTGTCGGCGGAAGCAGTGGAACTCAGAACGTCGGCTTCGTGCAGATGGCGCAGTTTGCGTCTATCACGGAGTCGGCTTCTGCGACGGCGACCTCTATCGTCATCCCTGCACAGAGTCTGATCACTGACATCTACATCAACGTCACGGCGTCATGGACCAGCGGCTCTGACACGCTGAACATTGGAACGGCGAGCGGTGGAAGCCAGTTGGCTTCTGCTATCGCGCACGCTTTACTGGTTCAGGGTCAGTACACCGTTCCTGTGACGAGCCTGATCGCCAACTGGTTGAATTCCAGTGCGACGCAGGACGTTCAGATCTGGACGCAGTCGACAGGCAGCGGCACGGGGACGGCGGTACTTGTGGTCTGCTACTTGCAGGCCGCAAATAACTTTACCAACGGTCAGTACACCTGATCTGGGAGTAAGAAATGAAAGGTCATAAAGGACGTCATCACAAAGCCACTGGCGGCGTGAATGAAGCGGAACAGGATCTCAAGAGCAAGCCGGAAGAGCGTAACAACGCTAAGAAGGAATTTCACGAGGCTGAAGAGCGGAAGCACGGCGGTCGTGCCAAGCGGAAGCACGGCGGTCATGTGAAACATGAGATGAAGGTCGAAGGTCATCACGGCAAGCATCACGCGGGTCGTAAGCCGCGTAAGCATGGCGGCAAGACCTCCGGCAACATTTTTGCGTTCACGGCTCACAAGGGCACGCCGCCCAAGGGCCACACGGACGAAATGGGCATGTAATAGACTGGGCCCCCTCTCCCAGTTTGTGATGCATCAACGGGGGCCTCGTGCCCCCGTTTTTAATAAGGAACAAGGTAATGCGTTCCATCGTAGTGACGGCCAACACAGGCCAAGCAACGTCCAACTTGGTCCGACTGGACGAGTGGGCCCATCCGCAGGTGAACATCCAGTGCGTCTTGAGCGGCACGGGTAACTACACCGTTCAGCAGTCCATGGACGATCCAAACGATCCGTTCAATCCGGTCCCCGTGGGCAGCATGACATGGTTTCCAAGCGCAGACGCCGCTGTCGTTGGCGCGACGGCAAGCGCCATGAGCAGTTTTTCGTTTGCTCCGCGTTTTGTTCGCGTGATTTGGAATAGCGGTACTGGGACTGTCACCATGACGGTGACCCAGTACAATGTCGTCAGCCTGTAAGGCTGAAAGCCACATTGGAGACCAAGTATGAGCGCAGGGACTTACAACCTTTGCATCGAGCAGGGCGCTACGTTCATTCGGGTCTTCTTGTGGCAGGTTGGCGGCTCGACTGACTGCTCCTGCACGACGACTTCAACCACGGCTGTTCCCGTCGACCTGACGGGATTTTCTGCTGATCTTCAGATCCGGCAGACCCCGCAATCAACCACGATCTTGTACGAAGGCAGCACTGCCAACGGCAACATCGTGTTGGGCGGCACGGCAGGCACCATTACCCTGACCATTCCCTCGACGACGACGGCAGGGTTTTCGTGGCTGCGTGGGGTTTATGATCTGATCCTCACGTCCTCTGGAGGTATAGTTACGCGATTGCTGCAAGGTTCAGTAACCGTTTCTCCAGATGTGACGCGCTAAAATGGCGAATGATCCTCCGACTCAAGTAAATGTCACTGAAAGCCCGACTGTCGTCGAGGTCAACTCGGGCGATCCCACTCAGGTCACGGTCACTCAGACCCCTGAGACCACAGTCTCGGTTACCGAAACCGATATCCAAACCGTAGAGATCGCGGCGGTTGGCCCGCAAGGTCCTCCGGGTGCAATAGGCCCAACTGGCCCTGCGGGGCCAACTGGCCCTCAAGGACCGACCGGCCCTGTCGGTACGGGGCAGATGGTTGTTTCCGCCGGAACGTCTTCCGGCCTGTTTACCGCCGTTAATTTCGTCAACAGCAATGGCGTCAATTTCGGCCTAAGCAGCAACAACATCACCGCCAGTTACACGGGCGGCGGCATTGGCATCTCGGCGAGCACGCAGTCCGCCAACACCGGCACCATCGTTTTCCAGACAAGCCCGACCGTCACGTTTGGCATGTCGAACTCGTCGGTCATTACGGCGTCGGTCAACACGAACTACGCCGCGACCAACATCACGACGAACAACATCGCGACTTCGCAGTCGTCGCTGTTTCAGCAGACGAGCGCCACTTCGGCGATCACGACCGGGGCATTCCCGTCGTCGAACTCAAGTCTGCTGCTTGCGACCTCTCAGTCGTCGCTGTTTCAGCAGACGAGCGCCACCTCGGCGATCACGTCGAACGCCTTTGCTTCGTCGAACTCCAGTCTTCTGCTTGCAACCTCGCAGTCGAGCCTGTTCCAACAAACGAGTGCCACGTCGGCGATCACGTCGAATGCCTTTGCCTCGTCGAACTCAAGCCTCCTGCAGGCCACAAGCGCCACATCGAACATCACGACGAACGCTTTTGCGTCGTCTAACTCAAGCCTGCTTCAGGCCACGAGCGCCACCTCGGCGATCACGTCAGCAGCCTTCCCGTCCTCCCAGACGACCAAGTTCGCGGGAACGGGGACGACCTACGCCGGAACAAACGTCTCGGCCACGCTGAACCTGAACAGCAATGGCCTGAGCATGCAGTTGTCTGGCCCCAACGTGGCGGGCGCTCAGACGGGCATCAGCGGAATCATCGCGGGTACCCAGACGCTTACGTCGGGCACGTTGTCCTTTGCGAACAGCAACGGCGTGACCTTCGGCCTGTCGAACTCGTCTGTTCTGACGGCGTCTGTTCAGGCGGGTCCGACCTCCTATGTGCAGCAGGTCAACGGATCGTCTGGATCAGTTACCGTCGCCGGAACCAATACCAGTTTCAGCGGCACGAACATCTCAGGAAGCCTGACGCTCAACAGCAACGGCCTGAATCTGGCGCTATCCGGGCAGAGCGTCCCGGCCACCTCTTCGATTAGCGGCACTGGGGCGATCAGCATTGCCTCTGCGGGCAGCACGATCAGCATCGGCGCGCCTGCCGTTTCGATGGGTCTTTCTGGCGGCAATACGTCTGGAACAAGCGGAACTGTTTCCAACCAGTTGGTTCTTGCGGGCGGAAACAACATCACGCTTTCTGGCTCAACCAACGCCGGGGGCATGTCGCTGACCATTTCGGGTCCAAACATTGCGGGCGCGCAGACAGGCATCAGCGGCATCATCGCGGGGACACAGACGCAAACGTCTGGAACCCTGTCGTTTGCCAACAGCAATGGCATCTCGTTTGGCTTGTCCAATTCATCTGTTCTGACCGCGTCGTATACGGTTCCGGCAGTTCCGACATCGTATGTGCAGCAGGTCAATGGATCGTCTGGATCAGTCACTGTTGCAGGAACCAATACCAGTTTCAGCGGCACGAACATTTCAGGAAGCCTGACGCTTAACAGCAATGGTCTGAACCTTGCCCTATCTGGTCAGAGCGTTCCGGCAACCTCGTCGATCAGTGGCACCGGAATCGTCAGCATTGCTTCTGCAGGAAGCACCATTTCTATTGGCGCTCCTGCTTTCTCTGCAGGCGTTTCTACAGGTGGCAATACTTCTGGCAATACCGGAACAGTCACCAATCAGGTGTTGTTCGTCGGCGGCAACAACATAACGCTTTCTCAGTCTACTGGCGCGGGCGGCGCTACTGTGACGATCTCTGGCGCAAATATCGCCGGAGCACAAACGGGCATTAGCGGAATCATTGCCGGTACGCAGACTCAAACGTCTGGAACCTTGTCATTTGCCAACAGCAATGGCGTCACCTTTGGACTGTCAAATTCGTCTGTTTTGACGGCATCTGTTCAGGCCGGTCCTACGTCGTATGTTCAGCAGGTTAACGGCTCATCCGGTTCTGTCACTGTTGCAGGAACGAATACTAGTTTCAGCGGCACGAACATCTCAGGAAGCCTGACGCTCAATAGCAACGGGCTAAATCTGGCGCTATCCGGGCAGAGCGTCCCGGCCACATCTTCGATCAGTGGCACTGGGGCGATCAGCATTGCCTCTGCGGGCAGCACAATCAGCATTGGTGTACCCGCTGTTTCGATGGGCTTCTCTGGCGGCAATACATCAGGCACAAGCGGAACTGTTTCCAACCAGTTGGTTCTTGCGGGTGGGAACAACATCACCCTATCTGGCTCTACTGGTGCCGGGGGTATGTCGCTAACCATTTCTGGCGCTAATATCGCCGGGGCGCAAACAGGCATTAGTGGAATTATTGCCGGTACTCAGACTCAAACGTCTGGCACGCTGTCATTCGCAAATAGCAACGGCATATCTTTTGGCCTGTCTAATTCGTCGGTCCTGACTGCGTCGTATACGGTTCCAACCGTACCGACATCGTATGTACAGCAAGTCAATGGATCGTCTGGATCAGTTACCGTCGCCGGAACCAATACCAGTTTCAGCGGCACGAATATCTCAGGAAGCCTGACGCTCAACAGCAACGGGCTGAATCTGGCGCTATCCGGCCAGAGCGTCCCCGCCACGTCATCTATTAGCGGAACGGGGGCGGTCAGCATCGCGTCCGCCGGAAGCACAATCAGCATTGGCGCTCCTGCCGTTTCGATGGGCTTCTCAGGCGGAAATACGTCTGGAACAAGCGGAACTGTTTCCAACCAGTTGGTTCTTGCGGGCGGCAACAACATTACTCTGTCCGGCTCTACCGGTGCCGGAGGCATGTCGCTAACTATTTCTGGTGCCAACATAGCGGGTGCTCAAACCGGCATCAGTGGCATCATTGCCGGAACTCAGACTCAAACGTCTGGCACGTTATCGTTTGCGAACAGCAACGGCGTCACCTTTGGCCTGTCAAATTCATCTGTCTTGACGGCTTCGGTTCAAGCAGGACCGACATCGTATGTATCGAACGTCAACGGTTCATCTGGCGCATTAAGTCTTGCGGTCGGATCATCGTTGTCATCTTCGACTAACGGTTCATCTATCACTTTTGGCCTTGCGTCGAACATTACGACGGCCTTGCAATCCGCAGGCGCGTACTTAACGACTGCCGCTCAATCTACGGTTTCAAACTTTGCTGTCGTTGCTGCCACCAACAATACGGGCGGCGGAACAGCAACGCTTTTGACCAATGCTAGTTTTAGCAATGCCAATGGTTTGACGTTCTACACGTCTGCCGGTAACGCTATCGTTGGTTCTTATACCGTTCCAACAGTTCCGACTTCGTATGTTCAGCAGGTCAATGGCTCTTCTGGATCTGTCACGGTTGCCGGAACAAGTACTGGATTTGGCGGAACCAACATTTCAGGAAGCGTGACGCTCAATAGCGCCGGTCTGAACATTTCGCTTTCCGGCCAGAGCGTTCCCGCCACATCGTCGATTAGCGGAACAGGCATTGTTAGCATTGCTTCTGCCGGAAGCACCATCAGCATTGGCGCTCCCGCTTTCTCTGCAGGCGTGTCCTCTGGCGGAAATACGTCTGGCACAACAGGTACGATCAGCAATCAAATCGTTTTTGCGGGCGGAAACAACATTACGTTGTCTCAGTCCACGGGCGCAGGTGGCGCAACGATTACTATTTCTGGTGCCAACGTTGCCGGGGCGCAGACAGGAATCAGTGGCATCATCGCCGGTACTCAGACGCAAACGTCTGGCACGTTGTCATTTGCCAATAGCAATGGCGTCACTTTCGGCCTATCTAATTCGTCGGTATTAACGGCCTCCGTCCAAGCGGGGCCAACGTCGTATGTATCCAACGTCAACGGATCTTCTGGCGCGATAAGTCTGGCTGTCGGTTCGTCTTTGTCATCTTCGACTAACGGATCGTCTATCACTTTCGGCCTTGCGTCGAACATCACGACGGCCTTGCAATCTGCAGGCGCTTACCTGACGACTGCCATGCAGTCCAACGCCGGATCCAATTTCCTTGGGACCAATACGGCGCTGACGGCTAACGGCGTGTCCGTTACGGCAAACAGCAGCGGTCTATCGTTGAACTTCCCGGCTTTCCTGACGACGGCTGCTCAAAGTAACCAAGTCGTAAATAGCCTTAACGGTTCTACGGGACAGATCAGTCTGGCTGTCGGTTCGTCTTTGTCATCTTCGACTAACGGATCGTCTATCACTTTCGGCCTTGCGTCGAATATCACGACGGCTTTGCAGTCCGCAGGCGCATACCTGACGACGGCGGCTCAATCCACGGTTTCAAATTTTGCTGTCGTTGCCGCCACTAACAATACTGGCGGCGGTACAGCAACGCTTCTGACTAATGCAAGTTTCAGTAACGCAAACGGCCTTACGTTCTACACGTCTGCGGGCAATGCGATTGTTGGTTCGTATACCGTACCCACGGTTCCAACGTCGTATGTTCAACAGGTCAACGGCTCATCTGGGTCTGTCACCGTTGCAGGAACAACCACTGGATTTGGTGGAACCAACATTTCAGGAAGCGTGACGCTCAATAGCGCGGGTATCAACCTGTCGCTATCCGGTCAGAGCGTACCTGCTACGTCGTCGATCAGCGGAACCGGCATTGTTAGCATTGCCTCTGCAGGAAGCACGATATCCATTGGAGCCCCCGCTGTTTCGATGGGCTTCTCTGGCGGTAATACGTCTGGAACAAGCGGAACTGTTTCCAACCAATTGGTTCTTGCGGGCGGTAACAACATCACCCTGTCTGGCTCTACTGGAGCCGGGGGCATGTCACTGACTATTTCTGGTGCCAACATAGCGGGTGCCCAAACGGGCATCAGCGGCATCATCGCGGGAACTCAGACTCAGACATCTGGAACGCTATCATTTGCCAATAGCAATGGCATTTCGTTTGGCCTGTCCAATTCATCTGTTCTGACCGCGTCGTATACAGTCCCTGCCGTACCGACATCGTATGTATCGAACGTCAACGGGTCGTCTGGTGCCCTTAGCCTAGCCGTAGGCTCGTCTCTATCGTCTTCGACCAATGGGTCGTCTATCACTTTCGGCCTTGCGTCGAACATCACGACGGCTTTGCAGTCTGCGGGTGCTTACCTGACGACTGCCATGCAGTCGAACGCAGGATCCAATTTCCTTGGAACCAATACGGCGCTGACGGCTAACGGCGTGTCCGTTACGGCAAACAGCAGCGGTCTATCGTTGAACTTCCCGGCTTTCCTGACGACGGCTGCTCAAAGTAACCAAGTCGTAAATAGCCTCAACGGTT
>Ga0316218_1001666_pt1 | contig 23149 bp, 26 predicted proteins | sample TBH18003metaG_FD_203634 | JGI IMG/M metagenome (GOLD analysis project Ga0316218, IMG submission 203634) | Freshwater microbial communities from Trout Bog Lake, Wisconsin, USA - TBH18003 | ecosystem: Environmental > Aquatic > Freshwater > Lake > Hypolimnion/Profundal zone | place: USA: Wisconsin...
TGCTTATCAAACCCAAGGGTTACTTTTCCTTTCCAGTCTTTAAAGAACTCCTCATCCATCTCCCTCTCCTGCATGAAACGATTGTCGATCTCGTATACATACGTGTGAGGTCCGGGTTTCAATCCCTGCCAGGCTATCTCAAATTCCCGGTTATGCTTCATACTCCAACCCGGCGGGTCTTTAAACTATTATCCCTCTCCTGTATATAACAAGTGCAGGTGTTCCAAACGGGATGCAAAGTTACGAAAAAAATCCTGTTATTACATCAATTTATTTCTCTTGATCAAAAAAGCGTGTAAAACTTCTTCGACCGGTTTGGAGAGGTCTACGGCCACCCTATCCACCTGGTATTGGTGGCAGCGGTTCTCTATCATTTCCCTGAATTCCTTCATGCGGGTTACATATTGTTCTTTTATTTGTTGTGGCTGCAACTTTATGCGGTCGCCGCTTTCCATGTCCACAAATTCATATGGACGGTTTTCAAATTCAAAATCTATCTCCTGTTCGCCATCGGCTACGTGAAACAGCACAACTTCATGCTTGTTGTATCGCAGGTGCTGTATGGCCGAGAACAGGTCCTCGATATTATAGGCATCATCCATCATATCGCTAAATATAACAACAAGTGAGCGTTTGTGCATCTGCTCGGCAATGAGGTGGATGGCCTTGGAGGCATTGGTGGTTTTATTCTCAACCGGGTTGTCCATGACCCGTTGCAGCTCATTAGTGAGCATGCGGTAGTGGCTATTGGCAGAGCGGGCCGGCGAGAGGTAATTGACCTGCTGATCAAACAAAGCGAGCGAAGCGGCATCGAGCTGCCTTTTGAGCAACTGCATGAGGCTGGCCGCCGCCACACAGGAAAACTGGAGCTTGCTGGGCTTTTTATCGTCCTTTGGGAAGTGCATGGACGATGAGGTATCGACCATGATGCAGCACCTCAGGTTAGTCTCTTCTTCAAAACGCTTTACAAAGAGCTTATCGGTACGGCCATATACCCGCCAGTCCATGTGCCTGAGCGGGTCGCCGGGATTATATAGCCTATGCTCCGCAAACTCCACCGAAAATCCATGAAAGGGGCTTTTGTGCAGGCCAATGATAAAGCCTTCTACTACCTGGCGGGCAATAAGCTCCAAATTATCGGTAAGTGGCTGCTGAAGGATCATGGAAACAGGTTGTGGTAATAACGAACGAAGTTAATGAATAATTTTTGAGCGGAATTGCTAATAATAGTAGTTGCTCCAAATTCCGGGACGAGGGTTTCACGCAAAGGCGGAAAGGTGCTGTACTCAGGGCGTGTTTTAAGGACGCATAGGCACGATTTATTGCCGATCTTGAAGTGCAATGGGCATTACTTCCCAGGATAATAATGATCATAGGCTTGCTCAATAAATCCATTGCCGATCTCGGTGAGGTTGTGGGAGGTGTACATGAGTACTATGCAGTCTGACTTATCGGGCTACACTTTTTTGAACCGGATAAAAATGATCGTATGTTTTTTCAACAAAGTCTTTGGCCAGTTTATCGAGGTTGCGGGAAGTGAACATGACCACTATCCCATCCGTTTTATTGATCTGGTCTATACAATAATTATCATCCAGCATATGCCATGAGCTCATAGGAATATCGCGGTTGACAAGGACATTGTAATAATACCACAATTGCCAGTTGCCATTGGTGCTATCCAGGTAACCCTGGTACATCCATGGGAAGAAAAAACTATCCCCTATATAAATTATATTGGGTTTAACAACATTCGAGGCTCCTTTATACTTCACAACAGGATAGGTGAATGTTTCGGTGGTTACAGGAAAAATAAGGTTCATGGTCTTTGTTATATCGTCATCTGTAAACCTCGGCTTTTGCGTATGGATGAGGGTATCCCAGTAAGGGTGTATCATACTAATGTGGCGCTGGCGCTCTATGTATCTCGTGAGGCTATCGGCGGCCAGCCACGAGGCGTATACGGACCAGTGAAGGCCCTGCTTGGGGTACAGCAGCTCTTTGGACGTATCTTTCATAGATACAAACCATTTATTGAAGTCAATAAGGTTAAGGCCCATGGAATCTGCAAGGCGGGTGTATGTTGCGTAGTTGGTAGGCCCATGTGCCGTATCTTTGAATTCCCCGGGAAAGTTTTCGGGATAATAAAATGCTTTGCATGGCGACTGTACAAACACGAGGAACTTACCGAGGCGTGCAAGCGTATCCTGTATAGCTTTCAGCTTTCTTACCTTCTCGTGTATGTAGGGATAACCATTGTAGTCCCTGCCGAGATAGCTATAGATGTACATATCCTGGAACACACATTTATTTTCGCAAAACAGCCGCCACTCCGAGTGTATCTTCCCAAAGAGGTCATAGTCTATTTCATTATTCAGCCTGATGATATCGGGACGCAGCCCCATGTTGTCGTTGAGATACCGGCTCTTTTTATTCCAATACGAGCCATCAAACCAGCCGCGCGGGGTAAATACAGTATCGGCGGCAATGATGAACTCGCCATCCAGTCCTTTACTCTTTATGAATGGCAAAGACTTCTGCACAAGCGGCAGCAACAGCACCGCAAAAATAAAAAACAATATGCCGGTCTTTACCTTGTTGGCCATGATCTAAAACCTGAAGTATATGAACGGATTAAAGGTGGAGACCGTAATGCGCCCCGCACAGATAACTAACAGCAATAACGTAGCCGTTGCCATAGCGATGTGCAGTTTCATGGAATAATCGGTAAAGAATATGCGCCGCTGCACCCTGCGGCCCCATGCCGACAAAGTAAAGAACGAGAAGAATACAGCGAGCACTAACATAGACAGGTATTCGCGGTCCATATGCCACGCACCGGTATCCTTGTACCACATGAACATTCGGTGGAGATAGCCAAGCGAGGCATGAAAATACTCCACCCTGAAGAATACCCACCCTACTATGACCACCGGGAAGGTATAGAAAACAGCAGCCCTGCCCACACGTGCCAGCCACTTGCCCAGGAACACCCGCTCTATAATGAGGAAGAAGCCATGATATGCACCCCAGATGATAAAGCCCCAGGCAGCGCCGTGCCACAGCCCCGAGGCCAGGAACACCAGCCACAGATTGAAATAGAGCCTCCATTTGCTGTTTACCCGGTTGCCACCCAGAGGTATGTACAGGTAATTGCGCATCCAGGTGCCTAGGGTGATGTGCCACCGCCGCCAGAAATCGGTAATGGAAACGGAGGTGTAGGGGTTATTAAAGTTCTCGGGGAAGCGGAAGCCCATCATCTGGCCAAGCCCTATGGCCATATCGGAGTAGCCAGAGAAGTCGAAGTAGATCTGGAAGGTGTAACTGAGCGCGCCCATCCATGCGGTGATGGTACCCAACTGGTCGTGAGGCAAGTTAAAGATGGCATCGGCGCTGGCACCGATTACATTGGCGATCATCACCTTTTTGCCCAGCCCAAGGAAGAAGCGATAGAGGCCGCGCAGCTTATTCTCCTGCGTTTCGTACTCGGTATGATCGTATATCTGCCCTGCAAAATCGTGGTAACGGATGATGGGGCCTGCGATAAGCTTGGGGAATAGAATGATGTACAATTGATAATCCCAGAAGTTCTTCAGCGGCTTGTGCACGCCAAGGTAAACATCTACCACATAGGTGAGGGTTTCGAAGGTGTAGAAGGATATCCCTATGGGCAACACCAGCTTGGTCCAGGAGAGGGTTTTAACGCCCATGTGCTGAAAGACGGTATTTACATTGTCTACAAAAAAATTGCTGTACTTGAAGTAAAATAGCAGGCCGAGGTTAATGGCCAGTGAAATGCAGAGCACGGCCCTTCGTACCGACTGCCGAGTTATTGAAGACATATACCTCACTACATAAAAGTCCACAATTGTAGTAAAGATGATAACAAATATGAAACGTGATGGAATGCATAGGCTGTTTATAAAACCCATTATGCCACGTTGTCCTGTAGGTAACACTGTTTCCGTACCCAAAGAATAAAAAAGTATACTGCCCGCAAGGATGACGATATTCTTGAACCGCTTATCAGCCAGGTAATAGACCACGAAGAACAAGGGCAGGAAGTAAAAAATAAAGGATATACTGCTGAATACCATTTATAGCGGGGTAGTTTCTACAAAATAAGAGTATTTAGTCGAAAGTAGGTAGTAAATAGTAGAAAGTCTACAGTATACAGTCTAAAGCTGCCGCCTAAAATCGATATGGGAATACTACCTATATTCATAAAGTATTTTGACAATTAATTCCATATAAAACAACGGTAAAATCCATTGTTATCGACCTGATATTCCTTAACTTTAAGACATCAATTTTATCATGGCAAAAGCAGTGAAAACACCCAAACCAAAACTCGTGGTACTCACCGGGGCGGGTATAAGCGCAGAGAGCGGATTGCGCACGTTCAGGGATACGGACGGCCTGTGGGAGGGTTATAATATAGAAGACGTGGCGACACCCGGCGCGTGGCGCAAAGACCGCCAACTGGTACTCAATTTCTACAACGAGCGCCGAAAGGATGTGCTGGCGGCAAAGCCTAATGCCGCCCATATAGCGTTGGCAGAGCTACAGGCAGACTATGATGTACACATCATCACCCAGAATATAGATGACCTGCACGAGCGGGCAGGCTCTAAACAGGTAATGCACCTGCATGGCGAAATAATGAAGATGCGCAGCGAGAAGGATGCCACCAAATTTTACCAGATAAAGGAAGACATTCAACTGGGCCACATAGCCGCAGATGGGGGCCAGTACCGCCCGCATGTAGTATGGTTTGAAGAGCCGGTGCCGATGATAGAAGCAGCCATACCCATTATGTATGATGCCGATATTTTTGTGCTGATAGGCACTTCACTTGCTGTGTACCCCGCCGCAGGGTTGGTAGATTATGTACGGGAACGAGTGCCTAAATACATTATAGACAAGGTAATACCGGAGGTAAAACGATATAAGAATGTGATACCAATAGAGATGCCTGCTACAGAGGGTGTAATAGAATTAAAGAGGCGATTAAAAACCCCAAACCCCTCCCGCTGAAAAAGCGGGACCTTGTGCCGGGGACTATCAGACCATTTACCATGTATCGCGAGTCGATGGGCGTTGCCCACTGCTATGGGATTTTGCCCTTTCAGGGCGTTTTCAATAGTGAAGGGCCTTTTGTGGTTTGGATTTGTTATTTCTCTAAATTAAACAGGCTATCCACAAACTCTTCTTTATTGAAGATCTGCAAGTCGTCCATGCGCTCACCTACGCCTATGTATTTTACCGGTATCTTGAATTGGTTGGCAATGGCCAGCACTACCCCGCCCTTGGCTGTGCCATCGAGCTTGGTAATAGCGATTGCGGTTACATCTGTGGCTGCGGTAAAGTGTTTGGCTTGTTCTATGGCGTTTTGGCCGGTGCTGCCGTCCAGTACCAGCAGCACTTCGTGCGGTGCATCGGGCATTTTCTTTTTGATGACACGGTGTATCTTGCCCAGCTCGTCCATGAGGTATGCCTTGTTGTGCAGGCGGCCAGCTGTGTCTATGATGATCACGTCTGAGTCGCGGGCGATACCGCTTTGTATTGTGTCAAAAGCTACAGAGCTGGGGTCGCTGCCCATTTCTTTCTTTACGATAGGCACGCCTACCCTGTCGCTCCATATGGTCAGTTGGTCTACAGCCGCCGCGCGGAAGGTATCTGCCGCACCCAGCAGCACACTCTTACCGCTTTTCTTAAAGTTATTGGCCAGTTTGCCTATGGTGGTGGTTTTGCCCACACCGTTAACGCCTACTACGAGTATCACATAAGGCTTCTTGCCCGGTGGCAGATCGAATGTGGCAAACTCATTGGACGGGGCCGATGTGAGCATACCCATGATCTCCTCCTGCAGTATACCATTCAGTTGAGAGGTGCCGAGGTATTTGTCCTTAGCTACCCGCTTTTCAATACGGTCTATGATGGCAACGGTTGTTTCTACGCCTACATCAGAGCTGATGAGCGCGTTCTCCAGCTCATCCAGCACTTCTTCATCTACTTTGTCTTTACCGGCGATGGCCTTGGTGAGCTTGGTAAAAAACCCTTCCTTGGTTTTCTTCAGCCCCTCGTCCAGTGCCTGCTTTTGTTCTTCCTGCTCTTTGTTGCGCTTAAAAAGTTTGTCAAATAAACCCATGGTATATGTTTAACCCCAAACCCCTCCCGCAGAAAAGCGGGACTTTGTTCCGGGACTTGCCTCATTATAAATTAAGAATGAGTGATTTTTTTATTAATGAAAGAAGAATTTTGCGATCGCGATAAAAGTTGCTAGTTGCCCTATCCAAAAGATAAACATCCACTTTATAATCTCAGCCTTATTTTCAGCTAAATCTCTTTTGGTTGCTAATAATTCCTTTGCGTCATCAAACTTCTTATCTACTTTGCTTTCAAGTATATCAATAAATGCCTCTGCTTCCTGATTACCCAGTTTAGCCTTTAGCAATTCATATAATCTGATCTCTGAAACTACCATTGCACTAATATTTACACAAAAATACACATTATTGCGATTATAGGGAATATAGATAACGATTGCATAATGCAGGGGTAAAAGAGGGTGATTTTGTGAAATAAGAGATAAAAACACGGAAACCACAGCTTATCTTTACTTCAAAAGCATTTATATGAAAAAAGGATCTGATTTTAGAGTAAGGCTTGTATTGGGTTGCCTTGCGCTTGTTTATGCCATATTGAGTAAAATATTTGGTTGGCAGGGTAGCAAATTCGCCGCAGAAATGGCAGGTATATTCCTGATATTCGGGTTGATCAGCTGGATAGCTTCGCAAGGGAAGAAGAAAGAGGTAACAGAGCAGTAAATGTAATTATTTCAGTTTCTCTATCCTATACTGCTCACCAGTAAAATCAACCAGGGCATAGCTGCCCAATTCCTTTTCGCTGCCGGAGCCGGATATGGTGATGTGCCCTTTTAATGTGCCTTTTTTTGTGGCGCAGTCATAAAGCAGTACATCTGCCTTGAGTACCAATGAACTGCCATCATAGATGGCTACTTTATCGGCACGGAAGGTTCGCAAAGTGGTAGCGCCTTCTCCTTTATATTTTTTCGTATCCACATCTGTGATCTGCACAGGGCCATCAAGTTCAAAATTTCCATCCTCCACGGTTACATAGCTGCTTTGCGTTTTGGTAAGGATCAGTGTTTCATCGTGCATCACTATCTTATCGAAGTGTACATAAAAGCACTGTTTAGGCGCGGCAGTAGTTTGCTGCGCAAAAGAGGCGCATGGTAGCATTGCGAGCAGGAATAGTACACTTTTCATGGTTGTAGTTCTTTTGGATACGAATATAACTGATTTGTTGTTTATTTTATTGTATTGCGACAAACGTCATGCATTTACATTTATAAATTTCCGCAGTTCCTCGATCATATATTCATGTCCATCTTTCACCCAAAACATAATACCTGCGCCATCATATATCGTTGTGAAAAAGAAAAAAGTATTATCTATAATTTGTTGCTGTGTTTCCGCATCGATTTTGCTCTTAGATGGCAGGTTTTTAAAATCCAAATCTACATCTGTAATAAACGGAACAAAACCCCAAGTGCCACACAATAAATGACCTTCAAATATCTGATCTACTGATTTTGTGTGATCCATATAAAAAAAGGGATGCTCTTCTGCGAAATAGTAGTCCATATCAGTTCGCCAATATGTAGAGTCATCCATCAACAACAAATTATCAAAAATGAATGTAAGTTTCATCTGTTGTATACAGTGGGTGGTAAAGGATATTTCAGGTATTTGATGGGTATCCTTTATCCCATTGAAGCTATACATGTCGTATTTCCCGAAATCTTCCGGGCCTACACAATAAAATTGTCCATTTTTTACAATTCTATAGTTTACTATCGCAGTCGTAAAGCACAGCCAGCCATCGAAGTTCTCACGCAAATATTGTGCTGCTTTTTGATGGTCTAATGGGTATATACAATTCATAAGAAGTGATTTACTGCAAAATAACATTAATCGCAAATATTTTTCAGTATTTGCTCTCTCTGTAACATTTCCACCATTCCCGTATCTAATATTGCAGTAACGGGAGCATGCAGGTGATCTATTTCATAAATATTATTTCGGCTGATGGGCTTTGAGGAGCTGTACATACTGTATTCACCACAGGTATTCAGGGTGTGCATGGGCTATATCAATGACTATGAGCATGCCCGCGACCTGACGCAGGAAACCTTTATTGCCGTATGGCAAAACCTGCCCTCGTTTCAAAACCGGTCTAAAATAAGTACCTGGATCTTCAGAATAGCTACCAACAACTGCCTGCGGGCAATAGAAAGGGCCGGACGGATAAAGACTACTGAGCTACCATACGATGTGCCGACTGTGCAGGAGGAATCTATTGAAGAAAAGCTGGTATTTCTCTACAGTTGCATAGCCGAACTGGAAGAAACAGAAAGGATCATTATATCGCTATTACTGGAAGACCTGCCGCAGGCCGAGATCGCTGCCATTGTGGGCCTGGGAGAAGGAAACGTACGCGTGAAGATACACCGCATAAAAGAAAAGCTGGCCATAAAATTCAAAGCACATGGAATTGAATGATCTGAAAAAGGTATGGCTGTCTGCCGATACCGGCAGCCTGCCGGGCGCTGCTGACATGGTGCGCATGATCCGCAAATACCGCAGCAGCAACCTCGCTAAAAAGATAGCGATGACCATTATAGCTGCTGTGCTCACTGCATTGATGGTGTTCGTTGTTTTCAGCTACAAGTCGGTAATGCTCACCACCCGAATAGGTGAGGCGCTCATCATTATGGCCGGGCTGCTGCTCATTATTTCCAATGCCAGATCCCTGGGCAGGCTGCACCGGGTGAAGGACCATACCAATAAAGAATTCCTGTCGTACTTGATGCAGGTGCAGCGCAACCGGCTTAAGTATTATAAAACAACGCAAGTAGCGGGCCTGCTGCTGGCATCATCGGGCTTGCTGTTATATATCTATGAGGCAGTATCCGCAAACCTGCTTTTGCTCTGTGTAGCATATGTGGCACTGGCCGCGTGGCTATATGTCAATTGGTTTGTTATACGCCCCCGGGCTTACCGCAGGCAGGCTATGAAACTGCAGGCTACCATAGACAAAGCATCATCAATAAGCAAACAACTATAAAACAGATACAATGAAAAAGAGAAAAATGACACGGCAGGTGCAACTGCTTATCGCCACAGGACTGCTGATCAATTCAACCGGCCTTATGCTGGGTATCATATTCCCGCACATGCCCGATGCAGCGCGCGGTATGATGATGGGCATAGGCACAGGCATCATACTGGGCGGCTTTATGAAATGGAAAAGAGGCACCAGCGTATGCGAAAACAAAGAAAGCGTTATATCTGAATAGGTTATGTTTCGTGGCTTAATTTTTACATCGCCTACACTGTAAATCGATGCTATGAAACACTCCATATATTTAGCAATAATAGCCCTGGCGCTGCTGGGCAGTTGCAAGAAAGACAGCAACAACGGGTACGGTGGCACTTCCGCCCAGTCATCCATGAAATATTCGCTGAAAGCGACAAATCCAAGCTACGCTGTATCGCGCAGTACAGGCGCGGGCAATATACAATGGACATCCGGCACGGCCAACCCCGGTGTGGTGCGTTTTTCGGCGGTAAAGGATAATATACCCGTAAGCTATACAGGAGTGAATGACCAGCAGGTGGACCTGATGAGCGACGATATGGTGAGCTTTGGCACGATCACACTTACACCGGGCACCTATAGCCAAGTGGTGGTGAAGTACGACCTGGACAAGAACGGCACCGATCCGGCGCTGGTGCTAAATGGCATGTTTACCAGCGGGCCGCTTACTTATGCGGTAATATTTGAGGTAGACCAGCCTGTGGAATTAACGACCACAGAAAATAACGTAACCGTAACACAAGACAGCACTTTTGTGGCAACTACTGATATAGATCTACAGGGCGTGAATGCAGGAATAACCGCTGCTATGCTGATGAATGCACAACTGACCCACGGTATAGATGGCAGCAGCGGCACTATAGTTATCTCCGCAACATCAAACCCCACATTGTTTAATACCCTGCTGGCCAACCTGGGCGCTACACAATACGCGTGTACCATAGCTAACGGTAAGTAGCAAAGTGCATGGGCATGATTCTTTTGCGTTATAAATATCCATGAGGGCAAAAGCATTTTTATACGTATCGCTGGGGGCAGATATTTGCATCGCAATAAGTAAATTCATAGCTGCGGGCATCACCGGCAGCGCCTCTATGATATCGGAGGCTATACATTCTGTAATAGATGCAGTGAGCCAGTTGCTGCTGATATGGGGAACAAGAGTAAGCAAGAAGAAAGCTGACGAGGAACGGCCCTTTGGCTATGGCAAGGAGCTGTATTTCTGGTCGTTCGTGGTATCGCTGATCATCTTCCTGTTGGGTGGTTGTATCTCATTTTACGAGGGCCTGCAACGGTTGCAAAAGCCTGAATTTAAAGGCAGCCCGGCATGGAGCTATGCCACACTGGGCATAGCATTTGTATTTACCAGTATCTCTATGTATTCGGCACGAAAAGCTTTTAATAAACAACGGGGCGATACGTCTTTCTTTGAAGCAGTAACCAAAAGCAAAGATCCCAGCACCTTTATAGTGCTGCTGGGCGATATGGGCGATATGTTGGGGCTGATCGTTGCCTTCCTGGGGGTATTCCTGGGCCGGCTGCTGCACAATCCTTACTATGATGGCGTAGCTTCTATGATCATAGGACTGATGCTGATAGCCATATCGCTGCTGCTGGTGCGCGAAAGCAAAAGCCTGCTGATGGGCGAGACCACCAGCAAACAGACCCTGCGCTGGGTAATAGCCATTACCGAAGCTGATGAAGCTGTGACGAAGGTGAAGAAGCACTTCTCTATGTACATGGCGCCCGAGGAGATACTGTTGCAACTGATAGCAGTATTTAAAAAAGACCTGACCACCCAACAAATAACTGATTCGATAGAACGAATAACGAAAATAATACAGGTGGAATTTCCCAGGATCAAACAGATATTTATAGAGCCGGTCAAATGAGCCTCCTGCATTTTCACATAGGCTAGAGGAAGTAGAATATTCTAAAACCAAAGTAAACCGGCTGGTAACTAAGCGAAATGTACTGTGTTTTATAGCTGATGGTATACTTGAGTGTGGTGCCTGGCTCTTCATAGTTGAGCAAGGTGGGCTGTATAACGGCCTGTAGCATAAAGTGCTTATTGATAGTACAGGTAGCGCCCAACGACACAAAAGGAATGATATTTCGGCCATTATCATTAAGTTTTTTCCCAATGGTATCCGGGTCTGTATAAAAAGTGCCGCTGGAATTGCTGTTGGAAGATACACTCACACCGTTACCAATGTTTACAAGCGCACCGATACCTATGCTGTACTTTATATTATCCCATTTGCTGGCAATAAGAACCGAGGGATGAATGTTGATAAAATACAAAGTAGTGTTTATATGGCTGCCCTTCTCCGTTGTAAATGACCTGTTATCCCCAAATATACCAACCGCTGGCATAAAAGACATACACCTTTCTTCGGTTCCATTTATCATTAAGGCAAGCTCAAGCCCGCTGGCAAGGAAAACAGGGCTTTTCACCTGTGCGCCAATATCTGTATTAGCTTTTAAAAATACAGGGATGGATGCACCAAATTGGATCTTATTATCTTGTGCGGCACACAGCAGGGGAAAACAAAGAAAGGGAAACAGGAGTATTTTAAGCATTATTCTCCCCAATAACGGGGAATGGCTCATTATATTTCAAATGAGTGAATTTAAATACATTGAATTAATGAGCGCAAGACCCTAACAACTACCAAAAATGGCTTTTTCTCATTGCTCATTTCCCGCTTATTTGCTAATTTCGCCTCTGATGAAAGATTATTCTTACCTGACCGGCCCAACCCCGGCTTACATCGAATCGGTATACGACGAATTCGTTAAAGATTCCAGCACCGTAGACCCGGAATGGAAGAAGTTTTTTGAGGGCTTTGATTTTGCCCTGGGCAAAGCAACCACCAATGGTAACGGCAATGGCAGCAACGGCAACGGAGCAGCAGTAAGCAGCGACAAACTGACCAAGGAACTGGCTGTGCTGGAACTGATACAGGCCTACCGTAAGCGCGGCCACCTGGTAGCTAATACCAACCCCATTCGCCCAAGAAAGGACCGCCACGCCAACCTCGACCTCGTCAACTTCGGACTGTCTGATTCCGACCAGGGTACTACCTTTTATGCCGGCAAGGCACTCAATGGCAAGGAGCAATCGCTAAAGGAGATCGTTGATACCCTGAAGGCATTGTATAATGCCACCATAGGCATAGAATATACTTACATCAACTCCACCGAAAAGGTGCAGTATATACAGAAGACATTTGAAGAGCTGATGAATAAGCAGTTCAGCATAGATGAACGCAAGCGCATACTGCTGAAACTAAATGAAGGCGTTATCTTCGAGAAGTTCCTCAATACAAAATTCATAGGGCAGAAGCGTTTCGGGCTGGAAGGCGGCGAAAGCACTATAGCCGCGCTGGACCGCATCATTAATGATGCAGCAGATGCAGGCGTGCAGGAAGTGGTGATAGGCATGGCCCACCGTGGCAGGCTGAACATACTGGCCAACACACTCAAAAAAACATACGAACAGATATTCAGCGAGTTTGAAGGCAATATGCCGGAGGATATGACCATGGGCAGCGGCGATGTGAAATACCACCTCGGTTTCCAGTCGAACATCACGACACCAAATGGCAAGGAGATCAATGTGCAACTGACCCCGAACCCATCGCACCTGGAAGCCGTAAACCCCGTAGTAGAAGGTTTTGCGCGCGCCAAGGCTGATACTTTATATAACAGGGAGTACCACAAAGTGCTGCCGATACTGATACATGGCGATGCCGCTGTGGCCGGCCAGGGCGTAGGCTATGAATTGCTGCAGATGAGCCAACTGAAAGGTTACTATACCGGAGGCACCATACATTATGTGATCAATAACCAGATAGGCTTCACTACAGATTTTGATGATGCCCGCTCTGCCGATTATTGCACCAGTATGGCCTCTATGGTATATGCACCCGTACTGCACGTGAATGGCGATGATGCCGAAGCAGTGGTAAAGTGTGCTATACTGGCCATGCAGTACAGGCAAAAATTCAATGAAGATATTTTTATAGACATGGTGTGCTACCGCAAGTACGGGCACAACGAGGGCGATGAGCCGAAGTTTACCCAGCCGCAGTTGTACGCACTGATAGACAAGCACCCCAACCCACGCGAGGTATATACACAGTACCTGCTGCAACATGGCGAAGCTGATGCTAAGGAACTGGCGCAAGGCATGGAAACCCAATTCTGGGCCGACCTGCAACAGCGGCTGGATGAGGTAAAGCAAAAGCCCCTTCCCTACAAGTACCAGAAACCGGAACAATGGTGGAATGAACTACGCAGGGCCAAGGACGAAGACTTTTTAAGCTCGCCCGATACGGCTATCACTGCCGATGTATTCAAACAACTGTTCACAGCGCTGATGGAATTACCGGAAGGCTTCAACCCGCTGAAAAAGGTGGATAAGCTGTTGCAGGATAAAAAGACAGTATTTGAGAAAGAAGGCAAGGTAGACTGGGCTACCGGCGAGTTGCTGGCCTATGCCAGCCTGCTGGTAGAAGGCCATGAAGTGCGCCTAAGCGGAGAAGACGTGAAGCGTGGCACCTTCTCACACCGCCATGAAGTTATCTATGACCAGAACACCAACCAGCCCTACAATAGGTTGAGCAGGCTGGCCGAAAAACAAGGTATACCATATATCTACAACTCCCTGTTGAGTGAATTTGCGGTACTGGGCTTTGAGTATGGCTACGCAATGGCCAATCCCAATAACCTAGTACTTTGGGAAGCCCAGTATGGCGACTTTGCCAATGGCGCACAAACCATCATAGACCAATACATAGTAAGCGCAGAGCAGAAGTGGACGAACATGAACGGCCTGGTGCTGTTGCTGCCACACGGCTACGAAGGCGGCGGCCCGGAACACTCCAGTGCAAGAATGGAGCGCTTCCTGCAAATGTGCGCGGAGAACAATATGGTGGTGACCAATATCACCACATCGGCCAACTTCTTCCACGGGCTGCGCAGGCAGCTGGCGTGGCAGTTCCGCAAGCCGATGATCAACTTCTCACCAAAGGCCAACCTGAGGCATGTACGCTCTTACTCGCCTATGGAAGATTTTAATACAGGTGGCTTTAAAGAAGTAATAGACGACCCGAATATCAAGAGCGCAGCCAAGGTAAAAAAAGTATTGCTGTGCAGCGGCAAGATGTACTTCGACCTGAGCGAAAAACAGATCACCGACAAGCGGGAAGATGTGGCTATTGTAAGGTTGGAGCAGATATATCCGTTGCCACAGCAGCAACTCGATGCTTTGCGTACCAAATACAAGAAAGCCGAATGGACATGGGTGCAGGAAGAGCCTCGCAACATGGGTGCGCTTACCTTCCTGAAAATGACGATAGCTGATGAGTTCCCGATAAAGTATATCAGCCGGAAGGCAGGGGCTTCTACAGCTACAGGCTTCTCTAAGAAGCACGCTATAGAGCAGGAGCAACTGGTGAATGAGGCATTTGCATAGACCTAAGATTTGTCAACTTTTTAAAAGTTGGCAAATCTGACCATAGCACGGATAAATAAACAGGCATGATTATTATATCACTCCTGATAACCTTATCTTTACAATCTTAATTTTTATTACATTATTATACTTCATGGAAGATATTAAAGAATCGCTGAAACAACAGATCATAGACTCACTGAACCTGCAAGGCATGAAGCCGGAGGATATTGATGATAACGCCCCCTTGTTTGGCGAAGGCCTGGGGCTGGACAGCATTGACTCCCTGGAGCTAATGGTGCTGCTGGAGCGCAATTATGGCATCAAGATAGAAGACGCACGCGAAGGCCGTAAGATACTGTCCTCTGTGCAAACCATGGCAGACTATATTCAGGCTAACCGAAAATTATAACGCCCCTCTTCTTATTTAATGGCGGATAGAATAGTAGTAACGGCTGTAGGGATCGTATCCGCATTAGGCACAGGTATGGATGCCCAGTTACAGGCTATGCGCAGTGGCCGCAGCGGTGTGGGCAAGGTGATGCATCTGCAGTCGGTACACGCGCCGGATTTTGTACTGGGCGAGGTGAAGATGAGCAATGACGAGCTGGCAAAAGCCCTTGACCTGCCTACCGGCGACAACGGCTACACCCGTACTACCCTGCTCTCCCTGCTGGCTATGAAGGACCTGTTGCAGAGCACGGATGTTTCCCTTTTAAAGCAGGAACAATTTGCCTTCATCAGCGCAAACACCGTGGGCGGCATGAGCAAGATGGAGGACATCTACATGAATGTGGCCGGGCCCGACACCGAAGAAAAGAACCTCAAATACATAGATACGCTAGACTGTGCCGAAAGCACAGAGAACATAGCCGAATACTTTGGATTGAAGCCACTTACTGCTACTATCAGCACCGCGTGTTCTTCTTCCTCTAATGCCCTGATGCTGGGAGCGAGGATGATCAAACAAGGGATTGTAAAGCGTGCTATATGCGGCGGCGGTGATGCCCTGAGCAGGTTTACACTCAATGGCTTTTACACCTTGAAGAACGTAGACAAAACACCATCGAAACCTTTCGATCACAACCGTGGCGGACTGAATATAGGCGAGGCCGCAGGCTTCTGCCTTATCGAAAAAGAGTCAGACGCAAAAGCAAGAGGCGCGAAGATACTGGCTGTATTGAGTGGCTATGCCAATACCAATGATGCCTACCATGTAACAGCCCCTTCACCCAATGGCGAGGGCGCAGTGCGCACTATGCAGCAGGCTCTTACCATGGCCGGACTGCAACCTAAAGATATAGGCTACATCAACGCACACGGAACTGCTACTGCGAATAACGATCTTGCCGAGGGCCGGGCGATACAAGAATTGTTTGGCATACAAGCGCCACCATTCAGCTCTACAAAGCCGTTCACGGGCCATACACTTGCAGCAGCAGGTATCATAGAAGCTATATACTGCACCATGGCCTTGGAACAACAAATGATCATTCCCAACCTCAATTTTGAAACAAGAATGGAGGAGCTGGAAATAAGCCCTGCCACTACCTTAATAGAGAACGCAACCATAAACCATGTACTCAGTAATTCCTTCGGGTTTGGGGGCAGTAATGTATCCTTAGTATTCAGTAAAGCATGATGCAGCCGTTGTACCTCATATCGTCCAGTAGCATATCACCGCAGCATACCTATGATGCGGAGCAGTTCCTGCAGCCTGTAATGACGAGCGATAACGGCATTCTGAATGTAATAGATGCCGACTACGCCAAATACATTTCACCCGTGGCCATCAGGCGCATGAGCCGAATGCTGAAGATAGGCATCACCGCTGGTATGGCCTGTATCGAAGCATCGGGTGTTGCTTCGCCCAATGCCATCATCATTGGCACTGCGCATGGCAGTGTGACAGACATGGAGAATTTTCTGAAGGATATGATACGGCTGGAGGAGCAGGCGCTCAATCCCACGTCTTTCATACAATCTACCTACAACTCTGTGAATGGCTGGATAGCGATGATGACCAAATGCACGGGCTATAATCAAACCTATGTACATCGCGGCTTTTCGTTTGAACTGACTTTGCTGGATGCACAAATGATGCTAGCCGAAGCAACCGAAAAGCAATACATACTCACCGGCGGCTTTGATGAACTGACACCTGAATACAACACCATACACAGAAAGGTCAACTATTTCAAGCAAGAAACCTTCAACAGCCTGTCTTTATTTGACCACTATGATACGCCGGGCTCTATAGCAGGTGAGGGCGCTAACTTCTTTATGCTTAGTAATGAGCAGTGCAATGCAGCCTGTGCCATACACACCATAAAAATGCTGCAAAAGCCTACGAGCGAAGAGCTGATCGCGGGCATCAACGAAGCGCTGGCAGAGAACGGCCTCACGAATGCAGATATAGACGTAATGATGACCGGCATGAATGGCGACAGCCGCAGCAAGCACCTTGCCGATACACTGCTCGGTAGCTGCACACCGAACACCACCATAACCACCTTTAAGCAACTGAGCGGTGAATACTATACGGCATCCGGCTTCGGACTGTGGCTGTGCGATCATCTGTTCAAGATACAGCGAGTACCAGTGGAGATCGTTTATAGGCAAGGTTCTGCAACAATAATTAAGAACATGCTGTTCTGTAATGTTACGGTGAATGGGTGTGTGAGTGTGGTGGTGATGAGGGGGTGCTAGGAAGAAACACTATTGCATTACAGTCTTATAATCCCATGTGGAAGTGTATGCTTTTTTATCATTTTTATAATTCGCTTTCTCGAATATTTTCACGAGCTGTCCGGCCTTATAAGTATAGGATTTCACCAACTTACCATCAGCAAACTTATACTCCTCTTTTACAACAGTATCGTTTCGTAATTTCAGCTCATAGCCTGTAATAAATGTGTTTTGCGGAATATACCGTTCAATGAGAGAAGGAACGAACCTGATGTTTTCGCTGATATTCCTGAAGATAATTGTTCGATAAACGCCTTCCTTTTTCTGTATAAAACTATCGGGTATACTGAGCATATTCGATAGGTCATGAATTTCCCCACAGTGTAAAAACGGGCATGGGATTATTATATTATGCTCTTTCAAGTCGTCAGCCATTACTTGGATATCTCCATAATAGTGTTCAGAAAATTCATTATTTTCTGTAGTGTCTTGTACCGACAAACTGTCGAATTTACCTTCCTTATAATGGAATAGTTCTACCGTACCTAATGGGCTTTTATCAATAGACTCTATTTTCATTAACACCCCATTTATATCCACGAAGTTTTTTGATACAATTTTACCGTCCTCATATTCGTCTATCTCTTTTAGATGGTTGTGGTTATTGGTATTTTGAGATTGGGCAATGTAATTAGAGCAAAGAATAAACGACAAAATAAGGGAACTTAGTTTCATGATATTTTTAATTCTCAAAGTTCTTAATACCCGCAATGAACTAATTTTATCGTTTGCTGCAAAGAGTACCAACCCGGATTATTCTTCCAATCATCTTCCTGCACAGTAAGTGTATTAATAAATGAACATATCCTTAGGCTGATGGGAAAAAGGATATTGTGTATCTCTGTTTTCAGTTTTCGGTTACAGGCTCTTGAGTAAGGATGAGGATATCCCAATCACTTTCTGACGTAGCTGTACCTGTCGCCCTACTACCAAAGAGCGACACTTTGGCTTCGGGAAGAACCTTTGCTACCTCATTTGCGATTGAAGACAATATAGCACTATAATTTGCCATAATGCAAATTTATCAAATAAATCAATATGGTGAGTGTAAAACCCTCACCTACGCCTTACCCAGCACATACACCGTAGTAGGTGTGGGGTTGCCGCCTTCTTTTTCGAGGGAGATGGCGAAGGCCTGGCCATCAGTTACCTGCATAGCTACTTTTTGCATGGCGGGTGTATTTGCCATATCGTTGGGCAATACGCCCATGCTTACGGGCTTGCCGCCCTGTATCACCCATAGCTGGTATTGCATGCCCTTTGGGGCTTGAGGCAGGCCATCCATGGATACATAGGCATTACCATTGCTCTTGCTCCAGTACAGCGTGGCGGCCATAGCGTGGCCGGGCAGCATGGTGTGCATCACTATGGTTTGCGTGCCGGTATCGGCCATCATGGATTTGCCGTTTTGGTATTCGGTGAGCAGGCTGGCGTATTGTTGTTTAGCCGTTTTCAGCGAATCCATCTGTACATTCATGGCTACCTGTGCGGCCTTGCTATTGCTGTTCTGGGTGTAGAGAATAATGTTTGCAGCGGCACTGCCTATCAGCGCTACCCATATGGCTGCATATCTCCATTGCGCAGGTTTCTTATATTCAGGCTGAAAGGCAATTGTTTTGGCAGGCTGTGGTGCAGTGGTATGTTTGTCGGTATTGGTGGTGTTTCCGGCCTGTATGGCATCCCATATCTTATCCTGCAGACCTGGGGGCGGGTCGGTAGCCAGGGTAGAAGATAGTTGCAGCAGTGTATTTTCAATATTATGCAGCTCTTCGGCAAGCTCAGGATGTGTGGCTATATTAGCAGCTACCAAGGCCTCCTCCTCAGGGGAGAGAGAGCCGAGGAAGTATGCTTCCAAAATGCCTGAGTCTATATATTGCCTGATGTCCACTTTTATAAAAAATTATCCGCTTTAATTATTAAATATCTCCCTTAGTTGGTGAATGGCGTTGCGCATTCTCGTTTTCACAGTACCTAACGGTATTTCCAGCTCTTTTGATATTTCATCCATGGTATACCCCTTAAAATAAGCCAGCCTGATGATGGAACTGTATTCCGGCCGTAGCCCGTCCACCATTTTCTTCAGTCCAATTGCATCGGTTACCTGTTCAGTCTTCAATCCACCCGTCAATATATTTACGGCATCTTCACCCGTTTGGATTTTTCCTTTCATTATTTCGCCCTTCGAGCGCAGCTTATCTATTGCTGCGTTGCGGGCTATGTTGATCATCCAGGTGTAAATGCGGCCTTTCTGCGGGCTGTATTGTTCTATGTTGTTCCATATTTTCACGAATACCTCCTGCAGCACATCCTGGCCGGTATGCTCGTCGTGTATCACATTCTTTATGGTTCCGTAAAGTACAGCAGCATATTGCTTATAGAGATAATTGAACGCATCCCTGCTTTGCTGCTTGAGCAGCAACACCAATTCTTCCTCGCTATATATGGTAGTGGCAGGCAATGTTTCTCTCAATTGTTAATGGCTGAATCTTATTTACCTAATGCAAATGTAAATCGTAAAAATTCGGTACGCAACTATTTTGAGAACAACATTCTGTAATCAGTGCGCACCCTGCCTGCTGTCACATCATCTAATCGCTTCTTTATGAGTCTTTTTTTAAGTTGTGTGAGATAGTCTATGAACAGCTTGCCTTCAATGTGATCGTACTCATGCTGAATGACCCGGGCGGCTATGCCAAAGAATTCTTTTTCCTGCGGCTCAAAATTCTCATCGAGGTAAGTGAGGCGCACTTTGCGGGTACGGGCTACGTCTTCGCGCACCTTGGGTATGCTCAGGCAGCCTTCGTTATAGTTCCACATATCGCCACTCTCTTCCACCACATGGGCGTTTATGAATATCTGCTTCAATGGCACTTCACCTGGGTACTTGCGTTTGTCCTCATCATTGAAGTCATCCACTATCTGCGCGGTATCTATAATGAAGAGACGTATGGGACGGTTTATCTGCGGCGCGGCCAGCCCTACCCCATTACTGTTGTAGAGGGTATCCCACATATCGGCCAATAGCTTCTCCAGGTCCGGATAGCCGGAGGTAATATCTTCACATACTTTACGCAATACGGGGTTGCCATAGGCAACAATAGGCAATATCATCTTCTCGTCCTGATTTTAAAGGTCGCAAAGATAGGTATTTTGTGGTAGCCATGTGTGTGCTATTCACAAGCTCAAATCTCTCTTTGGGTAATAACTTCAACAAAATATTTTATATTTTCATTATGTTAAAAAGACAAACTGTTATCATACTGTATATTTTATAGCAGGGAAAGAAAAATACAAGCTATGGCATGGCGTGGCACAATGTTGCTACCCTATGTAACGACCAAAATTTGAAATGTTATGGTACGGAATAAGAGTAGCCAAAGCGGCATGAACGATGCCCGCCAGCAGAACCAGGTGGAAGATAAATTACAGGCTAAGACCCGCGACCCGCAAACGGATGAGCGGGAAACCTCAAAAAAAGGCGCTGCAAAAACTGCCAATAGCAGGAACAACAGGAGCCTTGGCAAACATGGCAACCAATAAAAATGGCATTAAACCAATTGATCAAAGGGACTACGATGTAGTCTCTTTTTTCTGTAGTAGCTAACGCAATAAAAAAAAGATGTTCACTTTTGAACAAGCATATCAACTTTATCCTATTTTTGAGCCATGAATTACGCGGAAATTACTCAGGATGACCTGTACGATCTCGGATTTGAGCCTGTAGAAACAGACAATACCAAATCAATGCACTACGAAAACAAAGAACTGGGCATTACTGTTTGGAAGGGAATGTTCAATCCTAATCCCGAAGCACGTTTCTGGAAATGCGGCTTTGGTAAAGACAAGATCCAGTTTGAAAGCCTGGATCAGTTGAAGGCATACATGGACGAGCAGAGAGGATAGTATGTAGCGGATTACCGCCTGTTACATTTTCCTGATACTATGGTATTAGCTAAAGGTATTACCTGCAATGACCAACTAAGTACAAAAATAAACTGATAGTTAAAAAAAGGAGTTGCTCATGAGCAACTCCTTTTTTATTACCAATATTTTAGCCATTTGTTTTTGGCATAGCGAGATTATTTAAGTATTTTTACTTGTGAAAACTCAATTATTTGAGCCACTAATCCTACTTACTGTGAAAAGAACACTTCTGTTATTTTTTTGCGCCCTTATATCTTCTGTTGCTGTCTTTGGCCAGACGGACTACTCGTCAAACAGTAATAAAGTATGGGCATTTGGTAGTCGTGCCGGTATGAATTTCACTTCAGGATCGCCTGTAAGCATAGGAACCAGCATAAGTACAAGTGAAGGATGTGCCAGTGTGGCCGACAGGACGACCGGAGCATTGTTATTTTATACTGATGGAAAGAATGTTTATAACAGCACAGGAGCGATAATGCCAACCGGAAGCTCTATTGTTTCTTATGGCACATCAAGCGCGACACAAGGGGCGCTGATCGTTCCCGTTCCCGGTTTTGCTACACAGTATTATGTATTTTCGCTCGAGAATGTTTACGGCACTACCAACTACAACCACCTTTCTTATTGCAAAGTGGATATGAGCCTTGCCGGCGGCCTGGGGGATGTTATCGCTTCTACATTGACACGGCCAATAGATAGCCTGCTCGGAGAAGGCCTCCGCGCTGTATCAGCGCCCGATTGCAGTATTTGGGTATTGACCCATAGGAAGGACTCCGCTATATTTGTTGCCTACCACATTACTGCGGCGGGCGTAAGCCCCACACCTGTGTACTCTCGCGTAGGCACATTCAGAGGTTTCAACAGCTATGGCCTTGGTGTGATCAAAGCTACGCCGGATGGCACCAAACTCGTCCAGCAGTGTTACAACCTGGGAACCGCAGTAGGCACGGAATTGTATGACTTTAATGCTGGCACCGGTGTTGTTTCTAACTGCAGGGTACTCGATTCCTTAGACAGCCAGTATGGGGCAGAGTTTTCGGCTGATAATACGAAGCTCTATGCACACCAGGTAACCACCGGCACACAGATTTACCAGTATGATGTAACCGGGCCTACTGCTGCTGCAATAAGGGCCACAAGGACATTGGTTGCATCCAGCACCGAATATCAATACACCGATCTGAAACTCGGCCCTGACGGCAAAATGTATTGTTTGAGTATCGCCGGCACAGGCACAAGTTTAGATGCCTTTAATTTCCCCAATCTTGCCGGCCTTGCCAGCGGCTACACAGCTTCGGCTGTTCCGATCACAACAGGAACAGGCACCCTGGGACTACCTAACCTGGTAGTAGGAACAGGGAATGTTTCCTCTAACTCCCGAGATACCACTGTGTGTGTGCCAATAGACGGCCACATTATACTTTCTGCGTCTTATACAGGCTCCTCTTATTCGTGGTCTACCGGCGCAGCCACATCTTCTATTTCGATCACAGATACTGGACTATACACCATATCCGTTGACACCAGCACCAGTGCCGCGACAGGTGGCTGTGGTGTAATATTGGACAGTATCCGCGTTATTCAACCAACACCCGATACGATAAAGGTGCGCACCAACATCACACATTGCACATTCCCTACAACAGTATATTTATCGGCACCGGCAGGATTCTTTGGATACCTGTGGGACAATGCAACTACAGCTTCTACAAGAAGTGTTTCTACCGCGGCCGGTTCACATACTTACTGGGTGAGCTACCACGACTCCTGTTACAATGTGACCATTGACAGCATACATGTAACTATAGTACCACCCGATACCGCATATGG
>Ga0316218_1001668_pt1 | contig 23138 bp, 30 predicted proteins | sample TBH18003metaG_FD_203634 | JGI IMG/M metagenome (GOLD analysis project Ga0316218, IMG submission 203634) | Freshwater microbial communities from Trout Bog Lake, Wisconsin, USA - TBH18003 | ecosystem: Environmental > Aquatic > Freshwater > Lake > Hypolimnion/Profundal zone | place: USA: Wisconsin...
AACGAATTCGAGAACTTCTAAATGAGGCTACGGTAGGACTTGAACCAGATCTATCACCACAAAGAACTGTTACATTAAATGAAATGGAAAAGTTCGCCGAGTTGATTGTGTTGGAATGTGTTAATACAGTGATGGATGGCACCAAAGAAGGAGACCATTATGCTATGCGAATTGAACAGCATTTTGATAATGGACCGGGCGGTATACTACATTTCGGAGTTGAATAATGAACGAAAAATTAAAAGAACTTTACTTACATGCTTTTCCACCAAGTTTGAATGATTCAACTTTATGCCGAATGAGCGCTGAAAAGTTTGCCGAGTTGCTTGTTAGGGAATTTATTGAAAGAGGTGATGTTTTAGTAAAGCATTATATCAATAATCATTCTGAACAAGAGCAGGCATTTTTATTGGCGGCTATTGCTGATTATTCAAATGAGATTGTAAAACATTTTGGAGTTGAACAGGATGATGCCTAATTGGATAAAAATTGCTTCGCTGATCGCTACGCTCTTAGTTGTTGTCTTTTCGGGCTTTGTGGTGCTTGGTATGTTAATTGCGCAGGGATTTAAACTATGACTTTAGAACGCATTAGATTTGCTCTCGTATTTTTGTTCCTTATAGTTTTCTGGGCAGTTGCCAGGAACTATGATCTTAAACCCCTAGTATGGATGATCGTTAATCTATGAAAATGTATATTGGAATCAAGCAGGATACTCCCGTGGGTATGGCCATGAATGCGGCCGCACATGCTGGTTTGATGTGTCATTTGGAATTTAATGAAGATCCTGACTATAACCAATGGTTGCGCAAATCGTTTAAGAAAGTCACTTGCTCGGTAACTGATGCGGAATTTGCCATGCTTAAGGGTTTGGACAAGCATATTGTAGTCACGGAATCACGTATGGACAATGCTGAATTGGCCGTTGTACTATGCCCTCGTAGTGATCAAGATTGGCCTGAGTTTGTTAACCTATTGCGTCTTTGGAAATAACTATGAATTATATAATTGAAAAATGGGTGTTTATTGCTTTTATGGTCATTGTTTTTATGATGGCCATTGGAGCAGGGCTAGCATCGCATCAGCGAAATGAATGTAGGCTAGAGTTGGCCAAGGCTGGTCGTACCAGTGAAGATATCATTAAAATTTGTCCATGAACTACAATAAAACGTGGATAGATGATATACTGGTAAATCCAGGTGCTAGACAAGAATTTGAGTTAAGTCTGGGACAGGTCTACGGCAGAGTCTATCACTGTGCTCGACCTATAGGCTGGTGTGATTGGAGTGAAATAGAAACTTGGTGCACTAAGACCTATGGCCCTTCCGTCGGAAGGGCAATAGTTGATAAACCTCAAGGCCAGCGTTGGGAAAAGGTCATACCCCGTTCTAGATACTATTTGAATGACGGCAGGGCTTGGTTTCGTGAGGAATCAGATCTCACACTATTTCTATTGAAGTGGTCCTAACATGCCCATACCGCACTCTGTTTATACGGGCTTTGTGCCATTTAAAACCAATCCTTGGGAGCCCTACTATACCTTTCGACCTAGGCGTATTAGAGGACGCTGGTATTGGCTCGAGCAGATCTATCGCAGATGGCATCTAAGTCCGGGTGGTGGGTTTTGGGAATACGGAGATGTGCTGGATTTTTTGCGTGACTGCTAGAGCGGTTTAAATACAGGATGAAAGTTGAACTAACACATGTCAGGCCTGATCGTGTTATCGAAATAGTAAGAGAGTTACGCAAGCAGGGATATCATCAAGGCAGTCACTTTGACTTTGCCTACTCGCCCGCTAGATACAACAATGATGGTTGGGAAGCGGTAAGTCCCAAGACCACTGTGTTTACTTTCTATACTGATGAATTGGCCACATACTTTACTTTAAAATATCTATGATACCAGAAACACTAGGAAACTTTTGGCAACATTGGGTTGTGTTTGCGAACATGCCCGATCCTGTGCCACTAGAAGATATTCTGGAATTTTTTAACGGACTTGATCACAGAGATCAGTGTATCGGGTTACCCGGCGACAGTCGAATGGCATTTGATGCTGGCCGTATTCCCGCAATAGAGGCAGTACGTAGACAAATCCACTGTAGGCCCGATCAAAAGGCCGTGGCAAGACTCTATTACAATCCCGGAGATGATGGATACTCATATGGAGAACATGTAGACCACTATCCTGCCTACTATTGGCAAATGACCGGACATACTCGTTGGACTTCGGGCAGTAGAGAATGGACAATGAACCCCGGAGATTGGTTGTATGTGCCCATGGGTGTTGACCATACAGTTCGTCCTTTGGGTGCTAGGGTAAGTGTTCGATTTGAACTAGTTCCATTTGATCCTATGGATCCCTATAAGGAATATCGATGATTGACAGTATGTTACAAGATCCCGAGTACCTAAAGGCCAGGGCCAACAATGAATGGTATTTCTGGCCACAGGCTGGACTAACTCCTCCTAGTTGGGAAGAACTATTGGAAAATGTAGCATGGGCCTGTATGAATCCTTTGAACAGCAGTAAGGTCTTAAAAAACTTTTCATTTGTAAGTTATCGTGCTGACCGTATTCCACTGGTAAAAGAAATACTCAAACGAGTGGCACAAGAACAACTCAGTGATAGTTTCAGTGCCCACTTGTTTTTCTCTATGAGTACTGAATCACAAAATTATGGGCGTCATGAAGATGACAGTGATTTATGGTATTGGCAAATGTATGGGCGAACACATTGGACAATAGAACATCCAGATGGATCTAAAGTAGAACGTATGATGGAACCGGGTGATTGGCTATACTGTCCTAGACACTATTATCATACAGCAGTACCACAAGGTGCTAGAGCAAGTCTATCCTTTGCTCAACACTACAATATACCTAGAAAGCCTAACAAGGCATTTTGATATTCTTTCTGTCTATTATGAATCAGTTGATTGATATCCGCAATGTGATGTAATTGGTTAACTGGTATTGTTCTTATCTGTTCTTCTGTAATGCCAAGGTTCATATAATCTTGTACATAGAACTCGGCGATATAATTGTTGGTAATTGAATTAAGTTTATCTTTCCACCAATTACAAATTTCTGAATTAATTCCTTGACTGGGTAATCGCCATCCGCCGTGATTACTACCTTGCTCTGTTCTTTCGTAACCATAGACATCTATGTTTAGATTAAATTCACTGAACCCATCTTTCTGTGTAGCACCTTCTGGAGCAGGAGGACCTATCCACAATGTATTAAATGAAATATTGTGTACAGGCGCAGTCTTTACCCACTCTTCTAATTCTTTAAAGTATTGCGGAGTGTCGTAAGGCAAGCCTAGGATAAGTCCCACGCTGATCATTACACGATCACCCCAAAGTTCTCTAAGTCTTAACAACTCTGCTTTTGATCTTTCTGGATCTAATCCTTTGCCTATGGCTAATCCAGATTTGTGATTAAAAGTTTCAACTCCTATGAAACAACCTTTCAATCCCATGTCTAATAATAATTGAGCAGTTTCTGGCCAGCGTTCGATTAAATCCAATCTTAAGAAACAACTAAACTCTGGCTGGAATGGCAAGTAGGTAAACATATCGTGTAATTCTTGTAGTCTTTCACGATCGTCATTAAATGTATCATCGGTAAAATAGAAACGGGTGTTGCCGGTACGTTTATATACGTCTAACATCTGTAGTCTAACCTGTTCTACGGGTCGCTGATATGTACCTTTCTTTTTTCCTATTAAAGGATAGTTACAAAATTTACATTTGAATATACAACCTCTAGCAAGTTCAATAGGAACAGCCTCGTTAGGTAATAGGCAAATACTAGGATCAGACCAATCTACATTAATATTGAATACATCGGGTTCTGGATATTGTCTACTGTCAACAAATCGAGGAGGTAGATTACCTGCCTTTAAATTATTAGTGTAGTCTACCACACTTACATCGGCATATCCTGTGATATATGTGTCTATGCGCTTGTCGTAGGCAAATAGATGTGCGTAGGCACCGCCATATACAATCCATGCTTTTGAACGTGATTTGATTTGATCAAACAGCCAATCCATTTCAACCAAAGGCTGTGAGTACATTTGTCCTCTAGCACTGGTCTGTTGTCTATTGCTGACCATAAAGGTACTTGAGAATCCAACCCATAAGGTATCGGACCTTATGAGTTTATCTAGTACTGGAATTAGATTATGTCTGTGCCAACTAGAAAGCCACTCAACAACCTGTACTGTATATCCTGCGTCCTTTAATGCTTGTGCTATGCGATATGGACCTAATGTACGTCTAAACGCACTTACGTCTTCGCTCTTATCATTAAAGATAACAACATTGGCCATTAAATTGCTTTAATTGGAATAATCTTTTTATTATAGAACTTTTCAAACTGCATTGGACGTTGTTCAACTGGTTCACCATTGGCCCACCAGAAGATATCCTTACGTTCTTCACGTTGTGGACCTTCGATGTACTTGGGAATCATACCAGTCATTTGTTCCATGGCGGTAGCAAACATTACAATGTTATCACTGAACGCATTGTTACAACTGGCTTCCCATAATGGACCGCTTAAGAACATACATGCGCCTCGGCAAATATGTAGGACAGGGCAATTAGGACATTCTTCTCTGTCTGACCAGTGTGTGGATGTTTTGATTTCCACAGCATCTAAATCACTCACGTGTCCAATCTTGTGTGACACACCTGCTGGGTTGATAGCCTTATGACTTACGTTTTGGCAAGTAAGAACATTACCGTCTAGGTCAACAGCAATAGTATCGGGAGCATCCATACCGCACTTCTGTCCCATGCCTCGACTTAACATACCAAAGCGAATACTGTTGATAAAATCTGTAACCTTTTGATGTATGATTTGAAAACGCTTAGGAGGTGTTTCTCTTATTTCTTTTAGAGCAAATCCTCTAAACAATACTTCTTGTTTGATTCCGTCTAGGCTGTATTTCAGTCCACCGTCATCATAGGCATCAACGAATGTGCCTTCGCCGATCTGTAGATAGTCTAACCAATCTTCTCCTAGTTCTTCTCCAACTAATTTTTCAAAGAACTCTTGTATCTCAGCACGACTTACATTCATACGATGTATCATTGAGTTGAATGTAAATTTATTACGAGGTGCTAGGTGACGATACAATTCCATAATCATACGTTTTGTGTATTCGTCTTCTAAAGGATCTGGGCCACGTGTTGATTGCCCGGGACCATCATGTGATACTGCTACACTAAAGTTCATAGCAACTAACCAACGATTAATTTCGTCTGTGAGTAAACTACCGTTAGTGATGATTGTTAAACCTGCGTGTGGGTATTTTGCGTGTATTTGTTCTGCTAAAGGTTTTAGAGTCTTCCAATAGACTAGAGGCTCGCCGCCCCAGAACTCAAACTTGGCTCCTTCACCTAGACCGTCAAAGCCGCCATTGAACCAATTGGTCATATTGTCTACAAATGGTTTAACGTCTTGTGGATTATGACTATCGCCACCAGGTACAAATCGTTGATTACAATATTCGCACTCGTAGTTACATTCTAATCCAAGTTGAATTTTAACTGTGTTTGGCTTTTTACCTAAAGGAATCTTTACCTGTCCAAAGTCTGGTTGATCAGCATGTTCTTCTTCAGGAAGAACGTCTTGTCCAGTGTCTAGCCAAACCAGTGTGCTGAGTTCGTTATCGTATTCAACGTGACGCTCTTGCATTGTGACAGGGTCTAGCAGAGTTATATCAAATTTAGGCATTAAAGTGATCCTTTAAAAATATGTTATTGTAATTATCCAACATGTAACCCCAGGCTGGCTTCTTTACGAGCAAGACACTAACGGCCTTGATTTTTTGGTCAGCGTAGTCATTTGGACCTATCCATTTGTTAATTAATTGTCTCATTTGCCAACGATGTGTTAGATCGTTAGTTTGGTCTAGTTGCCAAGGCTCGTCCGTTTTAATTGCCCAAGTTTGAAAATCAACTGTGTTAAAAAATCCGTCTACTTTTTCAGCAATATGTTTTGGAAAATGTACCCACGGCTCATATCTTATATGTTGCCATAAGAAATTAAAACTCATAAACCAACGAAACTCAGCAAGTGTTTTAATCTTGCGAGGAAATATTTCTATAGCAGGTTGTAGGAATTTTAACTGTTCTTCAGTTAAGAACTGTTCAAATGGTAAATCCATAGAACCCAGTTTACCAAAACGCTTGTTGCCTTTATCTGTAAACTCTGCTTGTTCTGGACCAAATATTTGATTACCTAGCATTCCTGATACAATAATAGTATCCTCTTCTAGTTCTGGCGCATCTTCTCCGCCAACTCTTATTGTACATTGTACACGATCTTTTATATACTTGTCAAATAGTCCGCCGCTTTCTAATACACTTCCGTATGTACCAAATACTTGGATTTGTTTTAGATCAGTAGCGTAGTTCATTAAGGCCAGTAAGACAAACGTGCTGTCCAATCCTCCGCTCCACAAGACAGTTATGGTTTTACCAGATGCTAGTAATTCTTTAGCACGAATCTCAACACATTGTTCGAATGGTAGGTATGAGTTAAGTTCTGGCAACAAATCTATTTTAACATCGAGGTAATGAGGAATAGTTCCTGTACGATCTATAAAAACATTAAAATGGTCATTGAACATTCGATCATACTGTCTAAAATAATCTTTTGAATACGCAGGAGAGAGAATGTCCTTAAAAAGGAGTTCTCCGAATTGGTAGGTATTAAGATACTGTCTTACCAGCACCTGATTGTAGGTTAGAATAGCCATTACAACCTATTTAAAGGTTTAGGATCTAATATCCAATCGAGTTTGGAACGTCTAACCACCGGCCATTGATGCTCTGCGATCTTATCTTTATTCTGTTCTAGCCAATCTTCGTCATTGACAATTAATTGACTTCTAGGAATAAACATACCAGAATAAAATTTGTTTTTAGAACTATCAACGTTGAATATCCTAAGTACTCGATAATACTCATCTGCTGTTTTATCTGTCTTTAACTTAGGGGAAATAAAAATGGGAATTGATAACAATTCCCATACTTCTTCATTTATGAAAGATGTCATGATAACGGTATTTCTACGGTCTCAATATTTGTCCAGGTTTTAAATCCAACTTTAGCACTGGCAACATCTCCTGGTTGAAGTGAAGTAGTTATAATATTAAAAGTACCTGTGCCGTTGGTTAATGTAACCTTTGTTCTATCAGGCACACCGCACTCTTGTTCAACGTACACATATTCAATGCCCGGTGCTGTGGTTATTTGTACAGGAATAGTTGTTCCTGCGCTAACTGGTCCATCTGGAATAACACACCAAATGTCTTCAAGTAGTCGATATTCACTACTGTGTTCTGGACCATTGTACTGTGCCATTTGTCCTGCTATCCTTGCCGCACTCCAATCGCTAGCACTAGGGCCAGTTAAGAAGTTAGTAGGAGTTTGAGTTCTCATGTGTAGATGCCAACTCATTTGAGTAAAATCATCTATGTTATCATCATGTATGAAGAAAGTAATAGGCGCAGTAACACGAGTAGCGGTACGCTGTCCTTTAATTGTTGGATTTCTTTCTAAACTTGATGTTCTGTGTAATTTGGTTCTATGGAACGCAGAAATAAAGGTATGTATAGCCCAGTACTTGGCGTTGATCAAAGATGTGCTGGTAGAATTAAATGGTACACGATTTAGATTAGGGAAATGTTCAGTTAAGTTAATACCAACATGTTCTGGGTCTCTATTTTGTACAACATCAACTACGTCTACTTCAAGTGCCCAAAGTGTTTGTCCTCGAGCCATTGGGTTTGATGCTAGAATAGCAGTTGTTCCTGTAATAGATCCTCTACTGAATGTTGTTGTAGCAGTAGTTCCAGAGTTTGGATCAAACATGTACAGAACAGCAATAGTTGAAGTTCCTGTAGTAAATGGGCTTTCCGGATCGTACACAACAATATCTGGATGATAAACATATCCAGTACCTGTTGTAGTAATATCAATAGATGTAATAGTTCCTGTAGTAATTACAGGAGTACCTACAAGTTGTACACCACCGTCGACATCGGGAGCACTGAAAGTTACCTGTGTGCTAGATGAAAGACCGGCACCGCCGTAGTCAACTTGTACTCCGGTTACTGTGTAAGATGTTGTAACAACATCTTCTAGTACTTCAAATGTAAAAGTACTAGTTTGAATATCGATATAAAATTTGTGAATTTCAAAAAGAGGAATCTCTGGTCTATAGGTGAATAGACGTTGACCTCTAGGGACTAATTGAAGATTAACGGTTCCTGTTGTTGTGATTACTGGCATAATTGATTAGCAGTTACAGTTACAATTACAGTTATAGCAATTAACGTAATAGTAATACATAGTCCATCCAGAACAATTTATTAGATAGATTTTAGGATAGCAGTTACCGTAAGAAATATTACCGCAGTTACCAGCCGCGCCATTTAACCAGCCTACACCGTAAGAGTTACGGTTAACTTCGTTAAACGTATTACCAACCATGTAACCGGAGTTGTTGTTGATTTGGCTGATATAACCAGTGAAGTAAACACCAGTTTGTCCGCAATATAGTCCGCCACCGTCAATATAACTTGCCATTATTTGTCCTCAAAACTTGATTGAATATTTATCTAAATCCAAACGGGCACTTCTTACGTGCGGCTTCTCGTTCGTCTTTATCTCTTAAGAATTTGCGTGTATTGTAGTATGCGCCGATTCTGCTGTGTGGATGTTTGCCCATTCGATTAAGTTCTTCTGGAGTAACCACATGGGTTTTAACTTCGACTTTCTTCTCACTCATAGGAGCAATTAGTACCAGCGGAACGCCTGCTTTAAACGTATATCTGTATTTTGAAGGAATTGTAAACTTTAAAGCACTAAGTTGTTCTGGTAATTTCTCAGGCATGGGCAACATTATATTAACATTAGTTCCGTGTTGATATCTGTAGTCAATCATTCCATTCATTATCTTATACTGAGCACCTGGATGATTGTACTCTGCCCCCATCCAAGTAAACATTACACCCGTTTTTTCTCTAAACACCCAAGGGCTGTGTAGTTTACAGTTGATCATCTTAGGAAACCCTGATCCATACTGTACAGGAGGGTGAGATTCTGCTTGTCCGGGACTATCGATATCTAAATTACCCCGATCATCTACAGTAAGATTATACTCTGTCCAATTGCGTAATACAAAACTATGTTCATAGATGTTTCGAATACCTGGACAGTATTTCATTGTAGAAATTTCAGCCTCTTGCCCTTTAATCTTTACATCAGCAGTATTTGGTAAATCTTTGAACCAATTTGGTAAAAATTGATCGGCGGGTTCTAGGGGAAATAAGTCTGCTAAGTCCTGTCCGGCACAAAATGTATCTAGTATTATTTTAGGTCTTTTAAACCAGAAGAACATAAAAATCCTTTATTTTATTTGTAGTATATAGCAAAAGTGGGGTATGGACAAGAGAAATCTTGACAAATATAGGTGAATTTTGCTACAATTAATTTTATGGCTGAGTTATATTATATTTTAATGGTGGATTCTCCGGCATAACTATATATCTAACTCTTAAAAAAGGAGGGCATACCAATGCGAAAACTACTTAATGTAGTCTTAACAGTAATAGGCCTGATGTTTTTATCCGGTAGCGTGGCGGCTGCAAACGATAATAGCAACAGCACGTATAGCATCGCAGATGATGCTACTGATAAAGTAGAAGGTCTGATTAAGACCCTTGTTAACCCAATTTATAATACTAAAGAAATTGAGTGTTTGGCAAGAAATATATTCTACGAAAGTGGCAGTGAACCCAGAGAGGGTAAAATTGCTGTAGGAATGGTTACAATCAATCGTTCTCAGGATGATAGATTTCCTAACACAATTTGTGGAGTTGTACATCAAAAGACTAACTTAGAAGTACCTAAGTTAATTAAGACAACTTATACAGTTAAAGAGTCTTGGTACAGAGCACCAGTTCAAAAAACTGAAACGCAAACTGTTTGGAAAACTATTACAGTTTGTCAATTCAGTTGGAGTTGTATGAGGGTACAAAAACCCAAAGACAGTGACCCAAGGTGGATTGAAAGTCGAGAAGTAGCAGAAGAACTGCTATCGGGCGGCTATGATGATTATCAGGACAAGTACGGAAATTTAAAATACTTCCACGCTACATTTTTGCGTCCTGCTTGGCACAATCTTAAACGTATAGTGAAGATCGGCGGACATATATTCTACGCTAACAAAGACTAAATATCTTAATGCGTATCGTAGAATTATTAGTCGAAAAGAAACTTCCTCCGCCAACTAACAGCCAATGTGCTGTTAAGCGTTTGAGTAATGTTCGTTATTCCCAATGTGTGGCATTAGGAAGACGTGCCCATGACAGTGATCATACAGACGGTAACGGAACCCAAGGTAAAAAGGGTTCCGGTACTAGATTAAAGGGCAAGAAGATGGCCAGCGTTAACCACGGTGGCAAAGTTAAAGACTATTCGGGTAAGTAACTTCCCATTTAGGAACTGGTTCATACAGTTCTAAAAAACGTTCAGGGTGAAACTTCCAAACATCAATTTCCATAGGTTCTAATGTTTTAGTCCTAATCTCTTTACCCCAATAACTCCATATACCCATTTTACGATAACGTTCCATCATTTTATAATGACCTGAATACGGATGTCGTTTTCCTGCTATTGTAGTAACAAACGGAACACAATCTTCTTCTAATGTTGCTAGCCAACGAATATACGTAGGAAAGAATACCTGCGCTGTAAGGTTTTGATGTTGTTCGTAAAATTGTCGAGGAGTAAAAAACTTTCTATTGTAGTCTAATACAGCAAGTTTGTCTAAGATATTATAAGCATTGATGCCAAAGTATTCACGCCTAGGAAATAGAGTATGGGCGCCTAAGACAGCCATCGGTCGTCCTTCATGATAGGTAAACCAAATACGAGATTTTAATTCTCTATCATAATGATTGAATACATCGATGCTGGTATGTCTATAGAAGCCCTGCTCGTTAGCCCGTTTAAAAAAATCCTCTATATCGGATTTAGGCACATAATCGATGGGGATAACTTGAAAAGTCATAATCAAGTATTTAATTTACCGAGCAATACCCGCAATAAATAGTGTACTATGACTACAACCGCAACTAATATAACAGAAAGATTTCCCGGAGTAACTGCTGATCATTTAGCAGATCCTGTATTATTTGGAAAATATTTTTTAGATCAAATCAAAGCCTTACCAGGTCGAAAGATTGGGTTCATTGGACAACCGCAAAGCGGCACCACACTCGCAATACATAATTTTTGTGGTTGTAACAATTATCAAAAAATTGGTAATATGATTACCATATATGATCCTAGAGGTATTCCGGATACTTTTAATGTAACGCTTCCTTATTTTGCTGATCTAGATGCGGCAATAACCTCAGCCTGTCCTGAGTGGATATCTCTTATAAAACAAGCACCAAGTAATCCAATGACCTGTCCTGATCTAGATCATTGCGATTGTCCTGACCCTAGTCAAGACCTAGTAATAAAAATGGTATCTAAAATATCAACTGATGTTGCTGAGTCAAGGAAAATGTTGTCTTGGAAAGCCGCTCTTGCTTTATTTTGTTTAAGAGATTTATTAGTTGTAAATGGAAACACTGATCCAAATCGTTTTATCATATTTGATTTACCTTATCTTCCAATTGAATACAATCAGTACTTTGAGAAATTAGTATTGTTACAGCGTAGACCTAATTGGTTTACTGATCCATTATTCCTAGCACACATTGAAACAGAAGGTGTAGATATTGACGCAGAAAAGCAATTAGTAGCCGTTCGAGATCAAGAGATCGCAGATTGCCAATCTTCTGGTAAATGGGTGTTTGATCACACTATTATGAACGATGGAGATTTACCATCGTTAATTCAAAAACTTGATAATTTAATCGGATTAATCACAGCATGACAAATTGGTTAGTTTATTCTCCTTTTTCAAAAAATTCATTTTGGGGACAACTATCTGATCAGTTAAACAGAACTAACGAAACTGTTTCGGAATCCGATCCTTTATTTTTATCTATTAATGAAATTGTTCAAGACAAGGGTAAGAAAGGATTTTATCTAGGACATTGGTCTAAAGTTGATGCTCAGTTCGAATTAGCAATCCATCCGACTAGTAAAAATCTAATAGCAATTAAACCAAATACCAGTACCGCTGATGAGAATCCGTTTCAACGTATAATAGATACAACTAAAATTAAAGAGTGGCTCGAAGAATATGACTGGGTAGGGTTTGGATATATTATACTTCCAGAAAGCATTAACAGATATACTGCTATGACTCGAAGCACTTACTACACACGAAACAGTGATTCTGATTTTGTACTTTTAGAAACAAACAAAAAGATATTAGATGAAGTAACGCAAGCAACACAAACTTGGTTCATAGCAACTAAGGCCGCAGACGATTTAATTGTCATGTTTTGTCATCCGGATGTAATCGTTCCTGGAAAAATAGAATATCAGATAGACAACAACGGGGACACCTATTATTGCTATCTTCATGAAAATTTTGATTATTTTGACATGGTGCTTAAACCTAGTTTTAATAATTCAATAATAGCAGGAGATACAATCTATTCTAAGGAGGAATGGATAGATGTGTCTTGGGGTACAGGTTCTTTTTTAAATGAAAATACAGCAATAACAATAAATCCTCCAAAACCATTTGAGATCTTAACAGATTTAGCGTATACTAGTACTGATACAGGTATGAGAATTAAAAATCAAAAAGGTAGTTTAACTCTTAAATATAAAGTATCTGCTTTTCTAAAACCAAGTATGCGAGCGAACTCAATCGGTTTGATTGAAAAACATTACATTATATTAGGATAAAAATATGGCAAATGGAACAGAAAATACATCACAGTTAGAAAACACTGGAGCAAATAACGAAGGAGTTCCTACAGTTTCGTCGGGACAACAAATATCTGCTAGCCAGTTCCAAACTATGTTATCCGTGTTAGCCAATTTGGTTAATCATACTCACACTTATACAGATACATGGACTGATAACTGTAACTGTAATTGTACTTGTGCCTGTAATAGAGGTCAACTATAAGTATACCAATGAAAACAGAAAAAGTAACATTTTACAAAAACTACACAGACGCACAAAAACAACGTTTTAAAAATCATACAGCATCTGTACGTCTTAATAAATCTGGTGAGATAGAAGTTCTTGAACAAGATATTATCAATCCTAACGGTGATACTAAAACAAATAAACTAATCAGTGTACTTCCAGAAACCACTGAAAAAATTCAAACCTTTCAAGAAGTAAATCATCTATTTGCCGATCTAAATCACCTTAACGTAATTTTAACAAATGCCTGTAATCTAAGTTGTACCTATTGCTATGAGCAACACAATAAAGATTATGGAAGATTTACTGTTGAAAGTCTACGTAGCGCATGGGATTGGTTGTTAACAGTTAATAATAAAACTCATAAAGAATTTCAGTTCTTCGGAGGGGAACCTCTTATTCATAAGAAGTTAATATTAGACTTCATACATAGTGATCCTACTCACTTTCAAGAAGTGTTTGATAATGATAAAGAACAATTAATTTCAATTTGTACAAATGGTCTGTTGTTAGATAAAACATTTATTGATGACTACTTTAGTAGACCATATACTGGCGCATTAATAAGCCTTGATACAATTCGTGCCGACATTGATCATAGACAAATTGGTCAAACTGATATTAACAAATTATTGGATCACATCAAATATATTCCTGACGAACCTAAACTGAATAGGCGTGTGGTTGTACGTTGTACACTAAGCGAAGAAGCATCGCCTTATATGAATGAATTTATTGATGAGATATACAGTAGAGGTATTAGACAAATGATTGTACACCCCTTGGTGCTGGATAGTACACAAGGATTTATTGCCTGGGACAGTGAAAAGTGGCAAAAGTTACATGATGATATCTTATACAATTTAGAAAAATATTTTGATTTACAAATTCAATTTGTCGAAGGAGTAGGTAAAAAGAACGAAAGCAATTGCCTTGTTGGATCAGATATGATTGCTATTGATGCGTCCGGTGACTTTTCTGGATGTTACTTCTTTACCAATATGAAAACTGACGGAACTGGACATACTATTCTAGGTAACGTATTTAAAAATCAAGTATATACAGATAGGTACAATACATTTCAAAAGATCTATAATGAAATGTTTGAAACAGAAGAACAATGTAAAACATGTGATTATCGACAGGCCTGTTATCAATGTCCTGCTGGTAATGCTGATACTGGACCAAAGTTGTTTAGACCAGACGATATGTGTCAAAAGATTGTAAAACTATATATTGATTTACAAGACGATGTAAACAAAAAAACGTTCATGAGAGAGTATCAAAAAACTTTAGATGAAGCATCTAAGGTAGGATTTAACAAATACATCTCCGCCGGACTTACTATGCTGGGTAAGTTGTATTTTGAAAATATAAACAAACCTCTTACATATTATCTAACAGAGGATTTTCCAGATTACAAAATTGTAGCAGGTTGGTTTGTAGCCAATTTAGATAGTCCTACAGATATATCCGAAATTACTACTGGCGTTGATATAATCGAGGTTTATAATAAATTGTTAGGCGACATTGCTACAGAACTTCCGTCTTCAGGTGACCAGGAAAATATATTTTATCTAAACGCAATAGGACAAACAGTTATTAATCAACGACTATCCTTACGCACTAAAGGCATGACTGTTAGATAATGTTAAATGGTATTAGATCTGTTTCTATATATCTAGGTGACACTTGTAATTTTGATTGTACATACTGCGATCGGGGTTACATTAAAAGCCTTGGCGGGCAAACTCTCAAACACAGCGATATAGACGATGTGTTTAAATTTTTTGATTGGCTATTTGATCAGCCAACACCTGACCTAAAGTTTATATCTTTACACGGTGGCGAGCCATTTTTGTTTATGAGCCGAATGGACACAATTATGGACCATATGGCTCCAGAATTGCGAAAACGCAACCTACGTGCTTTGATAACAACAAATGGTAGCCTTATACTAGAAAACAAAGAATTTGTTGAAAAATATCAAGATATACTAAGTCTAAATTGGAGTTACGATTTTAACTTTCAAGAAATTAATCGAGAAGCATTGCCAGTTGAAGAAATTGCCAATTTTGTTCGTACCACAAAGGCAGGTTTATATTTTCAATTTGTATGTCCGGAAGAAGGTTTTAATATAGATACTGCCGCAGAAGTCATCAAGACTTGTCAATTGGCCAAAGTTAAAGAAATTAATATCATCCCACTAAGGCACCATAGAGGTGCTGATAAATTTAAATCATTTGTGGAAGATATGGACCTAAATAAATTTGTCGCTAGTTTTTTACCTTTTCTTCACACACTATATGCTCACGGACTAGATGTTTCTATTGATGGGATTGTGGACGGAAAGATTGATAAGCATTTACTAGACAATCATGGAAAGTTTATTTTAGGACCAGATGGATATATCTATCCAGAATTTGATTTTTTAGAATATAAACGAGAAGAATATCGTACTGGACAATGGGATTGTGATCCTCCAAAAATATATAGAACCAAAGACGAAGATAGTTTACTGTTAAAGTCTTGTCGTAGTTGTCCTAGTAAATCTTTATGTGGATTAAAATATTTTTATTCTATGTTTTTCCTAACACCCGGAAAGAAATGTAAAGATTTTTACGAGATCATTGACATTACTGCTAAACATCTGTATACTCTTAAATCGAAGCCATCTCTTTTACACTGGTTCCCACCAAATGATAAAACCTGAAAATACAGTTCTATTTGAACGAGCAACTTATGATCTTAACCGATACTGGTTACAGTCTGACGGTCTTCATAATGTTGATTACGATATGTTCTTTAGTCCATTTAAAAAATATACATGTCAGGCCGGCTGTAAAATTTGTTATATCTCTAAACAACTAGACGAAAGTGAAAAGGTAATGGAGCAGTATGCTCCAGTTGAAATTACTCCAAGGGATGAAGAAATTTGGCAATTTTGGTTTGATCAATTTGATGAGATTGGTTATAGCGATGATTTAAAATATACAAAAGAAAAGTTTCCAACTGTATATGAATGGCTAAAAAAGAACGCTTACAAATTTAAGTATTGTATGACTGATAATGCTATTTTGCGTCAGCATAATATACTGATGAATGAATTAACATTTGATTCTATAATGGATATATCCATCAGTGATCATTTTTTAGATTCCCATCCTGATATGTGGAATAAAGTACATACCAGACTACAAGAATTAGTTGGCAAATATAAAATAAGTCAAATTAAGTTTATTATTACGCATGGTGGAGAATATTCAGAGTCTATTAAAGCATTGAGACAATGGATAGACGATAACAATCTACAGTATCTAATTCATCATAATTTTAATGACGAACAAAATTTAAAGCACAATGTTCCTAAGGCATTTAATTATAATGACTGGACGCATTGTCAAGATGGCAGATTGTTTGAAATACAAAAAGAAACAGTACATCTGTTTAACGATCGTTGGTTTTTTAGCACACAGGATGCTACATCTAGATTACCTTTTTGGACTATGGATACAGCAAACTATTCTAATGTAGAAGAATTTTTAAAACACATAATGTTAGGTAAACAACACAATTACTCTAACATGGCCCGGGAATTGAAACCGAAGGATGTATTATCTACGCAGTTTAATATGTATTTCAAAATTCCCAGCACGTACAAAATAAATGAAGATTATAATTATATTCCTTACATGCTACTAAACAGCAACAGTAAATTTTTTAAGCATTTACAGTCAACTGGTTGGGTAAATACAGAATACGGACTTTTTAAACCTAAAGATAATAGCAATATTGTAATTCCTATTATACAACCAACGGAGAAATAGAATGGGATCAACAACAAGAGACACTTATGTGCCAAACAGCCCACCATCGGAAAACATTGGGACTTTAGAATCGAGTATAGTAAGCGGATCGGTAATTAGGCAATCTGATATCAACACTATACTACAATCCTTAATAACCTGGTGCGGCCATACTCATAACTATTATGATTTGACAAACTTCTATGATTATGGAAACGTAAACGGGGGAACATCCGAATATACAAACACAAGTTCTACTCCTTATTCTCCTGCTAGTGGTAGTCAAAGTAGTTATAGTTTAAACGGTCAAGTTACAGCATCGGATTTTAACGTTATGGCAAATCTCTGCTATTTTATACAAGATCATTATCACAGAGTCGTAGACAATTAATATGAGTTATTCAAAATTTGTAGGATCAAAAGGTCTTACAGTTTATTACAACAATAAAAACAATTCGCTTTATAATAAAGACGGGCAAAAGTTAAGCAAATCCCCTACAGAGTCTGCTGAGTGGTATGAAGAGGCAAGAACTCATCACGGTAAATTAACCAAAAGCAATAAGCCTGTTGCTCTACGTATCTTATTAGGACATGCGTGTAATTACAGTTGTTCATACTGTATGCAGAAAGATATCGGTAACCCGAGCGAACGCCCACTCAATATCTTTACTGGACAATTTATTCGTCAGGTAAAAGAGAATTTAGATCTAACTAATCTAGAGCGTGTTGAATTATGGGGAGGAGAGCCTTTCTTGTATTGGAAAGACATGATGAAGATTATGACAGCCTTAGACAGAGAAGGTTTAATCTTTTACATGAGTACTAATGGCTCTGCTTTACTTCCTAAACATTTAGATTTCTTTTTAACTTTAAAAGCAAATGTTACTTTTAGTATTAGCCACGATGGTCCGGGTCAAGAAGAATTACGTGGTGCCGACATATTAGAAAAGAAAGGACCTATGCTTGCCGAATGGGAAAAGCATTTTCCTAAGATATCATTTAGTGTTAATCCCGTACTTACAAATACCAATTATGATCTGTTTGCTATTAATGATTATTTTAAATCCTGGGCAGATAGATACGGACTAACATCTATGTCAATTGGTTGGACAATTGGTAGAGTCTATGACAAAGATAATTTAGAAAATTCAGCCCTACATGTTATCCGTGGCGAGAATCTTGCTAAGTTTAAAAAAATTGAAAGCGATTATTTAGATGCTTTAATAGCAGAATTTAAAGCAGGAACCTTTCCTAGCCCTACAAGCAGATTTCTTCCTAGTTTATTATGGGAAGAATACACAGGTGTAATGGGATATATTCGAACACTACAACATGAACAGCCAATGACTATGACAAGTGGTTGCGGTGCCGATGCTGATGATTTAATAAGTTTAGATCTCAACGGTGCTGTTCGTACTTGTCCTCATACTGATGAATCATTTATCAGCGGTCATTTAAACGATTTAGAAAGTGTTGAAATTAAAAATATTGACCTAGAACGTAAGAATCGTAAGGATCATTGTTTTAACTGTCCTGTGTTTAGAATATGTAAAAGTTCATGCCCTATTAATTTTGATGATGAAGTATTTAAAACAAACTGTGCTATCGAAAAAACAGTCTATAGTACAGTTCAACAAAAAGCATTTAGTTTGTTGTTCGATCAAGAAATGAAGTTAGCCGATTGGGGATTAGATGAGATTGGATCAGCCTGAAGGTCTTGTTGAACATTCATTAGTTAATGATTGGAACTGGTTACGTGTAATGCGTTTTACAGAACAGATCACTAATATCAATAAAACACATTTTAGAGATTTAGGTAATGGAGGGTACACATTAGGTGGACTTCATCAGTTGATTGATTATAAATCTTTCCTAGATGAATTACAATTATTATTACCCGAATATTATCCTAGGGCAGGAATGTACGTTAGTTCTCGAGCAGATAGTAAAACATTTCCATTACATACAGACCCTGGGCAATATTTGTGGGTATGGCAAATAATAGGAGAGACGCCCTGGGAAGTCGGCAATCAAAGTTTTATATTAAAAGAAAACGATATGCTTTTTATTAATCCAGGCACGCCGCATAGAGCAATACCAAATTCACCTAGAGCAAGTATTACGTTTAGTCTAGAAAAAAATTAAACTCTAAATGATTCTCCGCATCCACAACGATCTCGCTCGTTTGGATTATTAAACTCAAACCCTTCATTAAGTCCTTTGCGGATGTAATCAATCTCAAGTCCATCTAGATAAGGTTCGTGTTTACGATCGATAAAAATACCAAAACCGTTATGAGCATAGTTGATACTCCCTGGGGAGGAATCGTATTCATCAACATATTCAAGTACATAAGCAAGTCCAGAACATCCTGTAGTTTTTACACCAACACGAATTCCGATACCTTTACCTCTTTTGGTTAAATTTGCCAATATTTTCTTTGCGGCTTGCTCTGTAACAGTAATCATGCTAATATTTAACTATAAATAGCAGTACAAGTCAACCAAGTTGGCTTCTTAGGCGTTAAACTAGTACTATAAGGAGTACGATATGAAAAACAAATTAATTATGAGTTCCGTTTTTGCCGCTATATTGGCAATGAGTGCATTGTTTGCTTATTCAACTGATGCCCAGGCTGAGCCTTGGCACCATGGAGGCGGTCACTATGTTTACCGTCCTGGGTTTGGATGGGTAGTACCAGCAGTAGTTGGTGGTGTAATTGGTTACGAAATTGCTCGCCCAGTACAGCCAAACGTTGTTGTAGTACAACCACAGCCTGTTGCTCCAGCACCAATTGTTCCTGTATATCCAGCACCAGCAGGCTATCATTACGAAGCAATTCTGGATGCTAACTGTAATTGTTACAAGACTGTACTAATTCAAAACTAAAATGGCATATTCAGATAAAGTCATCGACCACTATGAGAATCCTCGTAATGTAGGTAGTTTTGCTAAAGACGAGGAAGGCATTGGTACAGGCATGGTGGGAGCACCTGCCTGCGGTGATGTAATGAAATTACAGATAAAGGTAGAAGATGGTATTATCAAAGATGCGAAATTTAAAACGTACGGCTGTGGTTCGGCAATCGCAAGTTCATCACTCGTTACGGAGTGGGTCAAAGGTAAGACGTTGGCAGAAGCAGGATCTATTAAGAATTCTGAGATCGCCGAACATCTTGCTCTCCCCCCAGTTAAAATACATTGCTCAATACTTGCTGAAGACGCGATTAAAGCCGCAGTGGCAGACTACAAGGCAAAAAATCAATGATTGAAATAACAGAATCCGCCGCAGTTAAAATTAAAGATATCCTAGCAGAGGAAAACAATCCTAATTTAAAATTGCGTATGTTTGTACAAGGCGGCGGATGTGCCGGATTTAGTTACGGATTCACTTTAGATGAAGAAACTAATGACGATGATTGGAATATAGAAAAAGACGGTATCAATGTGCTAGTCGATAGCATGAGTTATCAATATGTACAAGGGGCGACAGTAGATTACAAAGAAGACATCCATGGTAGCCAGTTTGTGATTCAAAATCCAAACGCACAATCTACCTGCGGATGTGGAAGTAGTTTCTCCGTATGAGATATCAAGCACTAAAACATCACACAATTAAATTGGCCGCAAAGGCAAATACAACAATAGATGCTAAAGAAGGAGTTATCTTAGTTCCTAGCGAAAACAGTAAAGTTTTCCTACATTGGACTAACGAAAACGATAAAATCTTAGCAACATTCACAATGACATTCCCTACTCGTGTAGAAGGTAAGGTTAAATTAATCAATGCGTTAGATAAAGACGCACAAATTCAAAGCATAGAACTATGAACAAAGAGATATTCATCGAGTCCTTATCTAACTCCACCGCCGTGTTTGTTGATTGGGATGATCAGGAATATGTTGTCCGTGATTTGATGGACCGAGCATATAAAGAAAAACATGATCAGGTTAAGTTAACTGAGACTGTTAATCAAGTTGAATATTTTGTTGAGTTAATGAGTGCTGTGTTAGGCGGTGGATCTTTGGTACGCGGCAAGGTGTTACCCGATTCTAAACCTACCGGCACTTATTCCTCTTATACCAGCGGAAGTACAGGCGTACCAAAATTAGTCAGTCATAATCTTGAAAACTTTATTGCTCCTAGTGTAGCAATGAGTTCTACAGAAAATATGAACGAAGGTAGCACGTTTCTTGCTTACCTTCCAACTTCGACTAACGCGGTATTTGGAGTAGGCATGATGCCGAGTGCTTTGGCAAATAGTCGTGTAGTCTTTAAAAAGTTTAACCCTTTTCAAGTTGTAGCAGATATTAGAAAATACAGTCCTACACATACCACATTGCCTCCGGGCATTTATACGCCTGTAAGTAAAACTAAAGAATGGCAAAATGTTGATCTACGTACATTTGAATATGTATTAAGTGGTAGTAATTTTACTGCTCCGGGTTTCTTTGAAGATATTAAGAGCAAGGGCGGAAATCCTACACACGGATACGGTACAACAGAAATGCCGGCAATCATGTGTGCTTACCGTGGAAGTGAACAACATTTGGGTAAAATTTGGTATCCTGGTGCCGAATGGAAAGAAGTTGATGGAGAATTATGGTGCCGTTGGAATCATATGCCTTGGTGGCAAAGTGGAGACATGATAGAAGTAGATCCTATTCATGGTCCGAGAATCACAGGACGTAAAGATAATCAATTCAAATATAACGATTATAAAATTGTTCCTGAGACTTATGAACTAACAGTTAAACAACACGATCATGTTGTTGATGCTATGCTTAAACTGGAAAAACATCTAGTACTTTATTACGAAGGAACAGCCAGTCCTGCTGATCTAGAAGATATGTTGTTAAAATACAACAGTAAAGAAACAATGCCCAAAAAGATTACTCAAGTAAAAGCATTACCTAGAACCGACCTAGGTAAATTGGATAGAAACGGCAAAGTCCTACTCAAATAATGGTAAAATATGCTTGACCTTTTACCACTTTTCCTGTATACTATTAATACTAAATCAATTTAAGGATTCAAATGTACAGTATAATTCAGGAACTAGAAGCAGACAATTCGCGTCTTGCTAAAGAAGCAATCATCGAACGTGAAGCCAAAGCAAACAACACAGAATTTTTTCAAGGATGCCATTTAGCCCTATCTAGTTATATTACGTTTGGTGTTAAGAAAGTCCCCACACACGGCGGCCCAGACGGACAAGGTCTTCCTTGGGAAGCCTTTAAAGAACTCGCCCATTTACTAGCATCAAGACAACTTACAGGTGATGATGCTAAAAGTGCAATTGAACTGGCCTTGTCCGCAAGTACAAAAGTACAATGGAATGATTGGTATCGACGTATCCTTATCAAAGATCTACGTTGTGGTGTAAGTGAAAAGACTGTAAACAAAGCATTAGCAGGCACAGAAATCACTCCTGTTCCGGTATTTGAGTGTATGTTAGCACATGATGGTGCCAACCACGAAAAGAAAATCAAAGGCAAGAAACTAATCGAACCCAAATTAGATGGCGTTCGTGTCCTTACGTTCGTAGACTACGAAAATCGTACAGTTACACAATATACTCGTAATGGTAAAATATTAGAAAACTTTAGCCATATCACAGATGCTATTTCAGAGCACATCGATCTTATTGGTCGCAGTTACATTCTTGACGGCGAGATGATTAGTACCAGTTTCCAGGCATTAATGAAACAGGTACATCGCAAAGAAAACGTACAAGCATCCGACGCTGTACTAATGCTATTTGATATTATTCCACTTAATGAATTTCAAGCAGGGGAAAGTGTTATGGGGCAAAGACGCCGTAGCAATCTCTTGCGTGGTATGAAACCAGTATTTGATAAAATTGGAAATATTGGCGTTATTCCACAGATTGAAGTTGACCTAGATACCTATGTAGGGGAACTTCAGTTCAAAGAGTACAATAAGCAAGCAATCGCTGATGGATACGAAGGCATTATGATTAAAGATGTCGATGCTATCTATGAATGTAAACGCAGTACAAGTTGGCTCAAACAAAAGCCATTTATTGAAGTTTCGTTGGAGATTACTAATGTTGAAGAAGGAACAGGAAAAAATGCTGGACGACTTGGAGCGATTGTCTGCGAAGGCACCGACGACAATAAGAACATTACAGTCAACGTCGGTTCTGGTTTC
>Ga0316218_1001675_pt1 | contig 23084 bp, 10 predicted proteins | sample TBH18003metaG_FD_203634 | JGI IMG/M metagenome (GOLD analysis project Ga0316218, IMG submission 203634) | Freshwater microbial communities from Trout Bog Lake, Wisconsin, USA - TBH18003 | ecosystem: Environmental > Aquatic > Freshwater > Lake > Hypolimnion/Profundal zone | place: USA: Wisconsin...
CAGCGCAAATGCCTAATGCGTAGGTAACAACTGCGCCACCAACAGTAACGCCGGTAACAGAGCCCGGTGTTGATCCAAGCGTAACGTTTGTACTCGTAGTACTCCAGTTGCCGCCGCTTACGCCGTCAGTAAGCGTAATGGATGAACCTGCACATACACCGGAAGGGCCGCCGATGGCGGATGGCACTGCATTTACGGTAACAACTGCTATGGCCGAACAACCTGCTGAAGTATAAGATATGGCCGCTGTACCTGCCGTACTACCTGATACTAACCCGCTCACCGAAACTGTGGCAATGCCTGTAGCTCCGCTGCTCCATGTGCCTCCAGTGGTGAAATCGCCAAGGGGTGTGGTAGTGCCTGCACAAATATTCGCAGTGCCTGTGATACCCGCAGGCGATGCGTTTATAGTGATAGGTTTTGTCACAGTACAACTCGTGCCGCCTAATGAATAGGTGATGGTTGCCACACCTGTCACCACACCCGTTACCGAACCGGTGAGTGAACCTATGACAGCGTTGGCGCTGCTGCTGGTCCACAAGCCGCCGCCTACTGCATCGCTGAGCGCAGATGTAGCGCCTGCACATACCGTGGATGAGCCAAGTATGGGGCCTGGGGAAAGGCTTACCGTTACGGTGGTATTGGCATAACAGCCGCCCGGCATAGTATAAGTGATATTGGTAGTACCGGCAGCCACACCGCTTACCGTTCCGCTCGATGAGCCTATGGTAGCGGTGGCGGGCGATGAACTTATCCATACGCCACCTGTTACCGTATTGGTTAATGATATTGTGGTAGATGCACACAATGCCGTAGGCCCGGCTATGGCCGCAGGCTGTGCATTAATGGTTATGGTAGCCGTTGCAGCACAACCCGCTGTTGACGTAAAAGTGATAACAGAGGTACCCTGGTTTGCACCGGTTACAGTGCCGCTCGAAGCGCCGATAGTGGCATTAGTATTGCTGCTGGCCCATGTGCCTGTACCGGTAGCATCAGTCAGCGTAGTTGATGCGCCATTGCAGATAGCCATAGTGCCGGTGATAGCAGATACTGCGTTCACGTTTACCGTGGTTGTCACTGCACAGCCGCCCGCACCGGTATAAGTGATAATCGATGTGCCTGCGGCCAGGCCGGTAACTATGCCCGTTGACCCTATGCTCACATTGGCATTGCTCCTGCTCCAGGTACCGCCAGTTGTTGCATCATGCAGCGCTATGGTGGCACCCACGCATACGTTGGTAGTGCCGGTGATAGCAGCAGGTGCGGGATTTACGCTTACTATAGCATTGCCTGTCATGTTGGTAGCGCAAGCGGGTGTAACTGTGTACACGCCCTTTACGGTATAAGTACCTGCCGTGGTCTCGCTGCCAATGGTGAGCGCTGCGCCCGTGCCTGTTACCGGGCTACCTGTAGCTACGCCTGCAAGGTATAGCTGGTAGCTTACGCCGGATTGAGAATTGGCAACACCAATGTTTACGCCTGTGCCGCCACCACAATAGCTGCCGCCACCCGTTACCGCATAAGCAGTTGGCGGGGCATTGATGGTGATATCAGAGCCGTTATCAGATCCGTAAATTAAAGGTGAACTGTTGATGACCCGCACCCGGTAATGCGAGCTTGGTGTAACGCCTGATGATATGGCCGCGAATATAGGCGAGGTAAGCCCGCTGCCTATGATCACCGGTGAAGTAGTAGGAAAGCTACCATCCGGGTTGGAGAGCTGCACAGAAAAGCCTCCTGTATAAGCGCCTACCGATGTGAAGGGAACACTTAAAGTATTGGTGCTGCTGTTGCAGAATGGCCCGTATGCAGCGGGGGTGGTGGTAATAGTGGATACTGCGTAGATAGAATCCCCATCTACTGTTACATTGTCGAACCTGTTGTTGCCACTGGTGCCGGTAGTATTGCCACTGAACGTGATGCGAAATACCAGCTTCGCATTATTATTTACTGCCGAATCAGATGTGAAAGACACCGTGATCAGGCGGAAAGCTGTACCTGCAGAATCTAAAGGCTCAGATAACCCGCTTGTTCTCCAGGTAGCGCCGCTATCAATACTGTAATCAAATACCTGGTGTGCGGGGCCATGCCCCAGGCTTGATGTTTCAGATTCGTATTTCAGCACAATATTCCGATAGTGCACTGTGGGTATGTAAAACAGGAGATACATACTGTCGCAGGGATTTCGCGGGCGCAAAGCTGTCCCTGCCGGTTGGCCTAAACGAAGATTGTAAATATCTGTGTCCGCAGCCACGGTAGGATAGGGATCTTCGTAGGTAGGATATACTGAGGATACACCCGGCTTCGGAGCAAAAAGTATTTTGGCCTTCGATGTATCGTGGATTGAATAATCAGCTGCTATACCTGCGATAGAAGGAAAGTACATAGCGGTAGTGAAGTTATTAAAATGCCAGTAGTGGATCAGGGTACCCTGGGCCTTTCCGGCTACACTAAACAGCACAGCGCTTATAAAAACAGATAATATTAGTAATAGCTTCCTCATAACAATAATTTCAGACTGCAAAGGACTGATTATAATGTTACCTCAGTATTACCACAGCATTAAGAAATATGGTTTACGCATTGGCAATCATCGCTTTAACCATATACAAAAAAGCAAGCCGCACCAGATAAGGCACGGCTTGCAATCTTAATTAACACACACTCTTTATTGAGTTACCACCATATGCAGTACAGTATTTTGTGTTGCTGAATGTACTGTAAGCAGGTACATACCATTGGCAATTGTGTTGCCCAGTTGTATATGCTCATTCAACACACCGCTATTGGCTGTTATGCCCTTACTGTAAACTACCTGGCCTGCCATATCTGTAATAGTCAGTGTTGCTTCTTCATCCGTAGCACCTAAGGTACCTGTGATATTGAAGATACCCTTGTTAGGATTTGGCGCCAGCTTAATATCGCTGCTCACAGTTGCTACCTGCTGCACACCCACATTCCTGAGCGTGATGGTCACAGACTCCGAAGAAGAGTAGCCGCCGCATGTACCGTTAGAGGTAACGATACAGGATACCAGATCATTATTAAAGAAATGATTGTACACAAATGTAGGGTTAGTTGCGCCGCTTACCTCGCCGCCATTGATCGTCCATTGATAAGTAGGCGTACCTGCGTTGCTTACAGTAGCCACTAATGTATCGTAAGCACCGGGAGCTAAATAGGTACCCGGATGCTCGCTGATGCTTACTACAGGGTGCAATACCGGGTTCACAATTACTGTTTCGCTGCCTGCCATATTATTACCACAGCCTGTAGCTGCATTTACTGCCACTGCCGTATAAGTACCGGCTGCTGTCTGGTAACCAAAATCAATAGTTGTACCTGTGCCTGCCAGTGGCGTGCCTGTAGGCGTACTGCCTACGTAAAGCTGGTAACGGATACCTGTGTTGGTGCCGTCAAGGCCCACATGCACGCCGCTTGCGCCTGCGCAATAGCTGCCACCACCGGTGATATTATATACCAAAGGCAATGGATCTACTGTGATCACCGCATCACCCATCATATTGCTCACACATGAAGTAGTTGCGCCAGTTGCAACGACAGAATAAGTACCTGCAGTTGTTTGTATACCAAAATCAAGAGCTGAGCCTGTACCCGCAACCGGCGAACCTGTTGCAGAGCCACCATTGTATAACTGATAGTTGACACCCGTAGCAGATCCGCTGGTCATTACATGGAAGCCAACGCCGCCTGTGCAATACCTGCCGCCACCTGTGGTGGTATAAATAGTTGGTGAAGCATTTACCGTTACTTCTGCAGTGATATGACAGCCTGAAGGCAATGTATACGTTACATTGGTAACACCCGTAGCCACGCCTATCACACTACCCGATGTGCCGCCAATGGTAGCAATGGAAGGATTATAGCTGCTCCAGCTGCCACCTGTGAAAGCATCGCTAAGCACTGAACCCGTTCCGATACAAATATATTCAGTACCGGTTATTGCTGATGGCAATGTGTTTACGGTAATGGTTTCTGCTATAGAGCAACCATCTGCTAAAGTATAAGAAACGGCTGATGTACCCGGTGTGAGTGTGGTCACTACCCCTGATGAAGCATCTACTGTTGCCACTGAAGGGTTAGCGCTCGTCCAAGTGCCACCACCTATTGCATCATGCAGGTTAATAGTACCGGCTGTGCATACGGCCGAGCCACCGCTGATCGCTGACGGTATTGCATTAATGGTAACAGTAGTTGTTGCCGTACAGCCCGAAGCTATGAGATAAGTAATGGTAGCGGTACCTGGTGCCACACCTGTCAGTGTGCCGGAAGCACTGCCAATAAGCGCAATACCTGTGTTATTGCTGGTCCAAGTCCCGCCGCCCGCATCTGTAAGAGCGGTTGCAGATCCTGCACAAACGCTTGCCGTACCCGATATTGCCGAAGGCGAAGTATTCACAGATATGGTACGTGTAGCCATACAGCCTGTAGAAAGGGCATAAGTAATAATAGCAGAGCCTGCACTAACACCGGTAACTGTACCAAAGCTTGGATCTACTGTAGCTACGGCAGCATTGCCGCTTATCCACGCGCCACCAGAGGTAGTATCGCTGAGGGATGAGCTAAGGCCGGTGCAAACAACTGTTAATCCATTGATAGCAGATAAAGGATTGATGGTAACCGTGGTTGTAGTAATACAGCCTGTAGGCAATGTATACGTGATCACAGAAGTGCCTGCATGTACACCGCCAACAAGGCCCGATGAAGCGCCTATAACCACATTGGCATTGCTGGTTGTCCAGGTGCCACCTGCGTCTACGTCTGATACTGATGCGGTAAGGCCCTGGCAGACGCTTGTTGCACCGCCAATAGCTGATGGCTGTGGTTCAACAGTCACTACCTTTGTAGCTATACAACCTGTAGGCAGCGTGTAAGTTATCACGGCCGTGTCTATTGCATTGCCGGTTACCAGTCCGCTTGAAGGATCAACTGTGGCATCGCTGTTGCTGCTGCTCCAGGTACCGCTTAAAGAAGTATTAGCAAGTGCCGAAGTAAGGCCAAGGCAAACATTGGTATTGCCGGTGATAGCAGCAGGTAATGGGTTCACCACTACAGATTGTGTAGTGAGGCAACCTGTAGCGAATGCATAAGTGATCACTGAAGTACCTGCGGTTACGCCGGTTACAACGCCACCGGCCACCGCCGCATGTGCATTGCTGCTGCTCCACGAGCCGCCTCCGTCTACATCGCTTAATGTTGTAGTTAAACCAGCGCATACATTTGTAATACCAGTGATCGCCGATGGTAATGGATTAATAGTTACTGCAGTAGTTGACAAGCAACCTGTAGGCAGCATATAGGTAATTATAGTATTACCCGCAGCTACGCCTGTCACAAAGCCTGATGTTGCAGGTATGCTGGCAATAGTAGGGTCATTACTGCTCCAATTGCCGCCCGGTGTTGTATTGCTCAAAGATATGTTGCCACCTGCGCATGCAGTAGCAGTACCTGCAATAGCCGCAGGAACCGGGTTAACCGTAACACCGGTAGTGGTGATACAACCCGTGCCTAATGTAAAAGTGATCACAGAAGTACCTGCCGATACGCCCGACACAACACCCGAGCCATCAACTGTAGCGTGTGCCGTGCTGCTGCTCCAGGTACCGATGCCGGATGTATTGCTTAATGGCGTGGTAAGTCCCGCGCACACAACCGGAGTGCCGGTTGTTGCCGATGGCAGTGCATTTACCACCACAGTAGTGGTTACCAGGCAACCTGTAGGCAATGTATAGGAGATAACAGGGCTGCCCGCAGCTATACCGTTTACCGTACCTGCGGCAACTGTGGCCTTGGTAACATCGCTGCTGGTCCAGGTGCCGCCTGTGCTTGTTTCTGTTAATGTTGTAGACAGGCCCGCGCATACATTCATTGTGCCACCTATTGTAGCTGGCAAAGGATTTACTGTGATAGTAGCCGTGCCCATACAGCCCGTAGGCAAGGTATAAGTAATGGCGGGATTGCCTGCTGCCACACCTGTCACAGTGCCTAAGCTTGGGTCAATGGTAGCCAATGTTACATCGCTGCTGGTCCATGACCCGCCTGTTACCGTATTATTTAAAGTTGTTTGTGCGCCGCTGCACACATTCATTGTTCCGGTTATTGCCGCCGGCAATGCGTTCACGGTCAATACTGCCGTTGTAAAACAACCTGCTGACTGTGTATAGCTGATAACCGGGTTGCCCGCGCTTACTGCGTTTACAGTGCCTGCCGAAGGATCAATAGTAGCCGATGATGGATTGCTGCTGCTCCATGTACCTCCGAAAGTGCCATCAGTAAGTGTGGTACCTGAACCAGCGCAAAGAGGCGTGATGCCTCCTATTAATGATACCGAAGGATTTACTGTTACCTGCGTAGTAACAAAGCAGCCTGCAGGCAGTGTATAAGATATAGTTGCGAGGCCAACCGAACCACCGGTTACAGCACCGGTAGAGCCTACCGAAGCCACAAAACCAAAGTTGCTGGCCCAGGTACCGCCTGTCACTGTATTAGATAAAGCAACAGTATTGCCTGCGCAAAGATTAGTGATACCTGTAATAGCCGAAGGCACAGGGTTTAGTGTTATTATAGCACTACCCGTCATACCGCTGGTACAGGTGGTTGTGGTTACATTAGTGGCAGTAACGGTGTATACACCTGCCGCTGTTAATGTGCCAAGCGTTATAGATGAGCCTGTACCTGTAACAGGGCTGCCAATAGCTGAGCTGCCGCTGAATAATTGATAGCTTACTCCTGTTTGTGAGCCACCTACACCTATTGCAAGGCCGGCAGTGCCTGCACAATAGCCGCCGCCACCTGTTACTGCATATGCTGTAGGTGGGCCGTTGATGATGATGTTCGATCCGTTGTCTGTTCCGTTCACAGCAGGGGCGCTATTGATAACACGCACCCGGTAATTGCCCGGTGCAGTACCTGAAGGTATGATAGCGGATATAGGAGAAACTGTACCTGTGCCGATAGTGGTCGCGCCTGTACTGAAGCTACCCGCAGAATTAGATAATTGTACGGAGTAAGCGCCTGTATATGTGCCTGAACTGGTATAACCAACACTCACAGGTGTGCTGCTTGCATTACACAGCGGGCCAAACGTTGCCGGTGTTGTGGTAATGCTGTTGTTGGCAATATAAGGAATACCATCAAGCGTTACGTTGTCATACCTGTTATTACCACTGGTGCCTGTTGTATTGCCTATATTGTGTATTCGGAATACAAACTTATTGTTATTGTTTACAGAAGAGTCGGAAGTAAAGGTTACCGTACAACGATGATACACCAACCATACCGAATCATAGAGTTTAGACAACCCTGTGGTTTTCCAGGTTGCCCCGCTATCTGTGCTATAATCGAAATATTGATACTTATCGCCACTGGTAGTGCTTGATGACTGAGATGCGTAAGTGAATATCACATCATGAAATCCGGTAGTAGGCATATAAAATTTAAGGTACACGCTATCCATTGGGTTGCGGGGGCGCAGGCCATTGCCGGCAGGCTGTCCCAGCCTCAGGTTTACGGTATCATAATCAGTAGGTGCAGTCACTACGTTATCAAGAATGGTTGCAGTACTATGATAGGTAGCTGATGTTCCGGGGAATAAAGAATAAACGAATTTAGCCTTCGAAGTATCTAATACCGAATAATCGGCATCTATTGGGGCAGGGAAAGTAGGGTAAGTATATACAGTTGCAAAACTATTGAAATGCCAGTAGTCAATAAGCACAGGTGCAATGATAGAATCACCATCAACACTTACATTATCGTACCTGTTATTGCCGCTGGTAAGGGTAGTATGCCCTATGTTATGTATGCGGAATACCAATTTGGGATTGTTATTAATTGCAGGGTTGGCAATCGTTATGGAGGTTCTGTGATACACTAACCACGAAGAATCATACAGTTTAGATAAGCCTGTTGTTATAAAGGTTACACCACTATCTATGCTGTAATCAAAATACTGGTAAGTATCGCCACTAGTAGTGCTTGACGACTGCGACGCATACGTGATCAATATGTTCTGGTAATTAGTGGTAGGGATGTAAAACATCAGGTACACGCTATCCATAGGGTTGCGTGGGCGAAGGCCATTACCTGCCACAGCTCCCAGCCTGAGGTTAACTGTGTCATAATCTGTGGGAACTGTAGCCACAAAATCCAAAATGGTAGATGCGCTGTGATATGTGCCGGATGTGCCCGGAAACAGCGCATACACAAACCTCGCTTTCGAGGTGTCTATCCGCGAGTAATCCGCGTCTATCGGCGCAGGGAAGGTGGGATAGGTGTACACCGAAGTGAAGTTGTTAAAGTTCCAGTAGTGGATCAGTGTCCCCTGGGCATTGGCTTTAGAGCCGTTTAAGAGCAATAAGGTGATAAGGGCAATGAAAGAAAGTGGCCTTGCCAGCGCCGGGCGTAAAGCTTGCAACATAAAGACAGTTTTAGACTGCAAAAGTGCCTAACGAATGTTACCAACAGGTTACCGGTGTGTAAAGTGTATTTAAACTAATTGTTACCTCCCGGGCTCTGAAATAGGCACGCTACTTTTTAGTAAACGTGCTCTCCAATATCAGGTTGTGATGACCTGTTATGTTTAAAGTATAAACTCCCGCATCTGCCTTGATGCTCAGGCGCATATCCTTTTCTTTGACTTTACTCGCGTTCTTAAATATCGTATTGCCGGCTTTATCAGTACATTTTATCTTCACATCCTGACCGATCACATCGTCAGGAAAGTGGATGACGATCGTACCATCGGTTTCAACTGTCATGGTGGCCTCTTCCTTTACAAACACTACGGGGTTGGCTATCTCCGGATCGGCAGGGCTTGCGCCGCTAGTATTTTGTGTTACTTCCAACGACAGCATCACCGGGTATTTGTTTGACATCCGGTACAGCGCCTCTATCACCTCTGCCGGGGCTGCGGTGTTTTCATGCGCATTCTTGTCGTTTATAGCTACTTTGTACCTCTGCCCGTCATTGCCTATAGTGTGGTAAGAATTGGGTATGTACCTGATGTAGTTCGTATTGTTCACTATCCATTTCGAGATAAAGATATGGTCATACCAGTTCTTCGCTCCGCCACCTGTTCCGCAGGAGTTAGGCACATCGGCTGATTTCCTTGTAGATGTGGTAAAGTAGGCCGCAAAATCTGTGTTATGGTCCCAGTTGGCAGGATACGATAATTTACGGTCTGGATAGAACGGCGGGTCTGAGAACCGGAAGGCGGTATCCTTGTTCGCAACAAGCGTTTGATAAAAAGGCTCGTCTGAATTTCTTGAATTATAGTCGCCGAGGTTAATGAAATTGGGCAGTTGCGTAAAATGTGCTTTGACCCCCTTCATCTCCTCACCTATCTGCACTCCGCGTACGTTCTCATTCTCATCGCCAGATCTGTCGTGCGTAGGCAGCACATATAAAAATGTGGTATCGTGTGTGCGCGCAAGGTTGGGGTCTTTGTAATAGAGCTTGTAGGTATTAAAGTCGGTAATATTCACATAAGAACAGGTAATCCCAAGATAGCCCAATTTGCGCTGGTCGTAGAACAGCGCAGCCCCGCTGGCCGATCGTGCAGCATTGGTAATCGTACAATAGGCGTACCTGCCGGGGAAGGCAGCATTCAGCGCATATTGCAGTATGGAATCAGCAAAGCCTTTGGGCGCTGTACCATATTTATCTTCATCGCTCACCGGTATAGATGCCATCTTATCCATCGAGAGCAGATCAGGATTGGCGTACGTCACTATTGTTTTCAGGTACTGATGATAATACCCGTTTGGCCCTTGGCAACCGTTGCCATAGTACAGTACGTTGTACGCTATCACCCGCAGGGTGTCTTTCTGCGCAAATGATGGCGTACCGCTGTATAGGGCAAGTACCAGTAAACATATCTTAACTGCGCCTTGCTTCATAAAATAAAATTAGAAAAGGTTATTGCTTTAATTCGTTACGCTCCTGCTTTCAATCCTGTCATAACAGGTGTTGTTATTCTCGTTGGTATGTTGATCTGAAATTTTGAATTGCACCCTGCTTTAGGGTTGTATACCAAAAAATAGTAGCTGCAAACTTGAACCCATTTTGTACATACTATTTTATAAATAATAGTGACGGATAGTTGACAAAGGTCTATCTGACATGTTATCAAATAGTTACCGCTACATTACCGATACATGAATTTGGTGTTAACAAACATTATTCGTTCGCTGATCCAGATTTTTGTTAGAAATATATCCTTAACACGGGCGTAATACTGCGATAACGTTACTGTCATTCCTTTGCACAAAAACCGAGAGAAAATGAAAAAACAATTACTAAGCACAGTATTTTGCATCGCAGCGCTGGGAGCCACTAGCACACGCAGCCAGGCACAAGGTACAGTTATCTACAACTGGGATTTCAATGGAATGGACTCCTCAGTACACACTCCAAGCTATACTGCACCGGGAGCAGGCAGCGCCAGCTACCAATACTGGGTAGCATATACCGATTTCACCACCGGTACTACTTTGAATGTAATGGCAGGCGATACGGCAGGCAGTTGCATCCGTTTCCGCGATCCTTCTGATTCAGTGATATTCCACATGCCTACCAGCGGCTATCATCACATACAGTTCTCTTATGCCGAGCAGCGCACCGGCAGCGGCTCTCAGTCTAACTCCATACTGTTTACCACAGATGGCACGCACTACCAGTCAGCCACTATCGCCGACCCGGCAGTAGCAGACAGCGCTAACTACACAGTAGACTCTGTTGACGTAATTCCAGGGGTATCATGGGAGTTGCACACCTTTACTTTTACCGCAGATACAGCAGCTATCAATAACAATCCCAACTTTGCTATAGCTATTGTATTCAATGACGGCCCATTGCTCACATCAGGCAACGACCGCTTTGATAACATTACCCTGAAGGGAGACAGGCTCGGCACCTCTTCTTCCGCTTCGGTAGCCTTAGTAGCTAATACCGCAGCTTACGAGCTTTACCCTAACCCTGTATCCGGCAGCCTGGCTATCCATACTGCCACTGCTGCGCTGCGCACCGTGATCATCACCAACATGCTGGGCCAGAAAGTATATGAAGGCGCTGAAAAGGATGCAGAATTCTCTGTAAACACTACAAGCCTCATTTCCGGCAACTACCTGATCACTATCCGTGAGAACAGCAATGTAGAGACTATGCGTTTTGTTAAGCAGTAAAAAGCTTTTATAGACAATTTTACGAAGCACTCCATATGGGGTGCTTCGTTATTTATACCCAATAGCACCATTGTGGCCATTAACAGTCCGGCGCATTCACTAAACCATTACGGACATCGGCAGCTGCGATAATGAATCTGTAGCATTTGTGATAATACAACCGGCTGTATTGAAAGATATCAGCCTCATTCCATTAGCACCAAGTGCTCTTTTATCCCTGGAAAGCTTCCTATTATAACTTCGGGAATAAACCCCGCAGCTACAACGTAAAAATCTTCTGTGTACTCGGGCTTGCGCCGCATTCATAGCTACTATACTATTTTTTGCGCGACCAATTTTTGCAATAAGTACTTACATAAACAGTAAAAACGCCACAATGGGCGCTTTTACTGTTTGTTTAGTAAAGACGTGGTTATTTTTTGATCAGTATTGCCTGGCAAAGCACTTTATCATCTCCTATGATCCGTACGAAATACATTCCGGCATTGATATTGCAAGGTATTGTTACTGACGTTGCGTTAATGACTACTGTTTGCCGCTGTATCATGCGCCCCACCATATCTATACATTCAAGGCCAACGGTATGGCCGACCAAACCGATCGTGCAGTTCAATTTTATTGCATCATCTGTGGGATTTATCAGTGTTATGGCCTCATGTTGTGATGCTTCGCCGGGTACAAGTGAAGGCATTATCTCAGGGTCAGCAGGGCTTACTCCGGTCGTATTGTGCGTCGCCAGGAGATCAAGCATAACAGGGTATTTATTAGACATTTGAAATATTGCATTAATTACAGCGGCAGGTGCGGACGTATTCACCGGAGCGCTGTTGGCAGAGATGCTCAACCTGTGGCCATCATTACCGATCACACGGAAGGAATGTGGTATGTAGGCAATGTAATTAGCGTTATTTACTATCCATGGCGAAATGAAAATATGATCAAACCAGTCTTTGGCTCCGCCCGAGGTACCGCAGGAATTGGGTACGCTTCCTGATTGTCTTGTAGATGTGGTCAGGTATGCAGTATATGTTCCCGGATCGTTATCCCAGTCTGCAGGATAAGTAAATATTCCATCCGGATAGAACGGGGCATCATAATACCTGAAGTTGGTATCTGCCGGGTTAGTAAGTGTTTGATATACAGGTTCAGAAGTATTTCTTAAATTAAAGTCACCCATATTGATCATATTCCCGAGATGGGTAAAATGGGTTTGTATCTGGGCCATTTCTGCGGCTATCTGCACGCCTCTATCTGCCGCGCTGCCGCTTCCTGATATATCATGGTTGTCAGTCACATAAAGAAAGGTGGTATCATGCGTTGTGGCCAGGTTTGGATCTTTATAGTACAACTTGTAGGTATTGAAGTCTTCGGTATTGGTATAAGTGCAGGTAAGCGCAGCAAAGCCAAGCTTCTGCTGGTCATAATATACCAGGCACTCTGTGCCTGAAGCGGCATAGTTCGTGAAGGGGCAATAACTATACCTTCCGGGAAAGGCAGGGTCAAGCGCATATTGTAAAATTGAATCCTGGAAGCCAACTGCAGCAGTATAGTTATGGTCTGTTGGACTCGTTTGTATGGACCCCATCTTTTCAAGCCCTATAATATCCGGATTGGCATAGCGCACTATGGTGTCCAGGTAGTTGTGGTATATTCCATTGGCACCCTGGCACAGCGGATACTCACCATAATTGAGCACATTGTAAGCCATCACGCGTATAGTATCAGTCTGTGCTAATGCCGTCTGAATACAGCAAATAGCCGCAACAAACAGAAAGGTGTTTTTTTTTATTTTCATGATTATGTTTATTAAAAATGTCCGCTACCTTCGGGTAGCGGACATTTGTTTTTTAAAAGATTAGATTAATGTTGATTGCCCGTATTATCAGTCTGGTAGCAACCTATATCCTTGCCCGGCGCTACATTTGCAGTGGCCCCGAATACGGGGTCAATAGGTAAATTGATCGAAGTCAAAGGGCTCCAGCCGGTAAAACCCTTGCCGATTGCAGGTGAAGTTAATTGCAAATGGAAATCAAAGCCGGAAGCATAATTGATGTTGATATCTGCAGAAGTACCTAAAGTATAGTTAGCAAACATTGGATTGTTTGCGCCTACCAGTGCATGAGCAGAATAGATAGCACCTAAAATGTAACCGGCTGGCAAAAAAGTAGATGGAGCCGGAATGTTGGTGGCAACAGGGTTAGATATGTAACCAACCGGGTAAAACTGATCAACAATTGAATCGGCATCTCCATAAGAGTAGTTATATCCGTAATGGCAATGTGCAGTATCTGCTGCCGGGTTGCCCACGATACGAAAACCAAACTTACAATCAACGATCAGGTTGTTATATGCCTGGCCAAATGCTCCCTGCTCATAGTTGCAATCGCCTCCACGGCCTGTTTGCTGCTGACGGTAGCCACCGTTAACGTAAGTATTGTTAAACATATCTATCTGGCAGGTTGGTGTAGCGCCGGTTCCTTTATCGGATGCCTTAGTACCGTTTGTCGCCGTGCCTACAAACATGTTGTAAGCCATAATGCCTACTGTGCCATGCTTAGCGTTAAGGCAATCACCACCTATGTAGCCTACCTTCTCGAGCGTGTTACGTACAAAGTAGATCTTGCCGCCTGCAAAACGAACGCCATCATCAGTACTGCCGTAGATCCATGAATCCTCTACAATACAGTAGCCGTTGGCATTTCTAAAATACAGCGGCCATGCCTTATTACCTGCACCGAGTGTAGATATGGGTGTGGTAGTGCCAAAAGTGCCACCGGCGAATTCAAGGTGTGTCCATTTCATAACCATGAGCGAACAAGAACTGTCGCACTGGATACCTAGCCATAAATTAGGGCTCGTGAAGGCCGGATCAGTAGAAGGCGAAGCAGCTGTTGCTACATTGTCAGATTTTGTGATCGAAGAAACTGTTATCCAGTTTGGTGCCGTCTTCGTGCCTAATGAAAGGAACGAGCCTTGTACAAGGATATAGGCTGCCGGGTTCACCACATTTATGGTAACACCGCTTTGCATCAGCACTGTATCACCCGCGTTGATCGTCACAGGACAAGTAAGCAAGTACGTCTTGCCAGACTGAAGTGTACCCTTGATTGCCCCGCAGAGCGAATCGCCGGTGATGAATGATCCTACTTGCTTCTGTATTACAGAAACTGAGGAACTTGATTTCTTACATGCTGCGAAAAACGCTGCGCCTGCCAGTATAGTCAGGATGCCTAATTTGATTTGTTTCATACTCTGTTTATGGTTTTATTTTTAGTTTATAATGAAGAACTGCTTTAATCAATTTTATATCGGATACCAATGAGATAATTGCGCCCGTAAGAGCTGCTCTCTACCAGCGTCTTGCCATCTTTCTGATTTTGGTAGGGTAGGTAATAGCTAGGATTTGCCGGGTTGTTGAATGAACTGTTCGATACATTCATCTCTACGATAGATTTACTGTTCAGCAGGTTATTGATCTTGGCATATACAAAGAGATGTTTCACGATTCGCTTTTCAGCAGAAAAGCTGCTTAGTACCAGCCCTCTTTGCCAATAGTCAAGTCCTTTAAATCCATAAGCTATAGTAATATGCCTTCCGGTATATTGCTCACCCAGTTGCACATCCAGCCCCAGCTTCGGGTTTTTATAGATCAGTGCAATATTTCCCACATGTGCTGCCTGCCCTTGCAGCGGCCGTGTTTCTGTGACGTTATAAATGTGCTGTACATGACTGGAGTCTACTCCCAGGTATTCTGATGGCACGGTAACAGATGAATGAGTGTATGTATAATTTGCAGTAACACCAAAATAATGGAAGTACTTGGTGACTACGAATTCAAAACCATAATTGGTAGCCGGATTAGGAAGATTTTGAGGGCCCAATGACAAATTGGATGGACCTGTCAGCGCTCCCAATACATATTCTATAGGGTTCTGTATATTTTTGTAAAATGCACCTACAAGCACCTGGTCTATGCCTTTAGGAAACCATTCGTAACGCAAGTCGAGATTTTGCGCTACGCTGGCTACCAGATTTGGGTTTCCTACTTCTGTAAAATCTTCACCCGCAAATGTATAATTCACTAATTCAAAAAATCCAGGACGACAGATTGACTCAAAATAAGAAAGTCTTAGATTCTCCTTTTTGCTGAGCTTATACTTCAGATGCAAACTGGGAAGAGAATTGGAATAATTATAAGTCGCGTATACACCGGGCCTTAAGTGAGGGTCAAGGTTTGCGCTGTCATGTACGTAAGTATTTTCTATTCGCACACCACCCAGTACCTCCAGCTTATCCTGCATAAAATGCAGTTTCACCTGGGCATAATATCCCAATATATTCTCGTTCTCTTTATAGTCAAGACCCTGGTCATTAGAGGTTCCTGTAGGGGAGGAGGAAACGTTTATCGTTGCCGGGTTTATACTGTTTACATTAGTGTAAGGGACACCGCCAATAACACCTACAGGGCTAATACTGTATTCATTGTAATAATTGGTCCTCGTTTTGCTCATGTCGGTCACACCTGCTTTAAACTCCAGTTCTTTGCCAAATAGTGTTGGTGTGTAGGTGATATTCAGAAATCCCTGGTAATCCTGGTCCGTTGTTTTTTCCCAACTCTTACCGATGGATTTTAGAATTGGTCCACTTTGTACTATTCCACCGGTTGTAGGGTCTCGTTTAAAATTGCTTTCCGTAGTGAATTCTGTCAGATCAGGTACTGACCTGGTAGCCTGGGAATAACTTCCGGTCCAGTCAATTTTCAATTGGTTGGTGAGTTGATGCTTGCCCTTAAGCTGTAGATTTTGAATATTGTCTATTCGTTCACCTGTTCGGTCTTTATAGTCAACAGTACCTAATCCTGGGCCGGGCCGGTTTACTGCGGTGATCACTGAATCTATGATGTTGCGTTCTTCAAATTGTTTCAGGTTAATGTACAATGCACCTAAAGTGATACTATTTCTTTCGTTGAACTGATAGTCTATGTTAGCATGCAATCCTGTCCGGGTTTCCTGTGTAGAATATTTACGCAGGTCCAGGTCATCAAATTCGGGTACATTACCCGGCACAGGTTGTGATGCCGGTTTAAAGAACATGTTATTGGTCTCTTTAAAGGTGTTCTGGTAGCTGCCCGAGAACATAACACCCAGCCTTTTGTTCTTGAAGAACCTATTGCCTATACTCAGGCTATAAAGCCCGTTGGGCTGTGGCTGTATCGGCTTAATAACGGAACTGTTGAGGGGAAAGTCGGCTACTGTAGCATTATATGCCTGGCCGTGCATTTGGTAAGGGTCTTTGGAAGCTATAGCGCTTTTGTCAAAACTGTTGAATTTTTCATTGAACAGATTATCATTGTAACCAGTAGCCGCTGTTGCGTAGATCACTGCTTTATCAGGGGCATTCTTCATCACCAGGTTCGTTACGCCACCTATCGCATCCCCTTCCATATCCGGAGTCAAAGATTTGATCACCTCAACACGGTCTAATATTTCAGCGGGAAATATGTCTAATGGCACAAAACGTGCTTTATCGTCAGGGCTGGCAATTTTTACACCATCTACTGTAGTGTAGTTATACCTCTTATCCATACCGCGGATGGCCGCATAACGTGCTTCTCCATTGGCATCACGCTCCACCTGCACACCCGATACGCGTTGCAAAACATTGGCTACGGTTATATCAGGCAGCAGTTCTATCGTTCGCGCCGACATCACATTCAATAACTGGTCGCTGTTCTTCTCAATATTACGGGCCTGCTCATCGCTACCGTTCTTTGCCTTTGCTTTCACTTCTACTTCGGTGAGGGCGCCTGTTGTTGGCTCCAGCAGTTCATTAATAGTCAGCGTCTCCGCGTCTTTAACAACAATATGCTGGTGAAAGGTGGTGAACGAGGTATACATCATCTCCAGGTCATACTCGCCTGCGGGTACGTTCTTTATTTCGTAGCTGCCATCGAGGCCGGTAGTAGTGCCATAGCTGGTGCCGTGCAGCAGCACCACGCCGCCTATAATGGGTTCACCGGTTTGCTTATCGCTTACATTACCCTTCAATGTACCGCAATAGCCGGTAGCAGATGAAATAAAAAGCAGAAAAAATAAAAACTTAGCGTAGATATTGGACATTACTTTTTTGATTATTGCCCAAAAGTAAATGCCCCGTTGCTCGATAAATGCGTTTTGAATAATGGCAACCTAACCTTAATCTTATGTAAATAATGATTTAATATTTTGATAGCAATTTATTCTTATTGCCCGGTTGCGGGCACAAAAAAACCCGCATGTCAGCGGGTTTTTTTTATCAATATTGGTTAAGTTATTAGTTTACTTTTCTGCCGGCAAGTACCTTTGCGCCGCCTTCTGTTTTCACAGTCTGGTTTTTGCGAACGAGGAGCTTCACATCGCCTACATTGCTGCATGATGCGCATTGTACCTGGTATGTTTGGCCATCGTAGTTAATGTCTACCATGCCATTGCGCCAGTTGGTGCCTTGCAGTATGAAGTTGTTGTTCTCATACAGCGCGCCGAATTCGATGGTTTTTCCGGGCAGGTCGAAGCTGATCTTCAGGTCGTCGCCGTTAGCTTTTTCGCATACGCCGGGTGTGAATGCAGGTATCTCTATTTCGTTTACTTTCTGCCCGTTATCAAAAACAATGATGCCCGATTTTACAGTGCCTTTCTCAGACCCTGTAGTACGCCTCAACACCAGTTTCTGGTCTACATAGAACTGTACCTTGGTCAGGTCCACATTGTCATGGTCCAGCCTTTGTTTCAGGCCCTTGGTGAATGGGATGTACGATGTGTCGTTAGCGCTATAATCTTCGGGGCCGGTTGCAAATCCTTTCCTGCTACAGCTGCTGAATGACAGGCTCACTACCAGAACAAAAGATGTCAATAAGACCGGTATCATTTTCTTCATAGAAATCTGTTTTAACGTTTGTTTTAAAATAATGGCAACGAATACTATCTGCTCAATTAACCTGCAATTTTTAACAATTCTATAGGACACCATCCACACCCTGATAACACAGTTACCAGCTTACAGATTTGAATTTACAGGTAGTATTTTGAACGCAAGATATATCGTTTATGTTTAAAAACAAATGCGCGCGCCTACATTTTTTCAAAGGATAACCCCCGCAGGCAACATAAAAACGAACTCCCGTGATGATTTTTCATATAACCACCTGTTAATAAACCCTGTAATTATCTTTTACTTGTTCCTTGCTGCTGGTTTTGAATACACCAAAAACCCATCCCCGGAACAGTGCATTTTTCATAACATGTTGTATTTTACAGAAAAAAAGAAGTATTATTGTTCCTTATATTGCACCTAAACTATTTTCAAAAAAATAAATGGCCTAATTTATGAAAAGAAAATTACTACTGTTCACACTTGCATTACCTTTTATGCTCCAGCAGGGCGCTAATGCCCAGTCTTCACGATTGATCGGGCAAGCCGACTGGCAGAATATTGACCACGTATTCACGCCTGTTGACTCTACTGCTTATGTATATTCAGGTGGCAGGGGTGGCGATCTTACGCATCAACTGAAATATGATAATTCAACGCTGTGGAATTTTTTCGATTCGGCATACGTGAACACCAACTACCGTATAGAGACTTTCGATGCCAATAATAATGTGACCAGCCTGATCGTGGAATACTGGACAGGTACTGCATGGCAGTTATCTACCAATACACTCTATACTTACAACAGCAGCAACCAGGTTGTCACTATGATACAGCAATCATGGGGCGGCTCTGCATGGACCCCTGTTTCGCAGGACCTCTACAGCTACAACACAGCAGGCAAGCTCTACCTGGACCAATACCAGACATGGAACGGCACCGGTTTTGTAAACAGCACCCAGAAAACCTACTACTACGACGGATCTAATAACAAGATCAACGAAACAGACCAGGCCTATGTATCCGGCTCGCCTGTATACACCAACCAGTGGACGTACAGCTATTCAACTACCAACCAGCTCCTCAGCACTACCTACTACTCATGGTCGGGCAGCGCATGGGCACCGGTATCTATGATCTCCAACACTTATAACTCTGCGGGTGAAACGACCTATACGCTGAACTCTTATTACAACACGGCTACCTCTTCTTTTGTAAACAGCACTTTGCATACTTATACCGGCTTCACCAGCGGCCTGATGCCTACCATGGACGCTTACCAGACATGGGACACCGCAACCGGCGTATGGAACAATGTGATGCAGTATTCTTACAGCTACAACACAGCTAACCAGATGGTATCTTCTGTAGGCGAATCCTGGAATATTGTGGGCCTTTATGAATTTGCCAATGGCGACCCAATGGCCCGCTACTACTATGAGTCTTACACACCCGCATCTACATTCGTAAACAATACTTTGCTGAATGCTGATGATGCCAACATATACCCTGTGCCTGCACAAAACATGCTGCACGTGGATGTGAAATGGGCTGTAGCACAAACTGCCGACATCAGCATATACGATGCTATGGGCAAGGTAGTGCGCCAGTGGAACGCACCATCCGTAACCGAATACAACAGCGCAGTATCTGTGAATGGCCTGGCCGACGGCACTTACTTTGTAAAGATAGCCGGCGAAAAGAACCAGATCGTAAAGCAACTGGTTATAGCTCACTAAATAACTAATGACTTCGATACTTTAGAGCGCCTTCAAACGGCGCTCTTTTTTTATGTACTTTTGGCACATGAGCGCAGCCCCCATAGGTATATTTGATTCCGGTTACGGGGGGCTTACCGTGTTCCGTTCCATTGCGGCGCAGTTGCCACAGTACGACTACATATACCTGGGCGATAATGCCCGCGCGCCCTATGGCAACCGCTCGTTTGATACCGTACACCAATACACGCTGGAGTGTGTGCAGTGGTTCTTTAAAATGGGCTGCCCGCTGGTGATACTGGCCTGCAACACGGCATCGGCCAAGGCGCTGCGCACCATACAGCAGCGCGACCTGCCCACTCTTGCACCCGGCAAGCGTGTGCTGGGCGTGATACGCCCCACAGCCGAGGTAATAGGCAACTACAGCGACAGCAAGGTAGTGGGCGTGCTGGGCACCAAGGGCACTGTCACCTCGGGCTCTTACGAGATAGAGATCCATAAATTCTTCCCCGATGTGAGGGTACACCAGCAGGCCTGCCCCATGTGGGTGCCGCTTGCCGAGAACGGCGAATACGCATCGCCGGGGGCCGACTACTTTGTGCAAAAATACCTCAACGAATTGCTGGCCACAGCTCCCGGCCTCGATACCCTATTGCTGGCCTGCACCCACTATCCACTACTTATAGATAAGATAAAGCAGTACCTGCCCGCTGGCATCAAAGTAGTGGCGCAGGGCGAAATAGTAGCCAACAGCCTCACCGGTTACCTGCACCGCCATCCCGAAATAGAAACCGCCATCTCTATGAACGGGGAGCAGCACTTTTATACTACCGATGATACCTCCGACTTTGACCTGCACGCCGCCAATTTCTTTGGGCGGCAGGTGGCATCGCAGCATTTGGCGCTGGGCGGGGTGTAGTGGGCATTTTTGCACACTTCATAACCCGATCTTTTATTTTGCTGCCAGTAGAAACCGTAGTGATTGATAATCAATGAATTGAGCAAAAAGCGGCGTTTGATTTTTGCTACATTCTTGCGCACTTGTGCAAGATCGTTGCGCATGCCAATTATCTGAATCAGAATTCACAGAATTAAAGAATGGGCAGAATTTTACACTTTCTTGCCGAGGTACGAGGTATCTATACTTGCGTAGGTAAATGTCCCATGGGCTGAAAACTTTTTTTTGTTGGTAATTCTGATTATGATTTTTTATGTAAGCGATTGTGGGAAAGGTTTTTGGCCGTATTTAATTTTTCAAATGTCCCATTGGATGTCCCGTTTGGGACATTGGGTTAATACGCAACGCAAAGTCGCAAAGGTTTCGAAAAGTGCGCAAATCTTTGTGTGCGTAAAGGTTTCACACAATCCTCCTACGCTATGGCTTCGGCGGATGATAAGGGCCACAAAGGTTTCACAAGGTACACAAAGCACGAAGCCAATGACCCTTTGACGACCCAAAGGTCGCTTATAAAGGAATACGAGCCAAGACGAAAAATCTATGGGGTGTTTTATAAAATAGATATAGCACCTTTTTTAAAGGGTGCTATATCTATAGTTGTGGTTAAAGGCTATTGGACTATGAACTTGCCTGAGTGCGTGGTATTGCCGGTGATGAACTGGTACAGGTAGAGGCCGGGCGTATAGTTTCTTACACTGAATGCAGCGGTGGCGCTATTAGCTACCTGCTGCTCATCAAGTACCCTGCCGGTTACGTCCATCAGCTTTATGATTACATTGCCGGAGGCAGGGAACTCAAAATTTAGCACACCGCTTGTAGGGTTGGGGTATACCAATAGCTCATTGTTTTTTACCACAGGCTGAACAGCCGCAGGCGCGCACAGCCCATCTTCGCAGCCATTGCTGTCTACACCTACCAGCCACATATCATAGTGCTGGTGCCATAGAGGTAGTGTATCATTAGCTGCTTGCCCGGTGAGTATAAAACCACCATCAGGGCGCTCTATGCCATCGCGCAGGTAGGCATCACCTATCGTACTGCTGTAATAGTTATGGCTCCATACAATATCTCCGTTTCTATTTATTTTGGCTGCAAAGCCCTCATCAAAGCTTGCATTCCCATAACTGTCTCCTATTACTAAGTAGCTGCTATCCTTTAACTGGCGCATGGTAGTAGCCCCCCTGTTCCCATCAGCATCACTGTAAGGGAATGTAGTGATCCATGTGATCCTTAAATTTGTATCCAAGTGAGCTATGTAGCCAGGGAAACTCCTTGCATCAGAAGGATCTCCCCCATACAAAGAGTCGAGTTTTCCAATGTTGATGTATCCCCCGTTTTTGTCGGCATATAATTCATTGCATACGTCTTCAGCACCTACTAAGTAACCTATATTAAAGGCAGTATCTTTTATTACATTGCCCATACTATCTAATTCTAAGAACCACGGCGTATTATGATAATAAGAACCACCAGCGCTTATGTACTGACTCAATGCAGCTACTATAATTCTTCCATCAGATAAAGGGATAACATTATCAATCGCAGCTTGCTCCGACAGGTCTTTTTGATAAGTTCTCGTCCATAATGTATCTCCAGTAGTATCAGTACGAATTAAATGGGCAACAGAATTAGATGGTGTATCCGTACCGCGCCCACCACCTAAAAAATATCCTTGACCGTTAAAGGTTATAGCGCAAGCATTCATCCTTTCAAAGAAAACAGAAGTGTCTGTATATACTTTCGCGAATATCATATTTCCGTTGACATCCATTTTCGCAACACCTGCGGCACTATATAAATAGTGGGTTATTGGATCTGGCCACTGTTGTACAAAAGGCATCACATATTCGTTAAATGAATTGTTCTTTACTTCTCCAGGATTCCCAAATCCAATACAATTAGATGGATTACCCGGATTTTGTACATGAATATTTGAAATCGTCTGAGTTGTAGCATTTATATTGGCATTGTAAATAGAGTACGAACCGGTATATTGATTAAAAGACCAACCTAATACAAAATAATTAGCATCCTGCTGAATAAAGAGATTCCACCCCCATTCTTGAGCTGAATCAATATCATAGAGCCTTTGAAAATATTGAGCAGAAGAAAGTAATGGCGATGCAATAAACATCGCCATTACTATAGTTTTTATTATCGTCTTCATGATTTTTGTGTCCCCGGAGCGTCTCTCCGCTCCTTCAGCGGAGGACTCTCCGGTTCGCGCAGGGCAAATAACACCGCCGACTACACACTCTTTATCTCCACTTTTCATAGATCCAATCATTTGAGTGTAAC
>Ga0316218_1001680_pt1 | contig 23024 bp, 15 predicted proteins | sample TBH18003metaG_FD_203634 | JGI IMG/M metagenome (GOLD analysis project Ga0316218, IMG submission 203634) | Freshwater microbial communities from Trout Bog Lake, Wisconsin, USA - TBH18003 | ecosystem: Environmental > Aquatic > Freshwater > Lake > Hypolimnion/Profundal zone | place: USA: Wisconsin...
CTGCAAGTGTTGTTGTTTGACCCTGGCACAGCACAAATGTTCCTGTTATCGGCGCTGCCGGCGGGTCTACGTTTATGCTTGTAGTAGTCAAACAGCCTGTAGATAGTGTATACGTAATAACTGTGGTGCCTAATGTATGACCGCTTACAATACCGGTAAGAGAACCTACGCTGGCCACCGATGGTGTGCTGCTCGCCCATGTACCACCACCAAAGTCGGTGAGTGTGGTGCTTCCCGTGATACACACTTCATTGCCGCCTGATATAGGCAATGGCAATGGTTCGATAATTATAGTTCTCGTTATCGGGCATCCTGTTGTTGGTGCAGAATAAGTAATCGTAACAGGAGTAGCAGCAGAAACAGAACCTGCGGTTACTACACCCGTTGTAAGCGTGATCGGTGCAATACCGGAGTTGCTGCTGGTCCACAAACCAAGTGGAGGCGTACTGGTATACCCTGCAAAGTTGCCGGAGCATATAGTGCCGGGGCCAACGATCGGAGTTGGTATCGGGTTAACAGTAATTACTGTAGTAGACAAGCAGCCCGTATATGCAGTATTGGTAATGGTTACAGCACCTGCCGAAACACCGGTTACAACACCACCGGGGTTGATAGTTGCCGTAGCGGTAGAGCTGCTGCTCCATGCACCACCGATAGTAGTATCAGTAAGTGTAATGGTTTGGCCAACGCATACCGTATTAGGCCCAAGTATCGGGGATACAGGGTCTACAACTACAGGGGTGAATACATAACAGCCCGCAGCACCATAAGTAATGATCACAGTACCGGAAGCAATGCCTGCGAACGTGCCGCTGGTAGCGTCTATTGTGCCAATGGTCACATCTGCGCTCGTCCATCTTCCGCCTGTCGAAGGATCGGTAAGTACGAGCGGAACACCGATACATGCATGTGAGTGAGCATCAATAGGCGCAGGAGGCGCTACCACACCAAACGGATAGGTAACTGCACACGAACCAAGCGTGTAAATCATAGATACGCTGCCCGGACTGATACCGGTAGCATTGCCCGATGCTGAGCCGATCGTGGCAACAGAAGTGTTGGAACTGGTCCAGAGACCACCTGTGGTAGCATCAATAAGAGTAGCGCCTGAACCTACGCAAACATTCGTTGGGCCGCTAATAGGTGCAGGTGCGATATTGACACTGACAAGGTCAGTAGTAGTACAGCCTGCCGCTGATGTATAAGTGATCAGCGATGTGCCGCTGGCGAGGCCAGTAAAATGGCCGGAGGCATCTATAGTACCTGTAGCTGTAGTGCCGCTGGTCCAGGTGCCGCCTGCAGTGGCATCAGAAAGTGTAAGTATTGATCCCTGGCATACATGGTTTGCACCTGAAATGACTGCAGGGAATGGATTAACGGAAACGATCAAAGTTGAAGTACAGCCACCTACTGTATAAGTTACTGTAACCGGAACAACCGATGTTACAGCGCCGCCGGTAAATGTTGCAGTACTACCCGAACCCGCTATTGTAGCCGGAACACCACCGGGGATGCTCCATGTACCTCCGGATGTAGCATCCGTCAACGTGATACTTGAACCACGGCAAACGTAGTCCGGCCCGCCGATGGCAGCAGGTACAGGGTTTATGGTAATTGTTGTGGTCACAGGGCAGCCCTGTGTATAAGTAATAGTATCTACTCCAAAGAGCGTAGACGAAGCAATTATATGGCCCACTGTGATAACAGGGATGCTTGCAAGCGCAGGATTTGAAGATGTCCATGAGCCACCGGGAGTAGCGTCTGCATCCGTGATGGATGTACCCTGGCATAAAGTGGACGTAGTAAATGTGATCGGTGACGGTGCCGGGTTTACAGTGAATACACGGGAAACAGCGCAGGAAGAACCACCTAATGTATAAGTAACAGTAACCGTACTGATAGGCCCCATGGATTGTAATACTCCATTAAATGACCCGATAGTACCTACAGTTAAAGGTGAAGCTGACCAGGTACCACCCGGAACCACATCAGACAAAGTATCTGTTAAATATTGACATACTACAGAAGTACCCAGTATAGGCCCTGGCGCTGTAGTGACGTTGATCGTTGTTGTAGCCACGCAACCTGTGACTGTAGCATGGCAGGTGATGACCGTAGAAACACCCGCAGTAGCACCGGCAGTAACCACGCCTGATGAAGCACCAATAGTGGCTACAGTAGGTAGACTACTTGACCAGGTAACCGGAGCTACCACAGAGGTGAGGAGCGCCGTAGTACTTGCACACATAGATGTAGGGCCCGTGATAGTGGGTATCGGATTAATAATTACCGTACGGCTTCCGGTCATTGACAAAGAACAACCCGTAACAGGGTTTGTGGCAATAACCGTATATGTGCCTGCAAGAGTTTCAGTGCCGAAGGCAATAGCCGCACCTGTACCGGGAACTACGCTAACAGTAGTTATACCGGTACCATTGTTGCATAATAATGTATAGCTAATACCTGCACCTGAGCCCGAAAGGCCAACTGCCACGCCTGTACCACCGGCACAATAACTGCCACCACCGGTAACAGAGAATGTAGTGGGCAACGGATTAAGGGTGATGACCGCAGTAGCAGCACACCCCGTAGGCAATTTGTAGGTAATGGTAGTTGTAGTACCGGTGGCCGAAGAAGTAGCTGTAGTAGGAGACCCAACCGTAGGGAACAAGGAAGCAATGCCCGTACCTGCCGGAACAGACCATGTACCACCTCCTGTCGCATCAGCAAGACTGATCGTGCTGCCGCCGAGGCACATGGTACGTGGGCCTGTAATAGGCAGTGGCAAAGGATTTACGGTAAATGTTTCTGTACGCGTACAACCTGTGCTTGCCAGTGTGAACGAGATCGCATCGGAGCCGGAAACACCTGCCGCTGCAGTAACGGTAGTACCTGTACCTACAGATGGAAAGACTGTAGCTGTAGTAGTAGTGCCGCTCACCCATGTACCCACACCCGAACCAGTGCCTGTTACAGAAATAGCTGAAGTGCCGCCTGAGCAGGCATCCATGCTACCCGTAAATACAGGAGGCAGCGGGTTTATGGTGAATGTGGAGGAAGTAGTACAGGTGCCGCCTAAAGAATAGGTGATGGTACAAGTAGAGGGTGTACCAGCGCCGGTAGTTATTGCAGTAAGTGTACCGGTACCGCTTCCAAGCGCTGTTACAGTAGCAGCTGTAGAGCAGGAAACAGAATAAGAGCCGCCGCCGACAGCATCACTAACAACCACAGAAGAACCCTGGCAAATGCTCAGAGGGCTTGGTGTGATGGAGGAAGGTGAAGTATTAATGGTGACCACAAAAGACGAGAAACAACCGGAGCCGGGATTGGTATAATATATAGTATCCACACCATTGATGAGGCCGGTAACCGTAGTTATATCAGACCCACCCGAAATAGTACCTGTTGTAACCGATGCATTGGGATTAGAAACACTCCAGTTGAGACTGAAAGTGGCATCATGCAATATGATGGTGCTGCCTACACAAAGCGAACTGGCACCGGTGATCGGTGAAGGTGGTGTGGCAATAGTGATAGACTGAGTAGAAGAACAGCCCAATGGATCTATATATGTAGCAATAAACCCGCCACCACTTACACCGGTGACCGTACCGGTTGAGGAACCGATAGTGGCTATAGATGCAGAGCTGGTAGTACTCCAGGTGCCACCCGAGGGCGAACCCAGTAAAGTAGATGAAGTACCGGGACATAAAATGGTAGTACCTGTAATAACAGGCAGCGCATTTACTGTAACCTGGTAGGTGCTGGAACAGGTAGAACCTGTGGCAGGATAATAGGAAGAATACATAACTGTACCCACTCCTACAGTAGCCCCATAAACATCGCCGGTACCTGTTACAGTAATTCCACCGGAATATCCCCAGGTGCCACCGGCAGTAGTATCAATGTCTGTAACAGTACTGCCTACGCATACCTGGTTAGGCCCGTAAGGTATTGATGGCGGAGGAAGCACAGATACAGTTGTATATGCAGCACATGTTGTTGGCAGTGTATAGGTGATCACAGCTGTACCTGCCCCTCTTGCTGTAAACACACCGCCTAAAGCTGTAATAGTGCCTACAGTAGCCGGGGCATCTGTCCATGCGCCACCTGTTGGTGTGCCGATCATTGTATTGACATCTCCAACGCACATAGCCGTCGTACCAACCACTGATGGCAAAGCGTTAATTGTTATTGTACGATAGGCAGCACAACCGGTAGTAGGTGTGTAAGTAACCGTTGCAGTAGATGTAGCAAACCCTGTAACAGCAGCATTTAGTACGCCGGTACTTGAGCCTATTGATGCTTCTACAGCAGGAGAAACCAGCCACGACCCACCTGTGGTTGTATTAGTTTCTGTAATAGTGCCGCCCTGGCAAACAGAAGAAGGCCCCCCGATAGCCGAAGGTAATGCATTAACGGTAATGACAGTAGTAATAGAACAACTGCCGCCTACCGTATAGGTGATGGTGGCTACACCGGTGGAGATACCGGAATATAAGCCGGAACTGGAATTAATGGTACCATAAGCTGTGGGAGAACTGGTCCAAACGCCGCCAACTACAGCATCAGAAAGACTTATACTGTTGCCGGGGCAAACATTGCTTGGTCCGGCGATGGTAGTGGGAACAGAAAATACTGTAATGGTGGTATGCGCAACCTTGGTACAGCCTAAGCCATCTGTTGCCGTGACCGAATACGTGGTTGAAACGCTGGGGGTAGCAACAGGCGAAGCACAGGTAGCGCAACTAAGACCGGTAGAGGGGGTCCACATATAAGTGATTGGACCGGTGGATGTGGAGGCAACTGTAGTTAAAGTGACGCTATTGCCTGCGCAAATAGAAGTATCTGCACGGCTGGTAATCAATAGTGTTGACGGGATTACTACAGTATATAATGTATCCGGGCATCCATAACCGGTATAGGGTGTAAGTACAACTGCATATGTAGTTCTTGTAGTAGGTGCCGTGATAGAAACCACCTCGCTGGTGCCATATGATGTAGTGAAAGTAGTAGAGTCGTACCAATGATAACTTGCATAGCCATCAGGGCCGGCAAGTACGGTAGTACCTGACGCACAGCCAATAGTAGTGTTTGCAAACAATCCGCAGGTCATATCTATATAGCCATAGCCAAAGTGGCCGGAAGGGCTGCAACCGTTTGCAAGGAAATCAACAGTAACCGTTTTACCGGCTTCTCCGGGGAACTTCAAATTACCTGTTGTCCACGTTTTATAGTTTACGTCTGTTGTACCACCTGTTCTGCTAGTTACAGATGACGGGAGGAAGCCAGGAACCGAACCATCGGCTACGTAGGTATAAAGAGCGCAAGGTATTGCAGAACCTGTGGCCGAATCTACCGCACTAACAACCATCCTGGGCTGCTGACTGGCAGCGTGTCCGGGATTTTCCAATACTACTGCGTAATGGTAAATAAGGCTGTAGATGCCTCCACCTGTTGGTACGTGCACATAATAGCGTGCCTTATATGCCGGAGAGCCAATGGTATCGTGCCCGAGCATAAAGGAGTATGCACCACCACCCGGTGCCACTACAGGGAAGCCGCCATAATAATCGGTACCTGGGCCCGAGGTAAGTGTGTGCATGCCCGGCACTGGCGCTGTAGATGTGAGCGAATAAGTGGGACCCGCTGCCACACTGCCGCGATAATAGACCCAGGTGGCATATGTGCCGGTCTCAAAGTCAATGTTGGTGGGGCATTGAGCCGTTGCTGAGAGATAGGATCCCAGCATGATAAGGGAGAGGAGAAGTGTAAATTTGTTTTTCATTTTCGTTTTGTATTAAGGTAATAAAATGCTCCTTGAGAGGGTTTACGGTTTTTAAACTAATATTTTAACATACAATCATCAAGCAAGTTATGTATTAATATTCAAATTTCACAAGCATGATGGATTTTTTATTCTAAATGTGTACAAATACATGGAAACAGGTGCATTTTTTTAATCGGGAATTGATAAATAAGATAATATTTTACAATACGTAAACCATTGAACAAAATAAAAGATAGCGGTATGTGTACATTTGGACTATAGGTTCACTATTTTTATTTTTCATTCTTAATCACACATCATGGCAGATAGCACACAAAAACCATTTCCATCCGACATTGAAATATCACGCTCTACGGTATTAAAACCGATAGCGGAGATAGCAAAGCATTGCGGCATCAACCCCGATGATATTATCCCTTACGGGAAATATAAAGCGAAGGTGCCGCTGTCTTATATTGATGAAGAAAAGATCAAAAAAAGCAACCTGATATTGGTTACCGCCATCACGCCCAACAAAGCAGGCGTGGGCAAAACAGTGACCAGTGTGGCCTCATCCCTCGGGCTGAATTACATTGGCAAAAAAGCAGCGGTGGCATTGCGCGAACCGAGCCTTGGGCCTTGCTTTGGGATGAAGGGCGGCGCTGCGGGCGGCGGCTATTCGCAGGTGCTGCCAATGGAAGATATCAACCTGCATTTTACAGGCGACTTTCATGCGATCACTTGTGCCAACAACATGATCTCTGCACTGCTGGACAACTACCAATATCAAAACAGGCATACCGATAAAACACTCGACAAAATAGTGTGGCGCCGCGTGGCCGATGTGAACGACCGCTCACTGCGCAATATCGTAACAGGCCTCGGAGGCTCCGCCAACGGGATACCTACCGAAGGTGGTTTTGACATAACTCCGGCATCAGAGATCATGGCGCTGTTCTGCCTCTCTACCAGTGTAGAAGACCTGCAGGCGCGCATAGAGCGCATAGTGCTGGGCTATACGCATGATAAAAAACCTTTTACAGTAAAAGACCTGGGTGTTGCCGAGGCCATAACGGTATTGCTGAAAGACGCACTGCTACCCAACCTGGTGCAAACCACCGAGCATACCCCGGCATTCGTGCACGGCGGGCCGTTTGCCAACATAGCGCATGGCTGCAACTCCATACTGGCCACCAAAATGGCTATGAGCTGCAACGATTATGTGGTCACGGAATCGGGCTTCGGGAGCGACCTTGGCGCTGAGAAATTCCTCGATATCAAATGCCGCCTCTCCGGCCTGAGACCAAAGGCAACCATCATCGTTGTCACATCAGCCGCACTGAAGCTGCATGGCGGCGTGATAGCAGCAGAGATCAACAAACCCAATATGGAAGCCCTGATAGCGGGCCTGCCCAACCTGCAAAGGCATGTGCAGAACATGAAGAACTTCGGGCAGAGCGTGGTGGTATCTTTCAATAAATTCAAACACGATACAGAAGAAGAGATAACGCACCTCACCAATTTCTGCGAGCAGCAGGGCGTGGTGTTTGCCATCAACAACGGCTTTACGAAGGGTGGCGAAGGCGCGGCAGAGCTGGCAAAAAAAGTGGTGGCGATGATAGAGAACCACCCATCGCAGGATATCAACTTCACCTACGACCTTACGGACAGCATCAAAACCAAGATCGAAAAGATAGCCAAGAAGATATACCGCGCAGGCGATGTGGTATTCAACGGCAGCGCATTCGCAAAGCTGAAATCTTTTGAGGCCAACGGCTGGGGCAACCTGCCGGTATGTATCGCCAAAACGCAATACTCCTTCTCTGATGATGAAAAGAAAATATGCGCCCCCGAAAACTTCACCATCAACATCCGCGACCTGGTGATCAATGCAGGCGCAGGCTTCATAGTAGCCGTAGCCGGTGAGATCATGCGTATGCCGGGCCTCCCAAAGGACCCGCAGGCACTACACATCAAGCTGGTGAACGGACAGATAGAGGGGCTGAGTTAAACTCTGATCAATACTTAATACAAAACCGGCCAATGAGCGTTGCTCATTGGCCGGTTTTGTACTATTTTTGATTTACAGAAAATATTTTACTAATTTTGGTAAATAATGATCAAATGATTATTAAATTCAACAGCGAATATCTTGAACTTTTAGCAAAAGATGAAAAGATAAAAGGCAAACCGAGGTATGATACTGAAGTGCTGCTCAAGTATCGCAAAACATTAAAAATATTGGAAGTAATGCCCAGCACTGTGGGTTTGAGAAATTTAAGAAGCCTGAATTTTGAAGCATTAAAAGGAGAATATAAAGGACTCTATTCTGTTAGAGTTGATTACAGGTATCGTTTGATATTTACAATAGAAAAAGACCTGATAACAATAACGGAAATAATAGTGATAGAGGACCTGAATAATCATTACGAGTAAAAGAGTATGTATGAGACACGCAAAAGTATTAAGCAAAGCCGGCAATAGCATTGAGATCAATGTATCACTTCACCCGGGTGAAGTATTGGCAGATGAATTATTGGCGAGAGAAGAGGTCAAATCTGCTTTTGCAATGAGGATAGGTATTTACCCATCACATTTCAGTGACCTGCTAAAGGGCAAAAGGAATATCTCTGCCAGTATAGCGGTGCGGCTGGAAAAAGAACTAAACATTCCTGCGGAGTTTTGGCTGGGACTCCAGATGGACTACGATCTGCACAATGAGAGAGAAAAACAACTTTGATCGCAGGGCTTTTCTTACCCCATATGCTTCCTGATCTTAATGATCACCATCTTAGAAGTAGGCGTATTGCTCTTATCTGCGGTACTGCCGATTGGCACTAATACATTGGTTTCGGGGAAGTAGGTGGCAGTACATTGCTCGGGTATACTGAAGGGGATGATGATGAACTTATGTGCCACACGCTCGGCACCGCCGTGATAATTATAGAGGTCTACCACATCATTGGCCTTAAAGCCGAGACGGGCAATATCTTTTTCATTCATGAAGATCACCCGACGCTCGTTATACACCCCACGGTAGCGGTCGTCAAGGCCATATATCGTAGTATTGAACTGGTCGTGACTACGTACGGTCTGCATCATCAGCTCATCGCCTGCCAGCTTATGGAAGGTAACATCTGATGTTGTGAAATTCGCTTTACCATTGAGTGTGTTGTACTTATTATCCCGCGCGCCATTGGGCAGGTAGAAGCCACCCAGTTGCCGCACCCGCATATTGAAATCATTGAAGCCGGGTATCACCAACTCAATATCGTTGCGTATGTAATCGTAGTCTTCTTCATACAGGCTCCAGTTGATCTTTGAATTGCTGCCAAATGTGGCCTTCGCCAACCGGGCAACGATCACCGGCTCACTCAGCAGGTCATCAGATATTGGCTTCAGGCTGCCCTTCGACATCTGTACCACGCCCATAGAGTTTTCGCACGTCACAAACTGATCTTTGCCATTCATCACATCTTTATCGCTGCGGCCATAGCAGGGCAGTATCAGGGCTTCCTTGCCATGTATCAAATGGCTGCGGTTCAGCTTGGTGGATATATGTACGGTAAGGTCGCAGTTGCGCATAGCCTTCGCTGTGTATTCGGTATCCGGCGTTGCAGATAGGAAGTTGCCACCCATGCCCACAAATACTTTCGCCTTGGCTTCGTACATAGCGTGTATTGCCTCCACCACATCGTAGCCATGCTCTTGCGGAGGTGTAAAGCCATAGACCTCCTGTATCTTATCCAGGAATTTTTTGGATGGCTTTTCGTAGATGCCCATTGTCCTGTCGCCCTGCACATTGCTATGCCCGCGCACAGGGCAGGTTCCTGCTCCCGGCTTGCCTATGCTGCCCTTGAGCAGCAACAGGTTCACCACTTCCTTTATTGTATCCACCGCATTTTTGTGCTGGGTGAGTCCCATGGCCCAGCAGGCTATGATCTTCTTTTTCTGTATCAGCACATCGGCAACCTGCCTGATCTGCTGCATAGATATTCCGGCAGCAGCAGCCAGTTCTTCCGGCTTGTACTTCCTGAGGTTTTTTATAAAATCATCGTACCCGGCAGTATGCGCATCAATAAATTCGCGGTCGAATACAGAACCGGGATTCTTATCTTCGGCCTCCAGCATCAGCAACTCCACAGCTTTTACCAAAGCCATATCGCCATTCAGCTTCACCTGCAGAAAAATGTCTGTAAGTCTTGCCTTGATACCTAACGCACCCTTTACTGTTTGTGGATCTTTAAACCCAAGCAAACCGGTTTCAGGCAGCGGGTTTACAGATATGATCGTGGTACCATTCTCCTTAGCTTTTTGCAGCGCGGAGAGCATACGCGGATGATTGGTACCCGGGTTTTGCCCGAGTATAATGATAACCTCCGTGTTATAAAAATCTTCCAGCGTCACAGAACCCTTGCCTATACCCACCGACTCATTGAGCGCTACCCCGCTCGATTCGTGGCACATGTTCGAGCAATCAGGCAAGTTGTTGGTGCCATACTCCTTTGCAAAAAGTTGATATAGATACGCAGCCTCGTTACTCGTTCTGCCCGAGGTGTAAAATATAGCTTCGTCCGGTGTGCTAAGTTTATTGAGGTGTTCGGCTATTCTCTTAAACGCATCATCCCAACTGATGGGCTGGTAATGCGTAGCACCCTCGGGCAGGTACATAGGCTCTGCTACCCTGCCCTTCTTACCTATCTCGTAGTCATTCAGTTTGGCCAGTTCCAAAACAGAGTTAGCGGCAAAAAATTTAGCGGTCAGCTTTTTTGTGGTAGCTTCTTCGGCAATAGCTTTAGCGCCATTCTCACAATATTCTGCTATCGATGACCTGTGTCCATCAGGGTCAGGCCAGGCACAGCCGGGGCAGTCGAAGCCATCTTTCTGATTAAGGGCCGCAAGAGCTTTAAGGCCACGCGCCACATTCATTTCACTAAATACATGCTTCGCGCTGATCAGTACCGCATTCATACCGGCAGCAGCAACCTGTGGTTTACCAAGGTGTATATCCAAAAACTCTTCCGGGTTTTCTGCGTTAGGGACGGTGGCTTTATCCTTATTCATATCAGTGGTTTAGCCTAATAAAGGTACGGTATATTTTTATTTAAGAATCTCCCGGACATTTTTACATCTTCCTATTTCCCAAACTTACTCTTCAGCTACTACTATTCAACTTGATCCCAAATTACTTAACTTTGTATAAGAAAATAAAATTCGCTTTTATGACAAAAGAGAGTGCTGTTAGTGCGATAAAAGAAATGCCCCAGGAATTTGAGGTTGATGAATTAATTGAAAAATTGATTTTCGTTGCACATGTTGAAGAAGGGCTAAAGCAAATAGAACAAGGTAAAAAAGTATCACTGGAAGAGGCTAAACAAATAGCACAGGGATGGCACAAGTAAGCTTATCGAGCGCAGCCCTCGGCGACCTTAAATCTATATTTGATCATATTTCCATAGATTCCGAATATTACGCAGAGAAAGTTATTAATAAGATCTTCAACGCATAACGATCCTGGAGACTCAAATCAGAATTGGCAAACCGGTACCGGAATTTGAGAACGGTTTGATCAGGGAAATATTAGAAGGTCACTACCGGATCATATATAAGATCGAAAATGAGCACAATGTTTCTATCGCCCGTATTTATCATGGAGCACGGTTGTTAAAAAACATCTGACATCTCACCGATTTTCTTCTATCCTCTACTTCCCAAACTTACTCTTCAGCATACTCAGCGCATCGGCCATACTTGCAGGCTCGGCATCTTTCTTTTTCTCGGGTTGTTTAAAGTCTTTGCGGGGAACAGGCGGTGCGGCTCTTTCTTTTCTTGCAGGTGGCTCCGAGGCTTGCTTTATGGAAAGCGATATACGCTTGCGCAGCGCATCTACCTCCAGCACCTTCACTGTTACTTTCTGGTTTAGTTTCAGCGCCTCAGCCGGGTCAGTTATGTAGGTGTGTGATATTTCTGATACATGCACCAGGCCATCCTGCTTCACGCCTATGTCTATGAAGGCGCCAAAGCGGGTGATGTTCGTTACCACACCCGGCACTATCATCCCCGGCTTCACATCTTCTATCCCGAATATATTGGCAAAGTCGAACGTCTGCACTTCACTGCGCGGATCCAGGCCCGGCTTCTTCAATTCATTGATAATGTCGCGCAACGTATGCTCACCCAGCTGCGGGGTGATGTATTTTTTCAGCTCCAGTTGCTTCACCAGCTCATCATTGCCTATCAGTGTTTTTACATCAGCGCCCAGGTCGGCAGCCATCTTCGCCACCACGGCATATGCTTCGGGGTGTACCGCGCTGGCATCAAGCGGATCAGTGCCGTCCTTTATACGCAGAAAGCCCGCGCACTGCTCAAATGCTTTATTACCCAGCCGAGGCACACTCAGCAGTTGCTTCCGCGATGTGAACTTGCCGGCTTCATTCCTGTAGTTAATGATATTCTCGGCAATAGAAGGGCCTATGCCGCTCACATAGCTTAGCAAGTGTTTACTGGCTGTGTTCAGGTTCACGCCTACGGTGTTCACGCAACTGATCACTGTTTGGTCCAGGCGGTCTTTGAGGCGCACCTGGTTCACATCATGCTGGTACTGGCCCACGCCTATGCTCTTAGGGTCCAGCTTCACCAGCTCGGCCAGCGGGTCCATCAGCCTCCTGCCTATGCTCACCGCACCACGCACCGTAATGTCCTGGTCGGGGAATTCTTCCCTTGCTATCTCGGAAGCCGAATAAATAGATGCGCCATCCTCATTCACCAGGAACACAGGCAAGCCAAGTTGCAGCTTTTTAATGAACTGTTCTGTTTCCCTGCCCGCTGTGCCATCGCCCACGGCTATGGTCTGTATATCGTATTCCTTTACCAGCTTCTTTATCTTGTTTTCGGCATCATCCATCCTATTCTTTTCATGGATGTAGATAAGGTCTGTCTTTTTGAGGCTGCCCTTTTCATCGAGGCACACCACTTTGCAGCCGGTGCGGTAGCCGGGGTCCAGCGCCAGTATACGCTTGCTGCCCAACGGTGAGCTCAGCAGCAGCTGCCGCAGGTTCTCCGCAAACACATTGATCGCCTCTTCGTCCGATTTTGTTTTCAGCATCGCCCTGAACTCACTTTCGAGGCTGGGCTGCAACAGCCTGCGATAGGCATCCTTTACTGCCTTCTTCACCTGCTCTCCCGCATCATTATTTACCTTTACAAATATGCGCTCCGTCATAACCAGCGCGTCATCTTCCACGGGGGATATAACCACCCGCAACACACCCTCCATGAAACCGCGCATAATAGCCAGTAGCCTGTGCGATGGTATCTTCGACACCGGCTCCGAGAATTCGTAGTAGTCTTTGTACTTGATACCTTCTTTTTCCTTATCGGCAACAACTTTACTTTGAATAGTGGCAGTGTCTTCAAATAATTTACGCATCCTTGCCCTTACCTCGGCATGTTCATTCACCATTTCCGAGATGATATCGCGCGCGCCCTGTAGTGCTTCTTCGGCAGTCTTTACATTATCATTCAGGTATCCTCCCGCTTCGGCCATTGGGTTGGTATTGCCCTGCTCCAGCAGCAGCAATGCCAGCGGCTCCAGGCCGTTCTCCCTTGCAGTCTGCGCCTTTGTTTTGCGCCTGGGCTTGTAGGGCAGGTAAAGGTCCTCCAGCTCGGCCAGCGTGGTAGCCTTATCTATTTTGGCTTGCAGCTGCTCCGTCATTTTGCCCTGCTCCGTTATCGTCTTTTCTATAAATGCCTTACGCTCCGCAAATTCCTTCTGAAAATTTGCTTCGGTCTGTATATCCATTATCTGCACCTCATCCAGCGCGCCTGTGCTGTCTTTGCGGTAGCGGGCTATGAAGGGTACGGTAGCGCCTTCGGCCAGCAATTGCAATACTGCGGTTACATCTTGTTTCCTTAAGTTCAGTTTTGCGGCTACGCTGCCTGCGAATTCTATCATATCTCTATCCTTTGGGCTGCGAATGTAACGGGCGCAAATGACTTGTAAAAAGAAATTCTTTAGTAATATAACAGATACTCTTACCAGCATATAAAAGACCTGCAGTTAAATCCGTAATGCAAAAAATCGTACTTTTATTCTTTAACCTTCAACCACAGGCTACGATACGAGATCAGTGCTGACAGATAACCACAACCGGAAGATCAATTACCTGCGCCTTGCTGTAACCGACCGCTGCAACCTCCGCTGCTTTTACTGCATGCCCGAAGAAGGCATCAACTGGCTCTCCAGGCCGGAGCTGATGACCGCCGCAGAGATGTTGCGTGTGTGTAGCGTACTGGTACAGTCCGGCATAGAAAAGATACGCATCACCGGTGGAGAGCCTTTTGTGCGCAAAGATATCATGCCGTTTCTTTCTGATCTGTCTAAGCTACGGGGATTGAATGAACTTACGATCACTACCAATGGAGTGCTCACCGCACCACACATTCCCGACCTCAAAAAGCTGGGCATAAGGTCGGTAAACCTAAGCCTGGATACGCTGGACAGGAACCGCTTCTTTGCCATCACTCATCGCGATGAACTGCCAGCCGTGCTGGATACGCTTGATCAATTACTTCATCATGGCATTGAAGTAAAGATGAACGCCGTAGTGATGGAGGGCAAGAATATACAGGACATAATACCGCTTGTGCAGCTCACCAAAAGCATGCCTGTTAGTGTGCGCTTTATAGAAGAAATGCCCTTTAACGGCGGCGACAAGCACTATACAAAGCTGCATTGGGACCATATACAGATACTGCAAACCATCAGGGAGCATTTCCCGGCTATCGAAAAAATACCTGATGCCGCCTACTCTACTTCCAGTAACTATCGCATACCCGGCCACAAGGGCACTGTGGGCATTATAGCAGCCTACACGCGCTCCTTTTGCGGCAGTTGCAACCGAATAAGGATTACCCCATCAGGTATGCTCAAAACCTGCCTGTACGATAACGGCGTACTCAATATTAAAGACCTCATGCGCAGCAGCAACGATGATACCGCCGTGCTGGATGCCCTGCTGGCGGCCCTGGGAAAACGGGCAAAAGACGGATGGGAAGCCGAAAGCAATACCGCACACGAATCCATGGCCAGTATCGGAGGATAAAATTCCCGTCTTATCTATATTCCTGCCCTTAAAGGCATGGTTTTACACATGATAATATGCGAAGACCCGTAATTGAATATTTAAAAAACTTTGTAAATTACTCTTTGAAAATACGCATACGCACTATACTGCCTTGGTCGCCGCGCAGCATATAATAGTGGCGCACAACCTATGACAAAGGAGCAGAATTTAAGCATACTCATCAACAATATAGATGATCCCATGTGGCTGGTTGATAAGGACCTCAACATCCTTTCGTGCAACCATGCCTTCAAAAAATGGGTGACTTGTTTTATTGGACAAGAATTAGGCGAGGGCGAAAACGTGCTTTTTGAAAATAAGAATGCATTATACACCGCCAAATTTGAAATGTGCTATCACCTGGCCATTGACGGCCGTGCCTTTCGTACAGTTGAAGATATGGTTGTAAACAAGGAAACTCGCTATACCGCAGTAAACTTCCACCCTGTAACTGACGAGCATAATAACATCATCGGGGCAAGCTGCCATGCGCGCGATATTACCGAGCAGCGCAAGCACCTGCAAAAGATAGAAGAACAAAACATAGCTCTGCGGGAAATAGCCTTTATAGAATCGCACAAAATGCGTGGCCCGGTAGCCACTATCATGGGCCTGGAGCAGCTCTTCAACTTCGATGACTTTTCTGATCCGGTAAATAAAATAGTGATAGAAGGCGTAGCCAAAGTGAGCAACGACCTGGACCTCGTGATACGCGAGGTGGTGCGCAAATCAAACGAGATCGGCCCGCTCCCTTAGCTACTTAGCAAATTGTACATAGCCTACATTACTGCCACTGGTTACGCGCGCCATGTATTGCCCTGCAGGTAACTGCCCAATATTCAGATCACGCACATTGGCATAAGAGCCGACAGCCTTGCCCTGCATATCATACACATCTATAGTGAAGGTCTTCCACGCAGAGGGTACTTCTATAGTTACTGTACTATTAATAGCCGGGTTGGGGAATGCTTTCAGCACAGCGATATTGTTATTTACCTGTGCTACGCCATTAACAGCAGAGGTATCTATAGACCTGTAGCTATCCCTGTAGCGCACGCTGCTCACGGTTTCGGCACCGGTCGTTGCGTTTACATTCGTTGTTATCCAGAGCGCAGGATAATGTTCGCCATTCACTAACCATTTATACTCCACGGTGTATACAGGTAATCCGAAAGTAAATGTAGATATAGATATAGAATCCACCTGGTGTATCTCTGAGCGTACACGGATGCAGTTTGCAGGTGTGGTGAAGTAGGGTGTGGTGATCGTACCCCAGCCATCAACCCTTGTTTTGCGATAGCCGGTTTCTTTAATTCCACCAAGTGAAGGCACGGTGATGTTCAGCTTAAAATCAGAGCTATCAGTGCTTGCATACGTGAGCGGAAAGAAGTACCAAACATCAGGTGTGGTATAGTTGAATGGCGCAGGCAGGCCATCAATGAGCGCAGCAAATGCCTGTGCCTTATATTCGGCAGCGCTGTTGTCGAAAAAGGTATATAGCTGAGTGATGGTAGTACCCGCCAGCAATGTACCCACACCCGGCAGGCTGTCTGCTACTTTATAACCACAACCGGTAGGAATAATAATCCCATAAGCGAAGTTCACAGACCCTGCGGTGCGAAAAGTATCTGCCCCCTGGGCTGTTGGTGTGAGGCTGTAATTCCAAACCACGCTGGTACCGCTGTCGGCGGGGCTGAAGGTAGTGGTAAGCGGGCTGGCTATACTATAGCGGAGCGTATCGCCCGACACGGGCATATCAGCAGTAGTAATTGTGATCTGCGCAAAAGCAGACTGCATAACAAATATAGCCGCAACAACTGATAATAAACGCTTCATGATTTACACTTTAGTTTAAAGTCAAAAATAAGCTTTCTTAACAAATATCTGTGGACTTTCTATTTATATTTGGAGAACCGGTATAAAAAAGGGATAAGCAAATAACAGCTTTACCCCTTTGTGCCTTCGTACGCAGCAATATTCCTACTTCCCGCAAAAGCTACGGTATTGGGCCTTATTTTTGAGTACCCAGGGTAAGTAAATATTCGTCCAGGTTGCGGTATCCCACTGCTGTGCCCTCTATGAAGCCACTTGCCGCGAACTGTTCCAGTTGAGCAAGGCTCGCCATCTTTTTCACAATGTTAACTGTGGTTTTACCCGGTTCGCCCTTGAAAGAGGTAGTGGTGATGGACGAGGTAAAGACGCCATCGATAGGGTTTCCGTTCTCATCGCTAAAGGAATTCCTGGAAGTAAAACTGTTCTTAGGGTCGATCTCGATATATTCTGCCAAGCTATAGCGGGTTGGGGGTTCTGTATCTGTAGAAATCATAGTATACAACCAACGGCCGCCTACCCTGAAATCCATCTCCTTCGTTTGTAACCGAAAAGGCTTGGGGGCGTACCATTGTTTAAGTATTTCCGGTTTTGTAAATGCGTCCCATACCAGGTCCTGGTCTGCGGCAAATTCCCGTGTTATGTGAATGGAATTTGTGTCTTTGTTTACGGTGAAATCAAATAGCATGTTCATTTTTTCTTGTTTTTTATGGTTAATAATACTTCATCAAGTTGTTGAAACCTTTCTTCCATGATCTTACGGAACTGGTCGATCCAGGTATCGATCTCTTTTATTTTATCAATTTTCAGTTCATAAAATATTTCCCTTCCCTCCTGCTTTTGTTCCAGTAGGTTGCATTCCGACAATATGCGCAGGTGCTTGGATATGGACTGGCGGGTGATGTCGAAGTGCGTTGCAATGTCATTGGGGGTCATTGCCTGTACGGCGATCAGTACGAGGATCGCCCGCCTGGTTGGGTCTGCTATGGCTTGAAAAATGTCGCGTCTCATGTAAGGTAATCAGCAATTATGCAGCCGATCGGTTGCAAATATATGCGCAACCGATCGGCTGCGCAAATTTATTTTCACAAAAGGAGGTGTTTGCAGGCCTGTTTAATTACGATCTTCTGTCAATTTGTCAAAATAATCAGTTTGGAACAGCTATTGATGATACTATCCTGAACAAATAAAAACAGTTACAGATATGCAGGAAAAAGGCAGTATTTCCATACATACGGAAAACATCTTCCCGATCATTAAAAAATTCCTTTACTCAGATAACGAGATATTCCTGCGCGAGCTGGTATCCAATGCCGTAGATGCCGTGCAGAAGATCAAAAGGCTATCTTCTATGGGCCAGTACAGCGGCAGCATAGGCGAGCCAATGGTAAGCGTGGCTTTTGATAAAGAAGCGCGCACTATCACCATATCCGACAACGGCCTGGGTATGACCGCCGAGGAAATAAAGAAGTACATCAACCAGATCGCTTTTTCGGGCGCAGAAGAGTTTGTAGAAAAATTCAAGGATGCTAAAGATGCCAATGAGCTCATTGGCAAATTCGGCCTGGGCTTTTACTCAGCCTTCATGGTATCTGATAAAGTAGAGATCAATACCCTCAGCTACCAGGAAGGCGCGCAACCCGCCCGCTGGATATGCGATGGCAGCACTGAATTTGAACTTACCGATGGCACACGCACGGAGCGTGGCACAGACATCATACTGCACATCAACGCAGACTCAGATGAATTCCTCGATAAGCACAAGCTGGAAGGCATACTGGATAAATATTGTAAATTCCTGCCCGTGCCTATTAAATTCGGCACTAAGAAAGAATACCTGCCCGTAGCAGAAGGGACAGAAGAAAGCGAAGACAACAAGGAGCAGGAAATAGAGGTGGATAACATCATCAACACCACTACGCCAATATGGGCCAAACCGCCTGCTGATCTTAAGGATGAGGACTACCTCGCCTTCTATCGTGAGCTGTACCCTATGAGCGAAGAGCCGTTGTTCTGGATACACCTGAATGTTGATTATCCGTTCAACCTAACGGGCGTATTGTATTTCCCTAAAGTGAAGAACGATTTTGAAGTGCAGCGCAATAAGATCAAGCTCTACTCCCGCCAGGTATTCATCACTGATGAGGTGAAGGATATAGTACCGGAGTTCCTCATGCTGCTGCATGGCGTTATAGACTCGCCCGATATTCCGCTGAACGTTTCGCGCAGCTTCCTGCAGGCCGATAGCAATGTGAAGAAGATCAACAGCTACATCACCAAAAAAGTAGCGGATAAACTGGCCGACCTCTTTAAGAACGACCGCAAGGGCTACGAAGATAAGTGGAGCGACATAGGCATCTTTGTAAAGTACGGCATGATCAGTGAAGACAAATTCTACGATAAGGCCAAAGACTTCGCGCTGCTCACCAATACCAAAAAAGAGTTCTATACTCTTACTGAATATAAAGACAAAGTAAGCCCGCTGCAAACGGACAAGAACGGTAAAGTAGTGTACTTGTACACCAACGACCCGGCTAAGCAGGATGTGTTTATACAATCGGCCAATAAAAAAGGCTATGATGTGCTGATGATGAACTCGCCACTCGATGGCCACTTCATCAGCCACATAGAGCGCAGGCTGGACAATGTGAACGTGAAGCGTGTAGACGCGAGCGTAGCTGATAAGCTGATAGAAAAAGACGAGAAGATAGAATCTATACTTACCGAAGAGCAGAGCAATACGGTAAAGAGCATCTTTGAGAAAGCGATAGGCCGCGGCGACATGCAGGTGGAAGTAGACAGCCTGAACCCCGAAGAGCTGCCTGTAACAGTGACCATGGACGAATTTATGCGCCGCATGAAGGATATGGCGGCTATGAGCGGCGGAAGCATGGGCTTCTACGGCGCCATACCGGATAACTATAAAGTGGCCATCAACGGCAACCACAAGCTGGTAAGCCGTATGGTAGACACTAAGGATGAAACCGAGCAGGTGCAACTGGCCAGGCAGGTATTTGACCTCGCCCTGCTCTCCCAGGGTATGCTTACCGGTGCCGACCTCACCGAATTTGTAAAAAGAAGCGTGAGCCTGATATAAGACATAACAACTAATAATTATTTCGACTGAATAGTTCCGCCCCCGAAAGCGGAAATATTGTCTTTTATATGCACTTCATTCACTTCCTAACGAATTGTTACCGGCCAGTTTGCAAAAAATCTGGCACGATAATTGACCTACAAAGTTTTGTTAAAATAAATCTTATGAAACTACGCTACTACTCAATTGCCCTTTTATTTCTTGTACTGGCTGCTGCCTGCAAGAAAAATTCAGATCCCAGCACCGTTACTACAGTTACCGGCTCCTACAACAGCCTGAATGACATTTATAACCTGCTGCGCAACCAGCCCAAAACGGTAACGATCGATGCAACCGCAGGCTGTTCGTTCTATGGCAATAGCGGCACACGGTACATCTTTTCGCCAAATTGCTTCATTGATGCTGCCGGAGACAGCATCAAAGGCACCATACAAATATCAGTAACAGAATACCTGCAAAAAGGGGACATGATCTTCTCTAAAATGCTTCCGGTAAGTAATGGCCTGCCTCTTATCACAGGTGGCGAATTTAATATTAGCGCCGTACAGGGAACTACAAAACTATTCCTGAGGCCGTTCTCCGGTTTCTTCACAGCCAATATCCCCCAGGGTGGGACTGCAATGCCCGGTATGTCTTTATTCACCGGCATACCCGCTACCGATACTACCCTAACAACTATAAACTGGAACAATAAAATTGACTCCACCGCATACCATACTGTTGGTGCCTGCATATATAACGGGGATACGCTCACTATTGTATCAGACAGCCTGCGCGAGTGCAATGCCGATCAATTCATGTCATCGCCCAATTACCAGACATTCACCGTAACGGCATCTATACCCGGCATTACACTACCATCCGGTACAGTGGTGGCCGGGTATGCGCTCTATGATACCTATAAAGGTGAGTGGCCGCTATTCGATTATTCTAACGGTGTATTCAGTGAAGATCATATACCTAATATACCTGTACATTTTGCTTTGTATACCATCGTCAATAACAAGTTCTATGCAGGCACACTAGGCGCTACACCCGCTACCGGCAGCAACTACACCGTAACCCTCACCGAAACAGACCCCACAGCATTCAAAACAACACTTAACGCATTATAATCAACACCACATTTACTTAAGAGGAATATACCCCACCCAACTCTAAGTAAAAATAACCCCGGCTAGTCCGGGGTTATTTTTTTCGTCACAGGTCACCTCGCACCGGAAATTCCCCCTTGCGCGTATGCCTTTGTGAGTAGGCGAAAGGGGCCAGGGGGATGTTCTCTCGCACAGGAAAGATTTTTTATGTATTTTTCATCCCTAATACTTCCAACAAATGAAAAAGATCTTTTCGCTCGTCCCCGTCATTGCACTATGCTGTCTTTCCTTCAAAGGCGATCAAACCGAAAAAGTGGACCTGCACACCATGGGACTCATCCGCAATGAGGGCTTCAACGACTCAAAGGTGATGGAAACCATGTTTGAGATGACTGACCTGAACGGGCCACGCCTCACCGGCTCCACAGGACTCGCCACCGGTCAGAAGTGGGCGAAAGAAAAATTTGAAAGCTGGGGACTCAGCAATGCAGCCATAGAGCCGTGGGGTGGATTCGGCAAGGGATGGGACATCCATAAATGCTATGTGGCCATGACAGCGCCGTATTACCAGCAGCTGATAGCCGTACCCCGCGCCTGGACACCCGGCACCAACGGGCCTGTAAGCGGCAGTGCAGTACTGGTAAAGATCACCACGCGCGATGATATGGCGCAATATGCAGGTAAGCTGCGTGGCAAGTTCATAGTATTCTCATCTATGAACGGGGATACCAAGCCCAACTTCACCGCTGATGCCAGCCGTGTATCTGACGAAGACCTGAAAAAGATGGAGATGGACCCGCACACCGAAGAAGGCACTACCAACCTCAGCCAAAAACCACCCACGAAACCCGCAGATGCAAGGGGCGCAGCTATAGCCCTCAGAAAATCTATAGATTCCTTCTTTATTGCAGAGGGCGCTGTGGGCATACTCAGCGGCGGCCGTGGCACTATGGGCACTGTATTCACCTCCAATGGTGCCTCGCGCGCGTGGGATGCACCAACCATATTGCCGGAAGTAGAAATAGGCAGCGAACACCTGGGCCGCCTTACCCGCCTGCTGGAAGCAGGCAAAGAAGTATCGCTCGAAATGGATACTAAGACCACCTTCCTCACCAACGACTCCACACAATACAATGTAGTAGCAGAGATACCCGGCACCGACCCTAAACTAAAAGACGAGCTGGTGATACTCGGCGGCCACTTCGATAGCTGGCATGGCGCTACCGGCACTACCGACAATGGCGCAGGCAGCGGTGTAGTAATGGAAGCCGTACGTATACTCAAAACAATAGGCATCAAACCTCGCCGCACTATACGTGTGATACTGTGGAGCGGCGAAGAGCAGGGCCTGCTCGGCTCGCGTGGCTATGTAAAGAACCACTATGCCGACCGCCTGACCATGCAACTAAAGCCGGGCCATGAAAAAGTATCGGCTTACTTTAATCTCGATAATGGTGCGGGCAAGATCCGCGGCATTTTTGCTCAGGGCAATGACGAGATCAAGCCTATCTTCCAGGCATGGCTCGCACCCTTCGCCGACCTCGGAGCAAGCACCGTTACCACCCGCAACACGGGCTCTACCGATCACATAGCATTTGACGAAGTGGGCATACCCGGCTTCCAGTTCATACAGGACGGCCTGGAATATGGCACCCGCACCCACCACACCAACATGGACTCCTACGACCGGCTCAGCGCCAACGACCTCATGCAGGCCTCCATCATCATGGCAGCCTTTGTATACGATGCCGCCCAGCGCGATGAAATGCTCCCCCGCAAGCCATTACCAAAGGTGAACCCGGCACCCAATAGCTGGTTGAGGTAATGCATCATTCTATACAAAACGACAGAGCCGACTACATTTAGTCGGCTCTGTCGTTTTGTGGATTTTTAATAATCACTTCCACCATTTCTTATTTTCTATCTCTAAAAGTTTCTGCTTTTTCACAGTGTCTTCCTCGCCCAAATGTAGTTCCTGGTATGTGCTCCATCCGTTTGGCAGGTACTTTTCATTAACACTAAACTCTCCTGCTCCAACATCTAGTCCTTTGCTATCTGGTATTCTTTCATTGCCCCAATTACATTTGAGCTTTTGTTTGGTTTTATAA
>Ga0316218_1001685_pt1 | contig 22976 bp, 27 predicted proteins | sample TBH18003metaG_FD_203634 | JGI IMG/M metagenome (GOLD analysis project Ga0316218, IMG submission 203634) | Freshwater microbial communities from Trout Bog Lake, Wisconsin, USA - TBH18003 | ecosystem: Environmental > Aquatic > Freshwater > Lake > Hypolimnion/Profundal zone | place: USA: Wisconsin...
CCCCCGAACCCCCAACAGTCCCCACAAACACCCCCGAAGATATAAAAGTCGCAGCATAGCAAATGACTTTTACTGAAGGCAGTGAACTGGTATTTTGTTGTGGACAGCATTGATAATGATCAGACCTTAATGGCGCCTTAAGGCTGTCGTACACCGACCGACAAAAGCATAATAGATTAACCAAGTCCAACACGACAGGTTCAAGCTCAATAGTTGCAACAATAGGCAGAATTCCAGCGCCACCCGGCTTGATCGTGCGCTACGTTACAGCGTATAGCTTCTTTTTTTCTGCGGAGCAGTTGAAAAAAAGTGGGCTTTTCCCTGCCTGCCGGCAGGCAGGTTTGGTTCGTTTCTTTTGCCCACCCAAAAGAAATGAACACTCGCGGCGGGCACTCGCGAAAATTGCATAGCGTAGTGTTGCAACCTAACGGGCACAATACCTCCCTCTCCCTCGGAGAGGGTCGGGGAGAGGTCTGGGGAGAAAATGGGGAAGAAATGGGGAATTTCAAACAACTAAACCATTGAAAAACAATAATTTAGCTCAAAACGCACTTTTCTTGAAAAATGGGGAATTCCACTTTAACAAAGAATTGCCTCATATATAATATCCATATCATTATACCCCCGCATTACCGTACAAATTTTAAATACCTTTGCGCACAAGGTTTTTGTGATAAAAATAAGTGAATGAAGCGTTTAGCGATATTGGGGTCCACGGGGTCTATAGGTACACAGGCACTGGAGGTGATAGCGGCGCATCCCGGCAAGTTTGAAGTGGAGGTGCTGAGCGCACACCGCAATACGGCGCTGCTCATAGAGCAGGCCCGTAAATTCAAGCCCAATGCCGTGGTGGTGACGGATGAGAACAAGTACAAAGAAGTAAAGGACGCATTGCTCATGCTGCCTATAAAGGTATTTGCCGGCCAGCAGGCCCTTGCCGATGTGGTACAGTGGGAGAGCATAGATACCGTGCTGGGCGCTATAGTAGGCTTTGCAGGTTTGCACAGCATACTGGCCGCCATCGACGCAGGCAAGCGCATAGCCCTCGCCAATAAAGAAACGCTGGTAGTAGCAGGCGAGCTGGTAATGCAGCGCGCCAAAGAAAAAGGTGCAACGATAATACCGATAGATAGCGAACACAGCGCCATCTTCCAGTGCCTGGTAGGCGAGGATATGAACAAAGTGGAAAAGCTGATACTCACCGCATCGGGCGGTCCATTCCTGGGCCGCAAGCCTAACTACCTGGTGAATGTAAAGGCCAGTCATGCCCTGCAGCACCCCAACTGGAACATGGGTGCCAAGATAAGCATAGACAGTGCCACATTGATGAACAAGGGGCTGGAGATCATAGAAGCCAAATGGCTCTTTGGTGTGGAGAATGATAAGATAGAGGTGGTGATACACCCGCAATCCATCATCCACTCCATGGTGCAGTTCTCCGATGGCTCTATCAAATCGCAGATGGGCCTGCCGGATATGAAGGTGCCGATACAATATGCACTGGCATTCCCAGAGCGCATACCAAATACCTACAAGCGCCTTGATTTTAAAGAGCACTCCAAGCTCACCTTTGAGCCTGCCGATTACAAAACTTTCCGTAATCTTGCCATAGCCAGGGATGCACTGTACAAAGGCGGTAATGCCCCCTGCGTGCTGAATGCGGCCAACGAAGTGGTGGTACATGCCTTTTTGCAAAACAAGGTAGGCTTCCTGGAGATGAGCGAAATGATAGAAAAAACAATGGAGTGCGTGGAGTTCATAGAACACCCTACGCTCGAAGAATATATACACAGCGATGCAGAAGCAAGAACATACACAACCGAGTTTTTGAAGAAAAGCCAGTTGTCGATCTATTAGTCGTTAGTTTAGTAGAAAGTCGTTAGTCGAAAGTAGAAAGACGCGAGGCAATAGAGATCGCTGAAAGTCGTTAGTGGAAAGTAGATAGTCGTTAGATGATAATTGAGCGAATATCGTTTAGAAGAAAAAAGATTGATAACACACAAAATAATAGAGTAGTAGTAACGGAGTAACGACTAATTACTAACGACTATCTGCTATATACTGAAAAAAATGAGCAATATCCTATTAATGTCGGGCACAGCAGTGAAGGTGATTCAGTTATTTGCGGCTTTATCGCTGCTGATAGCGCTGCACGAAGGTGGCCACTTTTTCTTTGCGCGCCTGTTCAAAACACGCGTAGAGAAGTTCTACCTGTTCTTCGACTTCCTGTTCCCGTTCTCGGGCCTGCTCAATTTTTCTTTGTTCAAAAAGAAGAAGGGCGATACCGAATATGGTATTGGCTGGTTCCCGCTCGGTGGCTATGTAAAAATAGCCGGTATGGTGGATGAGAGCATGGACAAAGAGCAACTGGCCCGCCCGCCGGAGCCATGGGAGTACCGCTCGAAGAAGCCCTACCAGCGGCTTTTCATCATGCTGGGAGGTATCATAGTGAATGTGCTGGTGGCGATCATCTTGTATGTGGCTGTGTTTGCAATATACGGAGAAGAATACCTGCCAACACAAAACGCAGTGAACGGCTACGCCATGGACAGCACAGCAAAAGTGCTGGGCCTGAGGAATGGCGATATGATCGTATCGGTAGACAACAAACCTGAACTGAGATCAGGCGATATAGTCCCGGATATCGTATTCAACGAAGCAAGGACGATACAGGTAACCCGTAACGGGGTGCCGGTGAGCATAGAGCTAAAGGCAGGCACTCTTCATTCGATATTGACCAACGAGAAAGGTGCCTTCATCACTCCGCGTATGCCATTTGTAGTGGATGATGTAGACAAAGGCAGTCCTGCTGCGAAGATGGGCTTTATGCACGGTGATAGCATAGTGGCCATTAATGGTATGCCTGTAAAGTTTTATGATGAATTTGACAGCGTAAGAAGGGCAGCACATGGCGCTCCGCTAACGGTGCAGGTGATACGTAGTAACAAAGTGGCCGACCTGACAGGTGTGCTGGCGCTGGATCAACGCCCGGGTATGTCGCGCGTGGTGGAGTTCAATAAATACTTCAAAACAGACGTGATCAAGTACAACCCGATACAGGCTGTGGGGAAAGGCATTTCCTTTACTTACGACAAGTTCAAAATGTACCTGAGCAACTTCAAGCTCATGTTCACCTCTAAAGAAGTGAAGCTCAACGAGAGCATGGGTGGTATCATCAGCTTCGGCAAGATATTCCCATCTGAGTTTGATATGCGCGAGTTCCTGATGCTCACGGCATTTATCTCTATCATCCTCGCCTTCATGAACCTGCTGCCCATACCGGGCCTCGATGGCGGTTATGTGATCTTCCTGCTGTTTGAAATGATAACAGGCAAGGCAGTGAGCGAAAAGGTAATGGAACGCGCTACAACAGTAGGCCTTGTATTGCTCCTTACACTCATGGTATACGCCAACGGGCTGGACATCTTTAGGTTGTTCAAGCACTAAGGTGTTGATAGGTTGATAAGTTGACTGGTTGATAAGTCAGCGAGTTTGTATATTATTTATGATCGATCAGCACATTCTATTGACTGTTGATGCCCTGGTATTTACCAAAGGGGCTGATGGCTGGCAGCTATTGCTGGTGCGCAGAAAGCATGACCCTAACAAAGGCATGTGGGCCATACCCGGCGGCTTTGTAGAAGACGACGAAGAGCTGGAAGCTGCTGCCATAAGGGAGCTGCACGAAGAAACAGGATTGCAGTTATCGTCAATGACACAACTACATACCTTCGGTAAAGTAGGCCGCGACCCGAGAGGCCGCACTGTATCTGTCGTTTACTATGCCTTTGCAGGTGACGCCCATAAAGTACAAGGCGCAGATGATGCCGCCGAAGCTGCCTGGGTCAACATCAAAGATATCACCGCCCTTGCTTTTGATCATATGGAAGTGCTCACACTCGCACTTGATGTGCTGAAGGGTAGGATGTGACCTTGCGCGAGACTTGCCACCACATAGGCACATAGATCACATAGGCGCGGTGAGTGTGGCCTGCTATGTGAACTGAAGATCACATAGAGTTGTGCGAAACAAAATTACGGAACATACTATGTGCTCTATGTGCCTATGTGGTGGAGATTGGTACCGCTACTTCATTACCACCTGCACCGTCTTCCTCGTTTCCTGGCGCAGCAGTATTTGCTTGCCCTTGGTGAGGTCGAAAATGATCTCGAGGGTGAAGTGTCGGATGGTGAGCAGGTTCACATGGTCATTGATCGCTACCTTGTAATCAACGCCCAGGGCCTGTATGAGCGCCTTCACCTTGTCTTCCCGGTTATCAATACAGGCTATGAAGCTGATGGCTGCATTCTGTATCAGGTTGATCTTCACTTTCAGGTCGTGGAAGATGCTGTAGAGGTTGCTCAGGTTATCTTCAGTGATGAACGAAAAGTCCTTAGTGGTTACCTGTACCAGTACCTGGTTATCCTTAAGGACAATAAGGGGTGGATAATGCGCAGCATCTACCTCGCCCCTGATCACAGAGCCCGGCAGTGTTTTATCGAGGAAGCATTTTACGTAGAGTGGTATATTGTTGTTCTGTAGGGGCTTGATGGTCTTAGGGTGAATGATCTGCGCACCATAAAAGGCCATTTCTATCACCTCGTTAAAGCTGATGGCCTCTATCTTCACCGTATCGGGGAACAGCTTGGGGTCAGCATTTTGCAGACCGGCAACATCCTTCCAAATGGTCACAGATTCCAGGTGGAGCATGGCTGCGAGTATAGCAGCGGTATAGTCACTGCCCTCGCGGCCCAGCGTTACAGATTTGCCATCTTCGGTAGCGCCAATAAAGCCTTGTGTGATGACGGTCTTGCCTTGCTTCAGCAAGTTGCCAAGTATGGATTCGGCATTGTGTTTGGAATAAGCCCAGTCCACCAATCCATCGCGGTAAGTATGGTCGGTACGGATGATGTTGCGCACATCGGTCCATTCGCTGTTCACATTGCTTTGCAGCAGGAAAAGGGAGAACATGCGGGTGGAGAGTATCTCTCCCATACATACGATCTGGTCGTAGGAGTAATCGTAACGGGCGCTATCGGTATGGTGTACAGCCTGCTCCAGTTCGGCAAAGTGGGCACGCAGGGCATCCACGGCCATCGCATAGTGGGTGTCGTCCAGCAGTCCGCGGGCAAAATCAAGGTGTTCCTGCTCGAGCTTGCGCGTGGCGGCAAGGGCTTCGTCCTTTTTGTTGTCGCAGGCCAGCTTCACGATCACTTCCAGGGCATTGGTAGTCTTGCCCAGCGCCGACATAACAATAAGCACAGGTACTTCTTCCCTGATGATGGGCAGCAGGGCTGCCATTCTGCCTGCATCAGCTATAGATGCACCGCCAAATTTGAAAACACGCATAAAACAACCTTTAAAGGGAGGTAAAGATAAAAAGGAGTATTCATTAAATGGTTATAAATTTACGATATGGAAAATCAACGAACATCTGCCGGGAAGCAGAGATTGATCAGGGAGATAAAACAAGCAGTAAAGGATATGAAGCTTATAAAGTCAGGCAAAAAGAAAGGGCGCGATGCACATGATTTTTTGAAAAGCCTCGAGTCATAAGAATAATGGTCAATGGTTACTAAACCGTTTTCGAAACAATTTTCTGATTACGGGAATGATGAAAGGTAAGCCACCTATAAAGGCCATATAGAAGAACTTAGAAATGCTACTCGACCATTTATAATTATTGCCAATGTACTTATGATCCCATGAAGTGTAGTATTCAAACCATTCGCCTCGCCAAACAGCAAGTGCATAGTTGTTGCTCCAATCTACATTTTGCGTTTTTATTTCGTCAGGCACATTTTTCTGATCACGAATGTATCCTGTTACAAGACTTTCTTCAGAAGAATCATACGGGTTGTATTCTTCATATATTGACAAGGAGGTATAGAGCAACTCATTAAATTCTGCATTGGTCGGGAGCCGACTGTTAGCTTTTTTAAAGGAATCAATAAGTGTTACAGCTGGTTTAATATGCTTATTAATGAACTCCTTGTCTTTAAGCATTTGAAGCGGTGTACCTTCTAGCATAGCAATGCCCAAAAGCAAGAACACAATAAGCCAAGTATAAGAGAGTATTTTTATCAGCATAAAATTGCTCTATATCACCTTCTTCCCCTTCATAGCATCCTTCAGCGCGGCATCCATCACTCGCTCGGCATAGGGGCGGGAGATGTCGTTGAGTATCTCTGTTTCCTGCTGTATGCGGTCCTTGTCTTTGGCATCCATTGCCTCGCGTAGGATGGACATGCGCTCGGCAGTGGTGGTCAGTTCTTCTTCGGTAAGCATGTCGCGGTACTTGCTGAGGAATTTCTCTGTAGTGTCCAGCATCTGCTGTGCCTCTGTGTGGGCTTCTACCAGCGCGCGGATCTTGATGTCGTCCTTGGCATGGGTGAGGGAGTCGAGTAGCATTTTTTCTACCTCTTCATCCGTCAGGCCGTACTGTGGTTTTACATCTATGCTTTGGGCTACGCCGCTGCGCAGCTCGGTAGCGCTTACTTTCAGAATGCCATCGGCATCTATCATAAAGGTGACTTCCACCTTGGGCAATCCGGCGGGCATACCGGGTATTCCGGTGAGGTTGAATTCGGCCAGCTTGCGGTTGTCCTGTACCAGGTCGCGCTCGCCCTGGTATACAGATATGCGCATACCGCTTTGCCCGTCTTTATGTGTGGTGTATTGGCGGCCTACCTTGCTGGGTATCTTGGAGTTGCGGGGCATGAGTACATCCATCAGTCCGCCCATGGTTTCTATACCCAGCGATAGTGGTGTCACATCGAGCAGCAGCATTTCGGTATTGTTGCCGGCGAGTATATCGGCCTGCACGGCTGCGCCCAGGGCTACTACTTCATCGGGGTTCAGGGAGTCGTGCAGCGGGCGGCCAAAGAAGTTGCGTACGCTGTCTTTTACCAACGGCACACGGGTAGATCCGCCTACCATCACCACATCGTCTATCTGCTCCGGTTTCAGGCCCGCGTCTTTAAGGGCATTGCGGCAGGCATCTATGGTGCGGTTTACCAGTGGCTGCACCAGGTCATCAAACTGTTGGCGGGTGATGCGCACGGGTATGCCATTTATAGCGCCGTCAAACACATCGTTATTGGTCAGGTGTTTCTTGGCTTCTTCGGCGGTGAGGCGCAGTTGCTGCATCAGTGTTTTGTCGGGAGAGCTGCCTATGCCCAGGTCGGTATTGCCTTCGCCGGTATCTTCCTGCCAGAACCGCACGATGAGGTTGTCTATATCATCGCCGCCCAGGTAGGTATCGCCATTGGTAGCCAGCACCTCGAAGATGCCATTGTTGATGGTGAGTATGGATATATCGAAAGTGCCACCACCGAGGTCGTACACGGCTATGGTCTTTTCTTCGCTTTGCTTGGTACCTATGCCATAAGCCAGGCTGGCGGCTGTAGGCTCATTAATGATGCGCAGCACATCCAGCCCTGCAAGGCGGCCTGCATCGCGGGTGGCCTGCCGCTGGGAGTCATTAAAATAGGCAGGCACAGTGATCACCGCCTTGGTAATACCTGTTTTAAGGATATGCTCGGCACGCTTCTTTAGTTCTTTGAGTATGTAGGAAGACAACTCTATGGGCGAGTAGAACTTATCGCCTACCTGCACTTTTACCAGGGCATCGGTGCCATCGTCTATTACGTTGTAGGCAAAGAAGCCGGTGCTGTTGCTCACGTCTTTGTAAGACTTGCCCATCAGGCGCTTTACCGAGTATATAGTGCGCTCGGGCTGGGCTATAAGTAGGTCTTTGGCAGGGTTGCCTACCGTGGTATTACCATATTCATCAAAATGCACGATGGAGGGCACCAGGGCCAGGCCGTCTACTTCTTTGAGGGCTATGGGCTGGTGGGTGTCGTTGCGCACTATGGCTATGAGGCTGTTGGTAGTGCCAAGGTCTATGCCTACAATGGTTTCTTCCTGCTGCAGGCTACCGGTAACTATATTAATGGCTATTTTGCCCATATATTGCTTGTATTGAGCGGCAAAGGTATAGGATAATGGGCATGTGCCATTTATAACCGTATTTTAACGGCATTCTTTTTGTTTATGGGCAGATAATAGGCCGTTTATTGTTATTTTTAAGCCCCCGAAATGCAGAAAATATTCAGGTATATATTGCCATCTGTTGTGATGATGGTGCTTCTTTCTTCCTGTGGCTTTTATGAGCGCAGGCAGAAGATAAAGCTATGCACCGAGATACTGGCCACCAACGATACGCTGGACAAAATGACCAAGGCCTGGCACGGACTGCTGCAAAGGGGCATACAGGTAAAAAGCCTGGCCGGCCTGCGCATATACCGCACCGAGATGGGCGCTTTTGTGAGCCGCCGCCGCAGCATTAATGCCGATTTGGACCTGGTACCGTCTGCCACGCCGCTGCGCGACAGCGAAGAAGCATTTCTATCTGCCCGCGCCGACATCATAGCCAATGTATACGCCCCATTCGAAGAGTTTACAGACTACAGCCCGCCTATGGCCCTGCGCAACCAACTGCGCCTGGTGCTCAACGACCTCTACGCCGAGCAAACCGCCACAACTGCACTGAAACGCTCGGTGGATGCTATGATAGCAAGGAATGGGTTGAGGTTGAAGAAGTGATCATCTCTAAAGTTTGATATAATGACTGCGGAAGAATTAAAAGACCTGCGGGAAAAGACTAAAGTACTCATAGACCGCGCAGATAAGCCTGTACTGCGTATGCTGAAAGCCATGCTGGAGGTTAATGAAACTTACGTGGCAGAGGCTAAGAGCTTTACGGTATTGAATGTTGAGGATAAAGATTTTAGGTTTGATAGAGATGAGGCTAATGAGCGACATCAGTAAAAAATGGCATAGAAGTGTTTACTTTTTCATGTTGAAGCTGCATATAATTACACCATCCAAGCACAGTAACAAACCCTGATTCGTTAATATCAAATACTACTCCAAAGACTTTTGGATATTTTGGAGATGAAAAGCCAACAGATATTTTATCTGTAAAGCAACTGCACCTATCTCGGAATGCTTTGATTTTATTAGATCCATCACCACGAATCATATCAAAATGTTCTTCAAAACATTTAACCCAGTTCCACTTAGTTAAAACGCCTATCTTCTCAGGTTGCTGAACGAAAAGTTCTTTTAGCTTATCAAGATCAAGGTTTTCAAGAGCGAGGACAAATTCTACTAATTGGGCATGTTCATAATCGAATGGATTAATAATGTCAATGGTAATATTATTTTGTTCAGGACAAGTGGTACAGGACTGCATGGAAGTAATGATTTTGTATAGTAAATAAATTATATTTAATGATGTCAGTAGAATAAAAGCTATAAGAAAATGTGATTATAAAAATATTTCCATAGTTGGAAATCTCAATAAAACTGAATTTATTTTTATGCAGCTCATTTCGCCCTTTCTATAAACGTTTCAAATTTTTTTGTAAGTTCTAAATTGCCTTAAAAAAGTTGCAGCAATTTTCTTTTACCCACTCGCCAAGATATTGTTTTTAGTAGACGTTATTCCTTTTTTGATAATCTTTTGTATTTTTCTAAAAAATTTGCTACCATGTAAAAAATCAACACTACAATTCCACAACTATTATTTTATAGTAATTGTAGATACTACTTCGATATACCTATGTGATCAGTAAAAGTATTGCAAATCTATAGATTATAGAGACTAATAAAAATATTTTTTTAATTCTTAATGCTTTAAATCTCCGTCAATGAAATTGTCCGAACTGTTTAAACGAGAAGAAAGACTTCTATTAACTGAAGAACAAATTGTTAGTAGTATAATCGATATAGAAACATTTGCAAATTTTGTGGCTGTGATGAGCAATGGGTCCGAAATTGGTAAATACATATCTGATTTACTTGGAAAGAATTACATTATCGAACTTCATAAAGGGAATTATATAGCCTCCTATAATGAGGATTTAGACGCAATATCAAGAGGTATATTTGTTGCAGTATATCTGGAGTTCTTTGCAATGTTAAATATGAGATATATCAACCATAATCAGGTAGAGAGTTGTTTTGTCCAAAAGGAATTAGAGTGGTCTCAAAACAAAATAGATATTCTATTCAGAAAGAACTTAGTAATAGCAAATAAACACGTAGCCATATTGGATATAAGGCTTCAATACAAGGAACAAGAATGCGTGGTAAATGTTTATTTTTCACCAACAAATTCAGCGGGAGTTCATTCAGGAAGTATAATTGCTAAGGCAAAGACATTCAATTTCCCTACAAGTTATAGTGAAGATATGAACACCTTTTTTGTTTCTTTTTTATCTTGTATGCATGACTTAATTTATCAATCTGCTTTTATAAAGTTGCTTTCAAAAAATAAACTTGCTGTAGAGCCCAAATAAAAATATACACAATAAGTCAAAGAAAAGTTTTACTGCCTTTTTCGTTGGTAAATTCTGAGTTATATATTACATATGGGTAATATTACTCATAATTAAAAAGTAATCTGTATGAATAATGACATTCCAGAATTACCGGGAGAATGGGAATACATTAAACAAGACCCATTTGCTTTTCAAAATTATATTCTCCTAAAAGTGAAAAATGAAATAGAAAATCACTCTTATCCTGAATTGTACTACACATTTCAAAAGGAAAATAATAACTACTTCATAAACTTTCCGGAATGCATATCATTGATAAAAGACATGATTGAAGAAGAGTTATTAGATATTGAAACGTCACATGCGAGAATTGGAAGAACCGGGATTAAACTTTTTAGAGAATTACCGTCTAAATTTAGAAATCGTCCATACAATTTCTTCTTGCAGGACTTGCGTAGGCAAATAAAATTGAAAAATGCCGAGTATCGTAAATCAATTTTATGGTGGATGCCTATTTTCATTTCTTTAGCAGGTCTTGGATTTTCTCTTTATTCTCAATGTTCTGATATGTATATGGCTAATGAAAATAAAGAAAAAATAAAAATATTAAAGCGAAAGTTGTCTGATATGAATATTAAGCACAGGCATGATGTAGACAGTCTTTGGGGAATAGTGCAAAAATTAGAAAATGAAAAAAGATAAATTAATTGCCTTGAAGGGCAGCCTGAATTTCATTTATAATATGTTGGTGTTGTTCTGACATTTACCCTATATTTGTCTTCCCCCTAAATTTATTGTTTTGAAATTAAAGTCGTTGGAAATAAAAGGGTTCAAGTCGTTTGCCGACAAGACCCATATCATACTGGATAACCCGATAACCGGCATTGTCGGTCCGAATGGTTGTGGCAAATCGAATATAGTAGATGCCATACGCTGGGTGATCGGTGAGCACAAGATCAAAGCCTTGCGCTCTGATAACCTGGAAGACCTCATCTTCAATGGTTCGCGCACACGAACGGCATCGGGTATGGCCGAGGTGTCGCTCACGTTTGAGAACACACGCAACCTGCTGCCTACGGAGTTCACCACTGTTACCATCACCAGGAAGTTTTATAAGAACGGGGAAAGTGAATACCGCCTGAATGATGTGAGCTGCCGCCTCAAGGACATACACAACCTCTTCTTAGATACGGGTGTGAGCAATGACTCGTACGCGATCATAGAGCTGGGCATGGTGGATGACATCATCAAAGACAAAGACGGGTCGCGCCGCAGGATGCTGGAGCAGGCCGCGGGTATCTCGATATATAAGACACGTAAGAAGGAAGCCAAGCAAAAGCTGGAAGCCACTGAGCTGGACATAGCCCGTATAGAAGACCTGCTTTTTGAGATAGGCAATAACCTGCGCACATTAGAAAGCCAGGCGAAAAAGGCAGAAAAGTACCTGCAGATAAAGGGCGAATATAAAGAGGTGAGCATAGAGCTGGCCAAGGCATCGCTGGAACACTTCAACGAACAATACAAAACGCTGAATGAGCAGCACGATGCCGAGACCGACCGTAGAACGCAACTGGAGGCCATTGTAGCCACAGAAGAAGCATCGGTAGAGCAGCAGAAAGTGAAGCTGATAGAGCGGGAGCAGGAGCTGAATGGTTTGCAAAAACAATTCAATGAGCTCATCAACCGGGTACGCCAATTAGAGAACGATAAGAAGCTGGCCGCGCAAAGACTGGAATACCTGAAGGAGCGCGATAAGTCGCTGCGCGACTTCCTGGCAGGTGCCGGTGGAGAATCGGAAAAGCTGGAAAAGTCTATTGAATTTTCCCAGAAGCAAATAGCAGAAGAAAAGGCGATACTCGAAAAGCTGAAGGCCGAACTGGAAACCCAGCGCACATCGCTGGATGAACAGCGCAAGTCGTTTGATGAAAAGAAACTGGTTGTAGAGCAACTGCGCAGTGAGTACCAACAGAAACAAAGAAGCCAGTTTGAGGCAGAGAAGAAAGTAGCCATAGCAGATACGTCTGTAATGAACCTGCAACGTAGCATGCAACAGGTGCAGGACGAGATAGCGCAACGTGTGGCACAGATAGCGCAACTGACCAATGAGCTGAAAGATACCAATGAGCAACTTGGTGATAAACAGAATGAGCTGCAAGACCTCATCACCAAGCATGAAGAAGTAAAGGCCAAGATACTGGAAAGCCAGGCGCAAATGGAAGACCTGCGTGCCAAGCTGGTAGAGGAGAACAGGAAGCTGGATGCCCGCCGCAATGAGCACGACCTGCTGAAATCACTGGTGGACAGCCTGGAAGGTTACCCGGACAGTATCAAATTCCTGAAGAAGAATAAGGAGTGGAACAATGATGCGCCGCTGCTGTCGGATGTGTTTGTGGTGCAGAACGAATACCGTACTGCCCTTGAAAATGTACTGGACAATTACCTCAATTACTACCTCGTAGCTAATACGGATGAAGCAGCCCGTGCTGTGCACCTGCTGGATACCAATAAGAAAGGCAAGGCCAACTTCTTTATACTGGACCACCTGGGCAAGTACGATAATAAAGAAGCCGAAGCACCCGCAGGCGCAGTGCCTGCGCTAAGCGTGGTAACGGTGGATGAACAATATGCCGAACTGGCCAAACGACTGCTGGGCCATGTGTACATCACAGAACAGGAAGGTGCAATAGCCGGTACTGAATTGCACAACGGCAATGTGCTGGTGAGCAAGAATGGTAAGATGATACGCGGCAAGTACACCCTGGGTGGTGGATCAATAGGCCTCTTTGAAGGCAATAAGATAGGACGTGCCAAGAACCTGGAGCGCCTGGCGAAGGAAATAGAGGAGCTGACCACTACTACTGCGGAGCTGAAACAATTTGTAGCCGACACACAAACGCTGATCACCGGCTTCAATAATGAACTGAGTGATAAGGCTATAGAGCAAACGCGTAACGACATAAACAGGCTACAGAACCACAGCCTGAACCTGGGTAACCGCATAGAGAATTATGAGCACCTGAACCAGAACGGAGATAAACGCCTACAGGATATACAGGAGCAACTGGACACCACGCACGAGAACATACGTGATACCCGTGATGAGCTGGAAGCGATCACTGAGCAATTGAAGGGCATACAGGAGAGCATACATAGCGCTGATGCTGAATTTAAGGCAGTGGAAACTGCGTTTAACGAGGCTACACAGCATTATAATAACCAGAACCTGAGCTATACCCGCCAGCACAGCAAGCTGGATAACCTGCAGCAGGAGCTGCAATTCCGTACCAACCAGCTGGAAGAACTGAAGAAGCAGATCACCAGCAATAGCGAGCAACTGACACAAATCAGTGAGCAACTGGGCGAAACTGAAAAGCTGCTACACACAGGCGACAGTGAACTGTATGACTTGCTGAGCAAGAAGGAAGGTGAAGAGCGAAACCTGAACGAAAAGGACAAGGCATACTATGAAATGCGTAACGGCATCAGCGCGCAGGAAGGCCAGCTGAACCAGAAGCGCCGCGAAAAGGAACAGGCCGAAGCCTTACTTAACGGCATTAAAGAAAAGCTAAGTACCATGAAGGTGCAGGTGGCTGGTATGAGCGAGCGCCTTGCAATAGAATTTAAGGTAGTGCTGGATGAGATACTGGACCAGCCACGCACAGGTGAGCACACTATAGAAGACCTGACCACTGACGCTGAAAAGATGAAGAAGCGCTTAGAGAATATGGGCGAGATAAACCCAACAGCGATAGAGGCATATGGTGAAATGAAGGTGCGCAATGACTTTATAGTAGTGCAACTGGATGACCTGGTGAAAGCAAAAGAATCGCTGCTCGCCACTATTGAAGAAGTGGAAAATACGGCCAATACCAAATTCAGCGAGACCTTTAACCAGGTACGCGAGAATTTCGTTCAGGTATTCAAGGCGCTCTTTACAGAAGATGATAGTTGCGACCTGCGCCTCACCGACCCTGAGAATGTGGCCGATAGCGGTATAGAAATATATGCGCAGCCTAAGGGCAAGAAGCCAAGTACGCTCACACAGCTATCGGGTGGGGAGAAGACGCTTACGTCTACCGCCTTCCTGTTCGCGATATACCTCATCAAGCCGGCGCCATTCTGCATACTGGATGAAGTGGATGCGCCGCTGGATGATGCCAACGTTGGCAAGTTCACACAGATGATCCGCAAGTTCTCCGACAACTCGCAGTTCATCATCGTAACCCACAACAAGCAGACAATGGCTGCCGTGGATGTGATATACGGTGTAACTATGCAGGAGCCCGGCGTGAGCAAGCTGGTACCGGTGGATTTCAGGAGTTTGAACTAATGTATAACTTATAAAGAGAACGGCTGCTTCCGTGATGAGGCAGCCGTTTATAGTTTATTGTAGGCATCTTTTTTAGCCTTTAAGAAAATCCTTACGTACTTCGTGGTACGGGCGGCCTTTCTCTCCTTTACTCAATTCGACAGCGATCATGTCATCAAGATCTTCAAGAAACTCGCCAAGCACTGTGTCTGATTTGTCGGAATTTCTTAATTGATTGAGATCAATAAGCAGCGCTGTTTTTTCGCCCCTGTCATTAGTTACATAATTGATGCCTGTCATACTTATGTCTTTGAATAATAAAATTACGATTTTCCAGTAAGACTTGATAAAGCTTAATGCTTTCTTTAAAGAGTGCGCCGGAATGAATGGCTATTTGCTATTTTTACAGACCAATAGATATAATTGTCCATCGCTTCCTTATATATAGCCGACCTTTCACTCATCGCTGCAAAAGCAGACGAGAAGCAAGAGGAGAACGACGAGTTTCTTCGCTCTGTACATGCCCGTGCAGAGCAAGGGCTGGATGCAATAGCCCACCGGCTAAATGATACAGTAAGTGCTGCTATAGACTGCACCGCCTGTGGCAACTGTTGCAAAACACTGGTGATCAATGTGGCTGATGATGAACTGTCACCGCTTGCGGAGCATTTGCAATTATCGGTAGCTGCTACAAAGGAAACATACATAGAAGAAAGCATGGCAGGCAGGTTATTCATTAATACGATGCCCTGCCATTTTCTGAGCGATAATAAGTGTACTATTTACGAGGCGCGGTTTACAGAGTGCCGAGATTTCCCGCACCTGCACAAGCCGGGTTTTAAAGACCGCCTGGCAGGTACACTGATGCACTACGGGCGTTGCCCGATTATTTACAATGTTGTTGAACAGATGAAAGTAGAACTGGGGTTTGTAGCATAGACTAAATAGCTGTCTATTTCGGGCATAAATTTTGGAATGATTAAGTGTTATTCAATGCACCACATAGGAACATAGGTCACATAGGTGGGAGTAATTAAGCCTATGTATACTTACAATTTATAAGCACAGACCACATAGACTATGTGACCTATGTGCCTATGTGGTGGAAATCTCTCGCGATTTTCCTCAATAATTTGTGACATATTTTTTATCGAATTGGCGTTAATGCAGCCTCCCATAAAAGTACATCAATACACAAAGCAATACTGTGATTAGTATGATGAAATAAGGCTGCAGCCTTTCCTGCCGGGCCTTGCGCATACGGCTTTCCATAAAGGTGGTTATCGCCATTTGCAATGCAGTGTCTTTTGCAGCAAGCGTTACCAGCCGTTCATCTATCTCGCGCAGGTATTGTATTTCCATTTGCTTACTGGCGCGTAGTAGTTCTTGTATGATGGTAGTGTTGGTTGTCGTATCATTATGTTGCAGTAATAAGCCCAGGTGCGCATCGCTGAGTATAAGCAGTATGTATTGTTGCAAAGCGCGCTGGCTCATGCGGTAGGTGTCCATCTTAGCCAGGCTGTCGTTCAGCTCTTTGCTTACCTTAAGCAGCCATGCCGGCGTTATCGCTTCGGTATAGCGCGTTTTGGAGCCCATACCCATTAGCCAGCGTTCATCATCATATATGGCCCGCTTTTCGGGGTTGGAGAGGATAGAGTAGGCTTCCTGTATTTCTTTGAAAGCAGCTTCGGCCAGTGTGTTATCAGGGTTTTTATCGGGGTGATATTTTACCGCCAGCATACGGTATGCCTTCTTGATCTCGGTAGGAGAAGTCGCAGGTTGTATGCCCAATGTTTTGTAGTGGTCTTTCATGGAAGGCGGCGCTTATTTGGCATCTTTATACTTCCACAAATAAAAGCAGGCGTAGGTGCGGTAGGGTGCCCATTTGGCCGATACCTTCAACATTTTTTCGCGCATGGCTTTTTTGTCGGTAGGGTCTATTTTGTACACTTTAGCCATGGCTTGTTGTATGCCCAGGTCGTCTACAGCAAAAACATCTTCGCGCCCCAACGTAAACATAAGAAGCATTTCTACGGTCCACCTACCTACACCCTTTATTGGGGTAAGGAATTCGATCACTTCTTCATCGCTCATCTTACTGAACTTCTTATCGTCTACGCTATGCTCCAGCATATACTTGGCCACATTCTGCACATAGTTCACTTTGGCATTGGAGAGGCCTATTGCGCGAAGTGTATCGAATGGGGTATCTATGATTTGCTGAGGCGCGGGTTCTTTACTATCATATAAGGTAAGGAAACGCTTGAAAATGACTTCAGCCACTTTGGTAGATAGCTGCTGGCTCATAATGGATGCGCACAGCCGCACACATACATTCTTGCGCTTTTTAAGCTGGTATGGCTCTACGGTTTGCAATAGATGCAGCATCTTCTTGTCTTTGGACAAGTGGGTAATATGTGGTGATTCAACCGTTTTCGTGGGCATGGGATAAAATTACGGGAAGGTTTTAACTATCCGTACAGGCAAAAATGGCTAAAAATCATTAAATTGCTATAGCACAAGGCAAAGAATTATGACAAAGAAATTAAAGCATCAAAAATTAGCTGCAACAATCGAAGCTGATAGCACTGAATGGTGGAAAGACAAGTTGTTCATTGAGGAACTGGATAGGCGTTATGATGCTTTAGAGAGCGGCGAAGATGTTGGTGTTACTATGCAGCAGTTAGAAAAAACAATTAAATCTTTGGCGAAGAAAAGGAAGGTATAAATCCACACTATACTGCTATAGAATAGCCGATCTCAAATATGTATGTATATACACGTATCTTTGTAAAAGAATTGAACATTGCTTGAATTGTACCACTTAATTTTGAGTAACAATGCAAAGGCGAACATTAATAAAAGCAGGTGGCCTGCTGGCGCTTGCACAACTATCGGGTATGAGTACATTATCAGTATTACAGGCGCTGGGCAGTGAGCTGGCGCCATCAGAAAGAATGCCTATCCTCTTCATAGGGCATGGCAGCCCCATGAATGCCATTGACGACAACGCCTACCACAAAAGCTGGCAGGCACTGGGCAAGAAATTGCCACGGCCACAAGCCATACTTTCCATATCAGCACACTGGCTCACTACAGGAACTAAAGTGACAGGTATGAGCCACCCAAAAACGATACATGATTTTGGCGGTTTCCCAAAGAAGCTGTTTGAGCAGGAATACCCCGCGCCGGGCAGCCCCGAGTTTGCCACGCTTACCAAAGAGCTGGTGAACTATAGCCATATACAAAGCGATGATAGCTGGGGACTCGACCATGGTACCTGGAGTGTGCTGCTGCCGATGTACCCGGCTGCGGATATACCCGTATACCAGCTAAGCCTGGATTATGACCAGCCGCCGACCTATCACTATGAAATCGGCAAACAATTGAATAAGCTACGCGATAAAGGCGTACTGATCATAGGTAGTGGCAACCTGGTGCATAACCTGCGGGATATAGACTGGAGCGGCAGTGGTAAGGTATATGACTGGGCGCAGGAGTTTGATACAAAATTCACCGACTGGATGAACAAGGGCGATCATGCGTCCATACTCAACTACCAGAAGATACTCGGCAAAACGGCTACTATGGCGCATCCGTCATACGACCACCTTCTGCCGTTATTCTATGTCCTTGGCCTGCAACAAAAGAACGAGCACATCACCTACTTCAATGACACTTTTGATATGGCTTCGATATCCATGCGGTCTATGGTGATACGGTAGGAGATATTGCCTCTTTTCATAAGCTTTCAATAAAGCCATGCTTTTCAAGGAAGGCTTTAGATTCATTTGCCTTTTTAATGAAGAAGGGATTATTTCCATAGTCATTTACATCATTGCTGATGATGGCATTAATCTTTGGTTTGGGGGCATTGGAAAAATTTGTTGAGAAATGCTACCTCATAGATTGAATTGGCAATATTTATTATCTTGCATTATTGCTAAGTTAATAGATATTCATACGTCAAAGAAAATGTTATGCACCCAAATTACCCAATTCCTAACTTTTATGAGCTTTTATATGAAATGTCAATTTATTACAATAAACTTAAAGAGATCAATCGAAATGAAATTTCAGAAAAGCTAAAAAATAAAAAAGGTGTTTATGTGTTTTATGATGATGATAAAGTTAAGTATGTTGGAAAAACAGACAATCTTGAAAGGCGGCTAAAAGAACATGCAAGTGAAAATGCTAAAAACAATAATGCAGGTTTTGCTTTTAAATTGGCAAGATTAGAATGGGACGAGAATAAGAATAATAAAAGTAATCGTAAATTCACAAGAAGAGAATTAGAAGAAATGGAACTGTTTAAGCCTCACTTTGATGAGGCGAAAAAAGCCGTAAGAAAAATGCAAATGAAGTACGTTGAAATTGATAATCCATATCATCAGTACTTGTTTGAGTTTTGGTTGGCAGTAAAACTAAAAGCAGAGCATAACCATTTTATTAACACGTAACACACCACTTAAATTGAAGCATAATTATGAAAAATAAGATTTTCTTAGTCGGATTATTTATACTTATCAGTATCTGTTTTATAAATTGTAGTAGTTCTTTATTTTCTTCCGATAACTTTATTGGTATATGGATACAAACAGCAGATATAAATACAAGTGAAATCAAATCTAATGACGTGCCAATAAAATTAAGAATTTCAAAACACGATATATTTTACCTAGTTGAAGTTAATAGGGACGGAACATTTGTTCCTTATCCAGATAAAAGCGGAAAGTATGAAATAAGCGAGGATAAAAAAACTTTAAATAGTATCGCATTTGGTCCAAAATTTTCTATTCAATATCGAAACAATCAAGGAGTAATTTTCGAGAATGCGTGGCTGGGGTATTTTAAGAAAACAGACGATAATTAATCTCTCACTTTACTTATGAGGACTAAACAAAGCAGCAATGCCATGAAAAAAACAGAAAAATTGCGCAAAGAAGTATTAGAGCTAATTGATAAAGCTGACGAGAAGACCTTAAAGATTATAATTGCTTTTTTAAAGGCAGTGCAGGAAGAAAAAGAGTAGAAGGTTTTGCCTATACTTTAGCCTCCTCATACCGCTCCCTAAAAAAATAAGCAACACCCCCAGCACCCAATACCACCAAAGACCACTCGATGAACTGCACTTTTATGCAGGAGTAAATGAATAGCCATGCTACTATACTGATGATAGCCGGGATAGGGAATAACGGCATCTTGTAAGGGCTGTCTTCGCCCTTGTGTTTGTAGTTCCAGGCTATAACACCTACGGCCTGCGATACAAACTGTATGAGTATACGCATGGTGAGTATAGCTGTAATAGCATCTCCCAGCCTGAATATGAGCGCGAAGATGAAACCTACGGCACCTACTGCCAATAGAGATACGTGTGGGAATTTATGCCGGGGATGCACCTTTGCGAATACTTTGAAGAAATCGCCATTTACTGCGGCGGCATAGGGAATGCGGCTGTAGCCGAGTATAGCAGAGAATAGCGAGGCAAGTGCGATAATGAGTATCAGCAATGTTGCCACTTGTGCTACGCCGTGGTTATATATCTGCTCGAAGTAGATGCTGGCTACAAAGTCGGACTTGGCGACCGTTTGCCAGGGCAGCACACCGAGTATCATTGTTTGCATACCGAGGTATAGGATCACAATTCCGGAGATGGAGATAAGTATGCTGCGGGGTATATTCTTCGCAGGGTCTTTGATCTCTGCGCCCAGGTGGCATACATTGTAGTAGCCGAGATAGGAGTAGATGGATTTCAGCGATGCCTGACCGAGGGCCACATACAGTATAGAGCTGGTGCCAAAGCTGCTCATGTGCAGGTCGAACGCCTGTGCTGCATTAAAATGCGGTATGCCGGATAATATGAGCCACAGTATAGTGCCGCCTGTTATCACCCATAGCACTACTGATATTTTGCCCACACTTTTTATATTGCGGTACAGCAACCCTACTAATAGGATTACCAGCCCGCCGCTCACCATTTTCTTCTCTATAAAGTTGAGGGGTATTAGATAGGAGAAATAATTAGCGAAGCCGATAGCGCCGCTGGCGATCACAAGTGGTGCCTGTAATGTTGTTTGCCAGATGAACAGGAACGACATGAGCCTGCCGCCTTTCTTTTCTCCAAACAGTTTTTTGAGGAATACATAGCTGCCTCCTGCTTCCGGCCAGCGCGCGCCCAGCTCTGCCCACACCATGCCATCCATATAGGCCAGCGTAGCGCCCAGCAGCCACGCCAGCACACTGGCCGGCCCGTGCATGAGGCCCACTATGATAGACATGGTCACAAACGGCCCTATGCCCACCATATCTATCATATTGATAGCGGTAGCCTGGATTAGGGATAACCCCCGTTCTAATTTGTGGTTTTCTGCCAATGCGGTTGTAATTACAGCGCAAAATACAAAAATGCGGCTCATCGTTATTATAGGGCTATTTGGATTTTCAATACATCTATCGTAATATTGCAATCAAACGATGGAATATGGGTGTCAGTAAAACAGAATTATTTACCAAAAAGCAAAACGAGATAGCCACCATAGCCAGGGTACTGGGCCACCCGGCACGCATAGCCATATTGCAGCACCTCGTAAAGATCAATGGCTGTATCTGCAACGACCTGGTGGAAGAACTGGGACTTGCACAAGCCACCATATCGCAGCACCTGAAGGAACTGAAGACCGCAGGCCTCATACAAGGCACTATAGAAGGCACCAGCGTTTGTTATTGTATAGAGCCCAAAGCATGGGAGAAATACAAAAAGATGTTTTTAGAATTCTTTGTGGACGTGAGCCAACTAAATAAAACGGCTTGCGCGCCGGGTTGTTGCTAAGGCCATAATTCATAACATCCCCCTAACCCCCTTCGCCTTCGCCCATAGCTATGCTTCAAGGGGAAATTACCATAACGAGGAACAGTTATTGGCAAATGATTTTTTGATAGGCACAATGAGAAAAGTATTCGCAGAATTTTTAGGTACATATGCACTGGTGTTTGCCGGTACAGGCGCTATTGTTATTGATCAGCAGTTTCATGAGGCCATCACGCATGTCGGCATCGCCATCACTTTTGGGCTGATCGTAATGAGCATGATCTATGCCTTCGGCGATATATCGGGCGCGCACCTCAACCCTGCTGTAAGCATAGCGTTTGTTGCAGCAAAGCGTTTTCCTGTAAAACTGCTGGCACCTTATATTGTCGGGCAGCTATCAGGCGCTGTGTTGGCGAGTTTTACGCTGCGGCTGATGTTTCCAGATAACCAATTGCTCGGCGCTACTATGCCATCGGGTTCAGAGTTGCAATCATTTATCATGGAGCTTATACTTACATTCTTTCTCATGCTGGTCATCATCAACGTAGCGGCAGGCAGTAAGGAGCAGGGTATGTTTGCCGGCCTCGCTATCGGTAGTGTGGTGTCATTAGAGGCCATGTTTGCCGGCCCGGTATGTGGCGCTTCCATGAACCCTGCACGTTCCATTGCTCCTGCCCTGGTATCCGGGCATATGGAGCATCTGTGGCTGTATGTAGCAGCACCAGTGGCAGGTGCTGTGTTAGCCGTTTTAGTATTCCAACTTTTAAAGCCTAAAGTATGAACATTCTTTTTGTGTGCATAGAGAACAGCAACCGTAGCCAGATGGCGCAGGCCTTTGCTACGATGTATGGCAAGGGTGCGGTAACAGCCTACAGCGCGGGATCCCGGCCATCGGGCAAGATAAACCCAAAAGCTATAGCTGCTATGAAAGAGCTGGGCTACGACCTCACCACCCACGATTCAAAGTCTTTAGATGATCTGCCCGATGTCTTGTTCGACTACGCCATAACCATGGGCTGCGGCGATGCCTGCCCGCTGGTAAGGGCTCGTCACAGGCAAGACTGGAACATACCCGACCCGCGGGATATGAATGAAACACAATTCATGGCAGTGCGGGATATGATCGCTGAAAAAGTACGACAGTTGCCCGGTATGCGTTAGTCCTGTTGCACGTTTACTTTGCTCATGTCGGCCGTTTTCCATTTGTCGCCCACGCTGTAGAGCAGCATGTACTGGCTTGCAGGATGTTTCAGGGTGATCTCGTACCACCTGCCGGGGTCTTTCATATTCACAGAGTAGTCGGGCGTTTCATAGCTGCGCGCGCCATGGCCTTCGTACCACCACCAGTTGCCGGTATGGTTCAGGGTCACACGTATCATACTGTCATTTTCTACTTTTACATTGGCCCCGTCATAATCGTTCGTCATGTTGTACGATGCCACATCGTAAATATTGTTTTTGATGAGCGTATCAGAAATAGTCTCTTTCATGATCTTGAACATACCATCG
>Ga0316218_1001695_pt1 | contig 22868 bp, 27 predicted proteins | sample TBH18003metaG_FD_203634 | JGI IMG/M metagenome (GOLD analysis project Ga0316218, IMG submission 203634) | Freshwater microbial communities from Trout Bog Lake, Wisconsin, USA - TBH18003 | ecosystem: Environmental > Aquatic > Freshwater > Lake > Hypolimnion/Profundal zone | place: USA: Wisconsin...
TGGACGTCCAATCATTAACGTAATGTTTGTCGTACTAGGTTGATTTTTCAACCACATGCCTTTACGGCTAATAGAGAATACGCACGTGAAGTTTAAAGTGTTTCATTTTAGATTTTACGAGGTGTATCAAAACATTTTGTGTGGCACTAAAAATCGATATAAACAAAAACATTAATAATACATATCCAATATCTCGTTTTTGCTTTCACAATGAACGCCAAGCAGTCCCTTGCCTTTGCGGCCGTGAGCCATAAGAAGAATATTTTGCTGACAGGGCCCGCTGGCACTGGCAAGTCCTACACGGTCAACAAGATAGTAGGGTGGGCACAGGCCCAGGGCATCGAGGTGGGTGTGACTGCATCGACGGGCCTTGCGGCGTTCTTGGTGGGTGGGCGCACTGTCCACTCGTTCTTGGGTATCGGTATTGGATCAAAGCCAGCCGAGTTCATGGCCCAACAGATCCGCTTCAAGAACAAGACCGTGTACAACAAGCTGCGCCGTTTGGCCCTTCTTGTAATCGACGAGGCTTCCATGATCGACAAGGACCTGCTCGAGTACATCTCGACGTACCTGTCACTGGTGCGAGGTGTGGATGAGCCCTTTGGCGGACTGCAGATTATCCTGTCGGGAGACTTTTGCCAGCTGCCGCCTGTGCAAGGCAAGTTTTGCTTCCTTGCTGACATCTGGGAGACGGCCGAGTTCTCTGTCCACGAGCTGACCGAGTTGGTGCGACAAGACAATGACATCGAGTTTCAAGAGATCCTCAAGAGCTTGCGGTGGGGGGACTGCACCAAGGCAGTGTTCAACAAGTTGTTGGCACTGAAGCAGACGGTGTTCCCCAAGGGCATCCTGCCCACACGGCTCTTTCCGTTGAACACCAACGTGGACTACATCAACCAGGGCGAGTACGGCAAGGTCAAGGCCAAGGGTGCGGCGGTGGCGCTCTACAAGTCTGTCATCACGTGCAAGAGGGGCCAGGTCGTGCCCAAGAACGCACCGGGCGACATCGAGTTGTGTGTCGGGGCCCAAGTGCTCGTGACAGCCAACCTGTCAGAGACCATCGTCAATGGGACGCGCGGTGTCGTGACTGCTGTCACCCCCACAACCGTGCGCATCATGCTCGTGTCTGGCGAGGAGACCGAGATTGCCTACGTGTCCATCCCGTTCGACGACGTGTCTGCGTCCTTCATGCCGCTCAAGCTGGCGTACGCGCTGTCCATCCACAAGAGCCAGGGCATGACACTGGACGCGGTCGAGATTGACATTGGCGATGACGTGTTCGAGTACGGCCAGGCCTATGTGGCAATCTCACGGGCACGCAACATGAAGTCGGTGAGGATTGTCAACATTGTGCGATCGGCATTCAAGTGCCACCCGGCTGTCAAGAAGTTTTACACGGATCTGACTATTGTCTGAGTATATCTTTTATTTCCTATTTCTTTCGCCGCACTTTATAGGATTTTGCGGTTCATTATTATCTTTTTAGAGTATAAATATTAAATGTCCGACTTTAAATCTTTCTTGGTTGATAATGGCATCATTGCCGTGACTGCCGGCATTACAATCGGTTTTGCCACTGCCACCTTTGTCAAGTCGTTCGTCGCGGATGTCATCCTGCCCGTGATTTTCCTTGTCTTTGTCAAGGGCTCGTCTACCGTGTCCAAAGGCGCTGCTGGGTTTTTCGCCAAGTTTCTCGAAAAGAAAGAGTTCCTCTATGTAAATTTCGTGTCCGAGGCAATCACTTGGCTCCTGATCGTGCTCTGCACTTTCTGGCTGCTATCCGTGGTCCACAAGCACTATATTCAGAGAAAGCCCGTGGCCCAAGAATCACGTGCAGGCAGTGGAATGATTAATACAGTGCAAGAAACCATGCACCGCATGAACCCCTTTGCCGGATCCGAACACTTTTCAGCTCTAGGTGATGTTGGCCAAAAGGCGACTAACTTTATTCAAGGAACTGCCGGTAAAATATTTGGTGATTCCAATATCAAGGCACCACCAGCGCATATTCCTACTGTGCAACATTTCACTCAGCAACAAGCACAACTAGGTGCGTCGACTCCTGCTCCCCACCAGCAAACGTCAGGTGTCGCTTCCCTAGCTGCATCTGTGGGTCTATAAAAACGGACAATTTATTTTTGTGTTGATATTTATTATATTAGAAATGACGTGTGGATGCTCTGAAAATATCAACATGACCGGAGGCGGTCGCAAAAAGACAGTCAAGACAGCCATTACAAGTGATCCTCGCATTTACGAAAACAGAACTGTAAAGGAGCTCAAAAGCCTGGCCAAGGAGAAAAGTATCAAGGGTAGGGCCAAGCTTACTACCAAGGCAGCTCTTATTGCTGCGCTCAGAAAGGCATAAAGGCATGAAGGCATGCAAAATATTTTTTTCCAGGTGAATTTTGCAAAGTTGTACATAAAATAAATACAATTCAAAAATTATACCAGTTATATTTATAAAATGAATCCCGCGCAAGTACCCCAAAACAACAGCTCGAGCTGTGTCTACTCGGCCCAAGGCAACATGATTTGTCAGCGCAATGCCCAGTCAGACCCGACCCTGTCACTCGCCTCTCAATCGTGTCAGACACCCAAATATGTAGAACAGTTTGACAATGGTCTTGGCAATGGCTTCAACAACATGATGTCCAAAGCATCAGGTCTAGTGTCCAACGCTCTCGGACAGACTAAAGAGCACTACATGGATCTGAGCACTCTCAACAAAGGTCTTGCTGCACTCATTCCCAAGAAACAAGAATACTTTACGGCGGCCCCTGATCAAAGGTCAATGAATACTGCTGTCAATATCGGCTCGGCTGTCTCTTGGGGCCCGTTCTAAAAAATCTCGCACTGTGTTTTTTGAATTATAATTTGTAAAAAGGAAAATGGCTAATGACATACCCGGCATCAAGACACCCAAGTTTACGTTGAAAGGGCATTGTTGTTTGGCACGGCTAGTCGATATCGTTGATTGCGACACTCTCCATGTTGTGTTTACATTCGGGGACATCTTTTACAAGTGGAATGTGCGAGTTATGGGTGTTGAGAAGAATACTGGTATAGATGCCACGGAGTTTTCATTTTCGTTTTTTACAAACCAGTCTGGATTGAATAGAAAAGAATTAAAAGATCATCTCGAAAGGAACCAGACACTAGTGTCGATTAAATGCGGCGAGTTTGACAAGTACGGACGGTTACTCGGAGATATCGAGTATGGTGGGATTTCACTTGCAGACGAGTTGCTACGCCAAAAGTTGGCTTATAAATACCTGGGCGGGACAAAACTGCCTATGAAAGATCAACGTTTTCAGTTTGTGAGGTCGATCTCTTTACAACCATGACCCTAAAGCGGTCCATGTTGCGCACCGAGACTGTGTACTTGAGTGGCAGTGTCTTGGTTGATCGCTTGGTGAACGGCTCGGTGTTCTTGAGGGCGAGGCGGAGCTGGATGGGCTCGATCTTTTTTGTCTTGTGCTGCAAATAGAGGGTCAGGGTCGCGCCGGCCGTGGTCCTTGCTATCGCAGTATACTTGTCAGTGTCGACGCCCAGCTTGTAGATGAAAACCGATGCCTTGTTGTACTTGATCACATACTTGTTCTCATTCTTCATGATGTACTTGACAAGGTTGATGGCTGCGCTGCACATTTCCATATAGGTCACGGCCAAGTTGTTGATGATGTCGTACTGGGGCGTCTTGTCCATCTTGAGCGGGAAGCGGCCGCCATGAGTCGCATTGATCTCGTCATACCAGGTCTCCTCAATGTCGGTGTACTGGGCCACAAAGCTGCTGTACCCGGTGTCGTCGAGGGCGGCCTGGTCGGCCAACTTGCCAGGGCTTGGGTTGTTGAACGCGTCGGCGTGCTTGAGCGAGAAAATGATAGGACCGTCAACCAGTATGTCGTGACCCTTGATGTCAAACTCGGGTGCACTTGTCATATCATTTGGGTCGACTTGCACAATGTCAAACTTGGCTAGCCAATCCTTTGTCAAGTCCACTTGAGCTTGGTCGGGGATGGCATATTGAATGGACCAAGAGTTCATCTTGATTGCCGCATTCTCTTTGGGCTTGTAGCCAAGGGCGTGGAGGGTGCCACAGACGAGGAACTCCTTCTCGGTGATCTTGCGTTGCATGTTATCAATATGGATGATTTGTGGGTTTTATACTGGCTTTCCCTTGTTCATTTTGTATAAAGACTTGTGCATTTATAAAGAATATTTTTCTAAAAAATAAATAAGGTTCTTGCCAAGATGACAAATGAATGTGACAAGAAGGTGTGCAAGTGGCATGCCCACTATACAAAAGGCAGTGAAAATACAGAAAATACAGTATGCATTCAGTATAAAGAACTCTTGTTGCCACTATCAATCAATCTTGTCAAGGTAAACAATGAACTCGACCAAGTTTAACAAGAGCGTGGCCAAGTTCAAGACGGCGACCAACGTGATCAAGGATGCCAAGCACAAGTCGGTCATGTTGGATGGCGTAATGCCAACTTTGACCAAGAAGGCAGTCAAGCCCAAGATCCAGAAGCGCAAGTATGTGAGGAAGAACGTGGCCCCTATGCGGTCACCCAACTTTTAATTTGCTTTTATGTTCCTCCTGTTTACTTTTGAAAGCACATACAGAACGCCGGCGAGTCTTTAAAGGCGCAACATGTTGAGTTTTTTACTCTTGAAATCCGGGTCGTGAGTAATCATAATCGCAGTACGTTTCTTGCCCTCTTTTGTTTTTTGATGCATCATTTCTTGTAAAAGGCGAATGACAATCTCCTTGTTCTCTTGGTCTATAGACGCAGTGGGCTCGTCCATGACAATCACATCCGGGTCCGACATCATTGTCTTGATGATCCACGTGATCTGACGTTGGCCGCCTGAAAGGTACGATCCGTACATGCCAACTTCGCTATCAAGGCCCTTGGGCAAGGACTCGAGAAATTGTTCAAGCTTTTGCTCGCGGAATATATTTATCACTTGCTCTTTGGTAGGTGGATATGGATGACCATACACAATATTATCGTAAATGGTGCGATTGAGGAGGATTGGAGTTTGCGGAATGAACGCGACATGGCGGCGAATGTCTTCATGGCTCAGGCTCGAATACGGGACGCCGTTTATGAAAATCTCCCCACATTGAGGGCGGTGATATTTTAAAAGGAGCTGCATCAAGGTCGACTTGCCCGACCCATTCTCACCCTCGATGATCGTCACTTCGCCCAATGCAATTTGTATGTTTAAATTCTTAAAAACGGTGCGGCCAGTGTCATAGGAAAAGTGAATGTCTTGAAAGACAATGCCCTTGTCCGAAATGGGTGGCTTGTTATATGGCAAAACTTGTTGCTCGCACGTGTCAAATATCTCGAGCGAGTTTTGCACCACTCCCCACTTGATGACTTGGTCGTTGAGAGACGACGTAACATTTAAAATAGCGTTGATGACTATAAACATGATAATGAGCATGGCAATAAACTTGGCTGGCTCTATTTTCTTATAGCTATAGCCATACCAACACATGAAAATGAAATATGACACAACCGTTGTAATAACTACTACTTTGCTCCAATGTGAGCACGCCACCGTGCGCTTTGTGATGACCATATATTTCTTGTGCACCTCGTCCATATCAGCCATTTCGGTTTTTAGGGTATTATCACTCATAATGGTCATCATGTTTCTCAGAATGTCGTCAACCTTGTCATGAGTTGTATTCATGAGTTTGTCATGCTCTATGGCGTCGTACATGCAGCCGTTGAACGTGTCAAAGACCACATAGGTGAAAATGGCCACGACAACAAGGAGGAGCGAGCCGAGTATTAAATCATTCCATAGAAAATATAGTATAGCAAATATGAGGGTGACAAACATGGGAATATACATGTAGCGCCACTTTTCCATGATTGTGTAAATCACAACAGGGAGCTTCATCATTGTGGCAATCACAATGCCAATGCGCACCTCGTCAAAGTTGGTGGCACGTGTGTGCATAATGTGCTCGATCAATTTCTCGCGGACATATTTTTGAATCATAGGAATTAAAATAATGCGAATATAATCCGAGATCATCTGGATGGCTTGTACCAGAATAACAATGCCGATCACGATGGCAATATACATGCGAAACGACGACGTGTGTTTAGTCTTGATTGTTGTATACAACTTTCCAACAAGGTGAGGAAGGTAAACATCCTTGAACGGAATGACAATCAGTATGCCCACAAAAATGGCAAATAAACCCTTGTGATCCTTGATAAATCCTAAAAGAAGCGAAGAAAATGTTATGGAACTCGTTTTGTTGAGACATGGTTTATATGTGCATGCTACCTCTTCCATTTATAGTTTCGTGATGTTTTTAGAGCCTTTGCTTTATTTTTCGGCATTATGTTTTTCGAAAAAATGATTTTAAAAGTAATTAGTTTTTACAAATAGCAAGTGCAATGACCACCCTTGTGTATGCTGTCAACTGCAGCAACGGACGCTGCAGCAAGGAGGCTGCCGTTCAGCTTCAGGGCACGTTCGAGGGCACCCGCTCCTTTACCGGCAAGGTCATTTCCAAGGATACGACAGAGCATGGGTACGTCCTTGTCGACATTGACAGCGAGATCCGGTTCGAGAACCGCTTGCACCCTGTTGGCACACCTGTCATGTGGTGCAAGGACCCCATGCAAGATGTGGTGTACACCGGAAACGTTGTGGGCTATAGCAACGATATGGATGGCAAGATTGCCTATGTGGTGACCAACGGCCAGCAAACTGGAGACGTGTCAAGAAAGTACGTTCACCTAGTACGTTGATGTATTGTATGCGTTTACTTTTTTATTTGTTTTTATGAAAAACTGAATTTATCAGTAATTTAGAAATATAGTAAGTGTTTTAGTGTTTCTATTTTCAACCCCTATGACAATGGACATCTGGTCTCTCGTTTACATCACCTTTGATGGAGTCAAAGAGACGGCTGTCCTTCTCAAGGACCGCTACAAGGACAACGTCTACACTGCCAAAGTAATTGGCGAGGACGGAACCGAGAGCGGGGACGTCCAGGTGGATGTTGACATCGTTGTCAAGAAAGACAAGCGGCTGTACTATGTCGGCGCACCTGTGAAATGGTTCCAGGACCCCTCCGACGTGTACTATGGCAGTGTTATTGGCTACTGCAACGACACAGACGGCAAAATCGCCTACATGGTGACTGATGGCTACCGGAATGGTGCTGTCAGGAGGGCCGACGTGTATCTGCTTTATTGACTGTTTGACTTTTGAATATTCATTTGCTATAATGAAAAACTGATTGTATCAGTATTCTAGAAACATATACATGTCTTTGGTCTATATCAAGACCGAGGGGCACACTGAAACAGCTGTACTTCTCAAGGTCAGATTTCAAGACAACATCTACACTGCCAAGGTAATTGGCAAGCACGGGACAGAAATTCGTGACATTATGGTCGACATCAACACTCTTGTAAAGCAATTGTACCCAGTTGGTGCAGCTGTGACGTGGTTCTATCACCCTAGCATGGTCTACACAGGCACCATTGTTGGCTACAGAAATGACATTGTCGGTGCCATCAACTATGTCATTTCCGACGGTAAGCTGACAGGCAATGTCCCCAGGGTGCACGTGCACTTGACATGATTGACTTGTGACTTTGAATATTGACTACTTTATCCATGGATACATTTCCTATCCTATTTGGTTGCAAATCTAAAGAAACGTTTTGGAATAAATATTGTAAAAATATTTTGGTACTTGGATGTATGTGATGCCAATACACCTCGACATTAGTGTGAGCAAGAGGGGACAAGTCAGGGTTAAAATACATGTGCAAGCCAAGCGAGTTCACTTTTTGGGACTTCCTGAAATCGAAAGACCAAGGTGGCCTGCCACACGGCGCACATTGTATGTCCGACCGCCCACCGAGTTTTGGATTTGTAAATGTGGCGTCCATGACACTTGGCAAGAGCACTATGCTGTTGTCACGGAACAAGTATAATTTTTTTATGTTTAAATATTATAAACAATGGCGTCTGAATTAAAAAAAGAAATGACAAGTATCCAAAACAGTCTAGCAAAATGTTCAAGCCTCATTCATACTCTTGCAGCTGTAAAAAAACTTGGTCCCAAAATCGCCTCGATGGAAAAGGCGGCCATGTCACTCAAAAGAGAAATTACAACGCTTTTCACAATCAAAGAACTGCCTGTTGGTGATAGGTCCTATACAAGATTCCCAAAGCTACACATATATGATGATGACAACCACTATGAATTGTTTTCCGATTTGGCATCAGAGAAAAAGGTCCAAGTGGGCGACCTTTTTATTCCTAGAAATGATGACAATGGAATCGCTGCATTCATAGTTGGCCGCAACGGAAAATTAGAGTTTCCACTCATGCTCGAATCCGGAGAACTTGGAGTTCCCGCGTGGGTAATTGAGCTTGGTATGGAACATTCCTATACTCTCAAAAAATTGCTAAATTTCTATGTCCAGATGAATAGTTGTATGTTTTGTGTGTATCCTGAATCAATGCAAAAAGGTCATCTTGCTGTCAACAAGAGCAGTGGCAATATCGAAGCAGCATTGGCCATATATGTTGATAGCGAAAATGATATCGTCTTGTCAAAAGGAAATGACATTTTTGATGACCTTACATCTTTCAAATATGCCAATGTGTTTCTTGGTACCAAAGTTAATGGCAAGTCTGCAAGTCTAAAATCATCCAAGTCATCCAAGGCATCCAAGTCATCTGTATCAGGCTCGTGTGCCAAGCAAACAACCAAGAAATATACGGACCGGCCGTCGCCACCTTTTCCAGCCGCCGATTGTCCTAGACAAGTCAAAAAGGGAAACAACGGTAAGACTTACGAATCTGTGGCCAATGTCAAGGGTATTTACTCTTGGAAGGTGAAGAAATAAGTTGTAACTCTGGCCTAAAATATATTTTTTGTAAATCACATTCGAGTCCTATAAAGTTGTACAGAACTAGTTTCAAAATTATTATTTATAGTGCCCTAAAAAGAAAAGGATGGACCAAGTGCATAGATGGTGTTCTACACTCAAGCCTTTGGGATGTGCATTTAATCTTGTAGAATTTGCCAAAACGCCCTCAAAAGGCTTGAATGTTTGCTCTATCTATGGAGCAACGCCTCTTGCAAAATATTGAGGCTCGTCATGGCCTGTGTCACCTGTTGTATGGCTTGTTGTGATTGTGTGATTGCCTCTTGGATGACAGGATTTGTAAGGGCACCGGTGATACTCACGTCTCCCGAGATGACCATTTGGTCCTTCCTAATTCCGTTGCCATTGCTGATTGCGATAACATCGCGGAACGTCTGGTCCGGGGCCTGGAAGCTCATTGACAATTTCGACGTTGCCGAATTGGCAGGGACATATGTGCGAAGTGTGCCATTGTCATACTCACCGAGACCATAGCCGTTGTAGTCAATCATGGAGCCTGTTTGTGTCTGTTTGATGCCATTGACAGCGATTCCCTTGGACTGACCCAAGTTATTACGAAGGTACATCATGTCATTTTGTGCATTGATCGATAGATTGCCAAATACAAAACTGTTTGCAGAAATGTTGCTCTGGCTGTTCACATTTCCTGTCAGCGTCCAATCACTCAGAGAATTGCAAATTTTGTTGTTTCCTATTTGCACACAGCCGTTGCTTTGCATCACTATATTTTGAGCATTGATATCCAAGTTGGACGAGCCGTTATCGATCAAGAGGTTACCCGCCGAGTCCCGAGAAAATGTAGCAGGACCGATCTTCATGGTATTAATAGGGGTGGTGCCAATCGAAATTCCCGCAATCATCTCTTGGGTCACTCCAATCTTTGCCAAGAGATTTTGAGAGGATTGTTGTTGGCTTGTCTGGAATTGGCTCGCCACGTTGCTCAACGAGCTATTCTGAATCACTTCATCATGTTGGAGCTGATTTTGTACATTATAAATGTCAGTGCCCTGATCAATCAACTGTTTTTGCAAATTGGCACGAGTGGTGGTGACCTCTGAACTAACCGTGCTCAATTGTGTCGTGAGTTGATTGTTGGTCGAATTGAGTTGAGAAGTGAGACTCTGTTGTGCGACATTTTGGGCAGTGATTGTTTTCTTCATGGATTTAATTTGAAGGCCGAGGACCAAGGATGCGATAAAAATGAGGAGGATGGCTATCCCGATTGCAAAGGCTAGGGTCTTCCACGACAGACCAGAGCCAGGAGCCTTGTATTGGGTTTGTTGCACCCATGTTGGTTTGGACGATTTTTGACCCATTCTATTTTATAATGGAGCTAGTAAATAATGAAAGAACAAATACTTTTGTCAGAGAGTGTAACAATATGGAATGGAGTAAACGGTCACATGGGCAACGTCCCCACCAATTGATTCTTGACATAGAATTGGAGCTTGTTTTTATTGGTGGGGTCAACGGTGATCTTATACTCGCCAAGGATGAGCGATCCATTAATGTGCACGTTGCCGTTTAATTGAATGTCATTGCGGCCATTGTCAATGGTAATACGGTCGTCCCAGCTGTCTGACCCAGTGGCGAATCCAAGGTGGACCGATGACACCTGGTTCAACCCTGACCCATACATGCGCATCTCTCCATTTTTATAGTGACCCACACCCAAGCGGTTGACTGGCGTGCCATAGTTCGCCTCGATTAGTGGGCCATATGTGCTATGGTCAACTTGGATACCCGTGTTGGTTTTAATTTGATCGGCGTCGATCTCTTGGAAACGAACTTGTCTGTCAAGTGCAAGGATGCCATCTACAGCGTGAAGCTTGACACCGTCCAGGTAGAGCGCACTTGTGTTGACCTGATCAAAGTGGCCCATCGGAGCTGTCACAGATCCCTTGACCTGGGTATCGCCTGTCATGACCACATTGGGTTTACCCACATCATTTTGAAAAATCATGCGTTGGCTGTCACCTACCTGAAAGCTGATGGTATCTGCATTCCCTGCGTACATGGTCATGTTGCTCTTGGTGGCACTATATCCCACCCCCACGTTTTGATTTCCGATATTGAATTGCTTTTGGATCATGATGTTGTCCATCATGCGAATTCCGTTTGGGTTCGACAGGTCAAGGGTGTCATTTTTTGCGCCGTAGCACATCTGACCACCCTTGTCGCCTACAGTTACACAACCTGTTGATTTGACATTGTTGTTGTAAACAGTGTTGCCTAGATAGTCAATTTCGAAAACAGATTGATCGGCGTTCATGATGCGCATCTGGCCCTCGGGGGCGAGGATGACATCCAGAGTATTCGTCCCAGGATTCCTTTGAATGGAATAATTTTGAAAGTTCATTTTTAAAGAAGGCCTAGGAAAAAGTAACCGCTTTCAATGGTATGTTGCCCTTTTGGATACTATTCGCGTTTTGCATAATCTGGTTTTCCTGATATTGAAGAGTTTCTTGAACAACCCCAAGCTGGGTCTGAAGGGTTGATACCTTTTGGCTGGTGGGAATGTACTGGGTGGTGGGCACATACGTCCCTGACATTTGATTAGCAAGGTCAGTGATGCGGGTATCAAGTGTTGCAATCGATGTATTCATTTGTGTGATGGCACTATTCAAGTGCTTTGTCAGAATGATGTACAAGACGACACATGCTATGACGACGATTCCTGTAGAAAAAATGAGACCGATTACCATTTATTGTATTCTATTTATTTTTTTACTTTTTTAGGGTTTAAGCTTGTTTTATGATGAATTCCTGTCGGGTTTCACCATGAATAATCATAGTAGCCATATCGACCTGACTTGATGAAACCAAACTATTGAGAGAATTGTATATTTTTTTAAACTCGGTGGATGTAATCCCAATATCTTTTTTAATTTCGCATTTAATTTTTTGATTCGTGAATGAAATCTTATGCACTATTTTTTTATTGCCAAGATACGTCTTGATAGATTCCATAATTTCGAAAACAACTATATCGTCATGCACATTCATTGTTGTCGGCTTTTATGTATACATTTTTTTTAGTTTTAAACTTTGACACCTAAATGGAACACATATTCATCACGATATGCTAAGTTTTATTGTAAACGATATGTTGTTTGACATTTCTGATTATACTTTTTGTAAACTCGTCGGTTGTACTTGCATGATACAAACTATATAGCTTCCAATGTATATATTTTTTCATTTTGAATTTATTGTCATTGTTGAAAAATTGTAACATTTTTGTATCCAAGTCGGCCAAATCGGTGTCCTCAAAATTGAATCGCTCTTTGACCTTTTTACCAAACGTTATGTAGGCAAGTTTTTCATTCTCTAATCCTTCAATGTCCCCTACATTGATATATCCGATATCAGAATCTATGTAATCGGGTATATTTAAATTATATCGTATATATGGTAAAATATCGCAATCATCCTTGACACATTTTACTATATTTTTAATAGAGACCGTCTTGTTTGCATATTGTTTATCGTCACATTTGGTCTGTAATCTGGTACATATATAATTGCCAATGTCTTGAATCTTTTTTAACTTTTTTAAGAGAGCCTCATCAACGTCCTTGACTTTGTTAAAATCTTCCTCACTAGGAATTTTACTTATATCCATGATGGTGTTTATGGAATCAATATCTTCTTGTGTAAAGAACCCACATGTGTTGTTTTTACATGATTCATCCGCTGTACTTTGTGTATCTTCTATACCGATGCCGCCTTTCTTTAGCACTTTCTTGTAGTTCGAGGCAGATTTAAAAAACATTTTCAAATTTTCCAATGACTCGACATTGTAGTTTTCAAGTGTCATACTTATTTCATATTTTGTTCTGTTGGATACATATCTAGGTGTTATGCTCGTGACTTTTAATGAGCTTCCAACCGGTAACAATACTTCATATTCGCCTTTACAGGTTGTACATTTTTCCAGCGGCATTAAATATTGCACGAGCTCTTCTGGAATGGTAATTTGATACATGCAATTCTTTTTAAAATTTGATGCAATTTCTTCACTAGTTGAAATTGATAAGCAAGTCATTAAATATATGCTCTTGTCTAGTTTACTTGAAATAGGAATACCCAGCCTGTCACAAAGCAAAGATCCACCAGAAAATAATATGGGGTTTCGACTTATATCAAGCCCAGCAGTCTTTTTTTGCTTGATGGTTGGAGCCGGCTGCGAATTAAACCACAATAGAAACATATCGAGCATTTCACTATTGAAATATGCTACGTCATACTTTTGTGTGTACTTGTTTTTTAGAAATTTAACATTATTCGTTGTGAATGCTATAATTGTATTGATATTGAGTATTGACGAATCGGATGTATATGATTTAATTAAATGCGTGTTTGATGTGTCTTTTATAAAAGAACAAAACAATGTGCTCCTTATAAAATACCAATCATCTTCTGCGGATTTGTTTTCTGCGGATTTGTTTTCTTCTGATTCGAAATCATCTGAATAATCATCCGAATCATCATCTGAATCTTCTTCTACTATTGATGCAATGTGAAAACGTGCATTATCGATTGTAATATACACCTCGTTTTTTTCCAGACTAGGTGTAGAACCAGAAAGTAATTTTTGAAATTGCAACAATTGAATGTTAGTACTTGATTGAGTTTTGATGATATTAAATTTGGTTTTGAACTTTTCGTATATATATTCTGGTGTAAAAGATGTCGTGTAATGAATTTTATAGGGTGTTTCATTTAGTAATTTTAACCCCAAGCTTTCACAAATATATTCAAATATTTCTTTGAAATCGTCCAGAGCATATGTGTGTGTTTCTGTTGTACCTATTATTGGGAATTCTATAATGGAATCTTCAATTACTGGATCTTCTAATTTCAATGTTGGTGCCGTGGTTTGGCCTTTACGTGAACATGATGACATACATAAACCGGCTCCCCGCATTTACAGTTTGTCAAGAAGTTTTTAACATAATTGGGTCAACTATGCAATACCCATTTGCGTTGTTTGTTTTGAGAGATAAGGACATTTTGCCCATTGAAATCCAAATAATTGCCACCTCCATAATAGTTGTAAATCGTGTATTGACCTGATCCGGCATCTTGAAACACCCATGCAAAATCATAGTTGTTTTGTGTGAATCCGTTCAAGTGAACAACCATTCCAGAATGCCGCACAGTTGTTCCGTTAGCACTTGCAAGTGCCCAAGCGCCTATGTTGTTGGGATCATATAGCCCGCTAGGTTTCTGAAATGTCAAGTATATTCCTGTGCCATCTAGAATTCCGTTATTGTTTCCATCAAAGTTCATGTACTGACCTGTTGTGACATCTTGTAGACGAAATGATGTATTTAAAGATGGAAGAATATTGGCACTTATTTTTGTGTCGGTGTTTTGTACCATGCTGGTGTAGTAGTTGGGTGCAATATAGTTGGGCAGCGGGCTCTCTATGGGATTAGCTTCATCAAGGAGACCAGGGATCTTGCAACACTTGGTCAAGATGCGGGCACCGTGTCCCTGTCCTGCTGCGCCCCCTGGCATGTCATTCATGAGCAAGTTGACTCCTGTCATGTATTCATTATCCTTACACATGCTCACATAGCTATACCACTTGTTCAAGTTGGGAGTGCTAATCGTGGTCCAACCAGGGTCGACATAGCGGCACTGCGGTCTGACACCTGGCATTGAGATCTGATTGAACGAGGCGCTCTGGCCCGAAATAGAATGCACATTTGACATGTTTGTCACGTAATTGAGGAGTGTTGCCTGAGTGTTCGACACTTTAGAGTCCGTGTACGCGGTTTGTTGTTTTTGTTGGGTGAGAATCTGGTTAGAAGTAGAGCCATACATATTATTTGTGTAATTCTTTACATCGGTCACGCTATTGATCATTTGATTTTTTACGTCGACCATGTTGCTTGTAAACACATTGCTCAAGGTTGAGATTGTCCTGCTAAACGTGTCATTGGTAGAGCTGGTGAGCAGGTCAACACGACTGTTCAAGTTAGATGTGCTCTTGTTCAGTTGAGAAGTCAAGTTGGAATTGTTGGTATTGACGGTTGTGTATAAGGTAGCAATGTCACGGTTTGCACCTGTCAAGCTTGTATTGGTAGTGTTGCTTAGGGTGTCGAGGGCAATATAATACTTGTCAAACAAGTTCTTGAAACCGGAGACGTTGGAAGCTGTGGTCTGAGTGAGCTGAGACAAGTTGTCATGGATATCCAAAAAGTTGTTGTTGAGGACTTGTTGGCGTGAGGAAAGTGCCGTTTGGATCGTTTGCACCTGCCCCACTTGTTGCTGGTATTTTGTGTTTTCAATTTGGAATTTCTTCAAGAATGTATTGTATTGAGACTGCTGAGCTTGCACGTTGCATGCGAGAATGTTCGAAGTGGTAGTGTAATTGTGGTCTAGCTCTTGCGAGACAGCAGAGTACCGTTGGTACATGTCGAGGTGACTGTCTTTTACTGTGTCCCTTAATGTTTTAAAATCCGTGTTGTAAGCGTTGGACAATGTGCGAGTGGTCTGCCCTGTGCTTGCGAGATCTTGAAATATCGTGTTCTTCATCTCTTGAGATGTCGAGGCGGTTTTCTTGTCAAGCTGGGCGTACTTGTCCAAGAGAGACAAATTGACTATGCCTATGGTCTCTTCGACCTGTTTGAGCGCTGTGATGGGAGCGTATTGCGATGACACGTTTTCTGCGAGTGAGTTGACAGACTCGTCTATGTGTGTGGATGTGGTTGTGATCTGCTCGCTGGTTGCTTGGATGCGGGATGAAAACATATACCAGATTCCCGCAATGAGTGTCACTATGATTATGAAGAATATTACGTATAGAACAATGTCCATTGTCTTGCCTATTATTCTTTGTTATATTTTGTGTTGTCTTGTCTTGCGACTCGTGTTGTTTTTTATTGAAAATTTGACAATTATGAAAAATGTGAAAAAATATATAAGCGTAGGACGTATTGTATCAGGTAGAACTGGCAGGGGAAATGTTTACACGCATGGGGCTTCGCGCCGAAGGTATCATTCGTGCCCTCGAGCTGCCACCCACGTTTTGCTTCGACAGACACCTTACCAAGTCGGTGGATTATGTAGTGAAAGAAATCATAGTGCGCAAGAGCGGTGGGAGCGGTGGGAGCAAGTACCAAAAGGTGAGCAAGAGCCAGGTCGAGATCAACAGTGATGGCATTGACAAGCTGGCGAGGATTTCACACAAGTGCAATGTCACGTGTGTGAGTGATTTCATGGCGACCAGCGTGATGCCACTGCCTGTCGTGTACTTGTTCGCGGTGGTGAACGATGACATTTTGCCGGATGTACAGGCTAGGGATAGTGATAAGGTCTTGGTAAAATACGGCTATACCAATAACCTAGCACGCCGCACCAAGGAGCACATCAAGACCTATGGGCCAGGCATCATATTAAAGTACCATATATTCATCGACCCCAACTATCTACGAGATGCCGAAAATGATGTGCGTGAGTTCTTCAGGGGGGCGGGGTGGCACCTCGATCACCCGGGGTACAGCGAGCTGGCACTAGTGCCACGGGATCAGCTGAACGGACTTGTGGCGACCGAATACTCTCGTATTGGCGAGTCGTATTTGAACAAGGTGACGTCACTCTCATCATCATGCATTCACTTGTCACGGGAACTCGAGTTTGCACGACAGCTGGTGGCAGAAAAAGAGCGGTCTTTGAACTTGGCTCTTGGCATGTTGAAAAAGGAAATGTAAAGGGAAGAGTAAATGAATCAATATGTAATGTCTTTCTTTTCCTTTACTTGCCCTTCTTGCCCTTGTTGGCCTTCTTGCCCTTCTTGCCCTTCTTGCCCTTGTTGGCCTTCTTGGCCGGCTCCTCAGTGGGCTCGGGCTCCTTGCGCGGGGGCGTGAGGACAAGGTCCTGGAGGTGCTTGCGAATGTCGTAGAGCTTGTAGGTGTTGGACTTGCCCTCCTCAAAGATGCCGCCAAACATGAACGTGTTGATGTCCTCCTGGTCCTCCTCGAGCATTTCAAAGCCAGAGTAGATGTCAGCCTGGAACTCCCAGTCCGAGGTCATGTTCTTCGGGGCCTTGTTGACCCTGATGGGCGTCTTGTAGAACTCGGTCAGCCACGTCTTGCCGTTCAGGGCATAGGCATTCTCCTTGCAGAAGAACCACCAGTTGGTGATGTTCGGCAGGTAGCGCGAGTACAGGACCGTAAAGATGATCCAGCGGCGCAGCACGTCGATCTTGTACTGCAGGGGCAACGACTCGGACTTTTGCGAGCTCGAGATGTCAAAGGCCATCATGTAGGACTTGTCAGGCGAGAGCATGTTGCGGGCCATGCGGAACTTCTTGCTGAACGTGAGGATGTTCTCCTTCTTGGTGCAGAGGATCTCGATGGCGTACATGTGCTTCTTGTTGGAGGCAGTCGTGATCTCGACCACAAAGTCGATGGCGTGCTTCTCAGTCACGAAGAACTCGCAGTGCGTCTGGACGTCCTTGATCTCGTGGACAGTCTCGGACAGCAACACCATGCCACGCACCATGGCGTCCTTGCACGTGGCGTGGCTCTCCTGGAGGCTCGGGACGTGGCACTCCTGGCAGTAGGGTGTGCCGTTGGAGCAGGCCTTGTACCTGCAAATCGCACAGTGGCGCCACTTGTTCTGCGTGTCCAGGTACCAGATGTAGGGACCGGTCTTGCAGTCCTTGCAGCACAGGTTCATAGCCACCTTTTGGTTCATCTCGGACAGCGGAGTCGAGCGTGCTGTGGGCGTCTTGAGCAGGTTCATGCGCCAGTAGTTGCCACGGCTGTTGCCGTGCACCATGCACTTGCCAGGCATGCCAGTGGCAATGCTCTGCAGGTTGTTGGCCACCATGTACTTGCGCTTCTTGGGCAGGGACTGCTCGATTGCGGTCACGCGCTTGTTGAGGGGCTCCAACACAATCATGAACTTCTCCATCATGTGGGACATTGACTTTCTGCTGCCCAGCAACTTGACCCTCTTCTTGGGGGCATTGGGCGGCGTCACAATGGCGTCTTGGTCCTCGTCTTGGTCCTTGGCCATGTCGACAATCTCATCGTCCGACAGGTGCTTGCTGATGAACTTGCGATCAAAGTTGTTCCTCACGAACAGGTTGCAGCCAGGCAGCGAGCTCGAGGCTTTTGTGCACAGCTCACAAGCGGCGCCGTCATTGAAAGTGCACTCGACAAATACACAGTACTTGCCGATCTTGTCCTTGCTGGCACGGCTGGTCACCTTGGCAGCCAAGATCTTGAACTTGTCGTCCTTGAAGTACTCGCTCTCAAAGAGCACATCGGTACCAAGATAGTTGTACAAAGGCTCCTCACCATGGTACTCGTCTAGCTCCTCAAAGGTGCTGAAATACACACGGTCAGTCGCCATGGTGTTGCTGCCTTCTATACAATTACTTTTTTACATTTTCAATATGTCGATGGGGCACTTAGAGAGATCCCATGTTATTATTAATGGAATAATCACATCATGTCAAACGACGTAGATCTCAATGTTTTTGATCGCGCGATAAATCAGGCTAAAAAGTCGACCATGATGCAGAAGCACGGTGCTGTCATTCTGGATAGGAATGGAGATATTTTGGGACAGGGCTTTAATCATTACGAGAGCTACATGTCTCACTCGTGGAGTTGTCACGCCGAGATTGCGGCACTTTTATCAGTAGGCAAGAACAGGCGCGAGAAACTGGTTGATGCCACATTGGTGGTGGTGCGTGTTGGTTCTGACAATGGGGCAAAAATGTCAAAGCCGTGCGACAAATGCCGAAAGGAGATTCTCAAGTTTGGTATACGACGGGTTTTCTATTCTACGTAGAGTGTAAAAATATCATGGTCGTGCCTCCCCTTACACACATCGTCTTGATAGTTTTTCTAGCTGTTATCGGTGTAGCATATTGTGTGTTATATGCACTTGGTGCCAAGCAATTGTTTACTTTGAGCGATATTACTTTTAAAGCACCCGCAATAAAGCCTCAATACAGTGCTCCAACTATTTATACACTAAATTATGTTTCCAGCTTGTCGAGTGGTGTCTCTGGTCAAGACGTTGTATTTGCTTTTGTTTCAGACGTGGACAGTACGAGGCTTGTGACCGATGTCCACAACAACGTGACAAATCATCTATTAATGTGGAACCACACCTACTTGGTGAGTGGGGTTGATATTAACACTCCGGGTTTTGTCATGGTATCACTTTCAGACATGTGCTCACCCTATGCAATTTTCACGTCGTTCCCGTTTACGTGCAGTGGAGTAGGATCTATTTCCGGCAATAGTCAGTTTGCGGTGATTCACGCCCTCGGATATTATGCGTGAAATGTAAGAATGATCCTAAGTTATTTAGGGTCAAAAAAGACATTGTTGCCCCAACTCGAAAGCGTGATACGACCTCTGTTTAAAAGCGGCGAGTGTTCCACCTTTTGTGATTTATTCATGGGATCCGGTTGTGTGGCCAATTATTTTGCCAAGAAATGTGAGGGTGTAACACACGTCATGGGAAACGATATGGAGCTATATTCATATGTGCTGGGCAAAGGGCTCTTATGTTGTCCGTATTCTGTCAAGTTGGCCCGGGTTATCGACAGCTTCAATGCGGGTGATTGTGTCCGAGTTGTTAATGGACTGATATGGAAGCACTTTTCACGTGATCGTCTCTATTTCAAAGCTGATAATGCGGTTGCCATTGACACGGTTCGTGTAGGCATCCATCGGCTTTTCGAGTCGGGCATTGTAACATGGAACGAGTTTCTTTTTTTATTGGCGTCGCTTTTGAAATCGGCGTCGTTGGTCGCCAACACGAGCGGGACATTTCGAGCACACCTAAAAACACTTGCTAAAAAAGCGGATCGGTCTTTCAAGTTGGTCCCTGTTCACACGGATTATTTGCCGTGTAGGGCAAAGACAACTGTTTTCAAGAAAAATGCGACAATGTTTGCGGGCAATCACTCTGTGCAACACTGTGTGTACATCGACCCACCCTATAATAATGTGCATTACAGTGCATACTATAGTTTTCTCAACTATTTATGCATGTATGATAAAAATGTAGAATTAGTCGGTACCGGTATCATCCGCGATTACTATAAATCGCCATTTGGTCTGGCTCGCACAGCATATCACGAGTTCTGTAAGTTGTTTCATCAACTTCAAGTTCGAGGGACAAAATACATCATCATGTCATATAGCTCCCGTGCCATACTCCCCATCCATATTCTTTGCGATTTAATGAAATCTTTTGGGTTTGTTTCCGTGTTACAAACCAGACATAGGAAATACATTTCGAACAATAAGTTCAAGGGCCAAAGTGTCACTGAATATATTATGAAACTGAAATTAAAGTAATAGTTGCATTTGTAATATTAATAGTTGCATTTGTAATATTAATAGTTGTATTTGTGCATTTAGTTGTATTTTTAAAGTAATAGTTGTATTTGTGCTTTTTTGTATCAAAGATAAGCCTTGGTAACCATTGACGTCTCTGTAATTTCAATCTCGGACTCGAGTTGGTCAAAAGTACTCATGAGGGCAATACCAATAGTAACGGTGGCATGCTTGAATGGGCCCTTGGCAAGTGCAGTCCGTGTATCTTGGACAAGGATAAACTTGAGGTTTTCCATAAAGGTGGTATAATACTTTTCATCAAAATCAAGATCCTTGTCGACCAAATCATACGAGTAAAAGGTAAAAGCGACGCGCAACTCGGTGCCCTTTTCGAGGATGCTGAAAGTCTTGATGTAGTCGCTATAGAGCTTGAACGTGTGAGTGATAGATGAGGTCGACATTATATTGGTTAGTTTTTCTATTTTTAAATAGAAGTTTAACGGTCATTGCATTTTTGCCCTTGCTTTTTTGTAAATTTTATCTCTATAAATAAACATGGCCACACAAAAACCTGATTGGTATTCCAAGCCAAAAGAGGTGTACAAGCCCGAATGGTATGACGCAATTGAAAACGATGTCATTACAGCATCACAAAAATGCGATTTGGCACATGGTAAAGGGCTGGGTGTGTCCAAGCCCAACATCGTCCCCGATAGGTATTCATATCGTGATCTTGACGCTTTCAAGAAAGCACAAGCTGCACATTTGAAAGCTAACAATTTTAGGTCCTGCATCAAGATCCCCGACCATCTTTTGAAAAGCATGGACAAGTTTGGGCGCTACTACAAAGGAACCGAGACATTGGACGAGTGCAGAAAGATGGGTAAAGAAGCTGTTTGGGAGTGGGATGCGCCTAATCGCGAGAACAAGTACGGACACGGTGTATGTTGGAAAAACTTGCACAACAAACAATGCGGTTTCAATACAGATAAAACGCTTTTCAATCCCGAGATGCGAAAGAAATTGCCCAACGTCGACAAGACCATTGAGAGCAGCAGGAACAAGTGCAGGGCTGGCAACGACTGTAGGTGGGACGATGTCCTTGTCGATTGCATGCCGAAAGACAACAAGGCTGTCGAGCGAGTCAAACAAATCAATAGCAAAGAAGATCGCGATATGGAAAAATTGAAATTGAGGGAGCTGTCGAGGCGGGTCAAAAACCCACCTGCTGGCATGCCCGCCGATGTCACCAAGGCAGAGGCTGCAATTCAGAACTATCTGCTATCATGGTACAAGTACAATCAGCCTGGTGTGGCGCCACTGACTGATGAGCTTGAGGGAACTGGCAATCGGTGTGTAGAAGGCACAGGAAAGGCCACTAAGAACGACGACATTTCCAATAATATTGTGAATGGTGTTATGTTCTCGCTGAACAATCTATATGAAAAGGAAGAACTCAAGCAGATTCCGTTTGTCAATGGACTCTTGAGCAAACATTTCAGAAATATTTTGAATATAGCTATTGGTAAGCCGAATGTAAAAAAACTATCTGACTTGTGGATGGAACATGACCTTGCCCGTGACAAAGGTAATCAAGTGGCCGTGACCAATGCCAAGAACTTTATTAATTTGTTTTGGACCGAGATTCATGACTTGTATGCTGGGATAGATGATATCGAGTCGTATGACAATTACTACGAGTACATTGACCCCAAGAAGCCGCCCTACAAGGCACCGAAAGTGGCTATTGCAAGTAGCAGCAAGGCCCCTGAGAAAGAATTCATGCCATCCCTTCCCCAGTCTGTCATCAACATGATCATGAAGAATATTGCCTCGCATGGATCTACAAATCGTGGCATCATGGGTTGGCACTCTACTGGAAGTGGCAAGACATGCACAGCATCCGGTGTTTTTGACGCGTTTTGGGATACCAACAAGCAAATTGTGTTTGCTAGCTCTATTGACGCCATTGCAAGTAACCCCGACTATAAGTTTCACGAATGTGCAAAGCGCCTCTTTCCGCGTTTCAAAGAGGAGCCGTTTAATGGGGATATGGAGACTATTGGTCAACGATTTGCAGAGCGTGGTATCATATTTATTTCCTTTGCCAAACTGGCCAATCGTATTTTGAAAATGGAAAAACTTAAAGAGGCGTTGGAGGGCAAGTATTCAGTGACCAAGACAAAAATCAAAATGTTTGAATCGGATGACGAGGATATGCCACCACCTGCTAAAAAGGGCAAAAAGGCAGTGGTTGAGGAAACGGATTCTGACTCGGAAGTTGTTGTCCCTAAAAAGAAGACGGTTGCGGCCAAAGGCAAAAGGAAAGTGGTTGATGATTCTGATTCTGATTCCGAGGAAGAGTACGTCAAACCACAAAAGAAAGTTGCTAAAAAGTCCAAAGCGTCTACTCCTATTAAAAAAAGTAGGAAGAAAGTAGTGGAAACAGAATCCGAGTCAGAGGAAGAGTACGTCAAACCACAAAAGAAAGTTGCTAAAAAGTCCAAAGCGTCTACTCCTATTAAAAAAAGTAGGAAGAAAGTAGTGGAAACAGAATCCGAGTCAGAGGAAGAGTACGTCAAACCAC